>Ga0154020_10004111_pt1 | contig 17376 bp, 12 predicted proteins | sample Klosneuvirus_201_FD_109709 | JGI IMG/M metagenome (GOLD analysis project Ga0154020, IMG submission 109709) | Active sludge microbial communities from wastewater, Klosterneuburg, Austria - Klosneuvirus_20160825_MG | ecosystem: Engineered > WWTP > Aerobic digester > Activated sludge | place...
ACTAGAGGCCTGAAGGGCCGACACACGCGTCAATGTGTCGGCCCTCCGGGCCTGAATTGCTGTGTTTTACTTGTTCCGGTGGCTCACGCCACCGGCTGACGATGTGCCGGGCTTCCAGCCCTGGCGATTAGCGCAACTTCAAAACTGACGCGTCGGGTTAGGATTAAAACGACAGCCTGCTAGCCCCGGCTTTCTTGGCTAATCAGAGATCATCAACCGGGGCTAGCGCCCAAACGGCTAATTCAAACTGGTACTGTCTAACGATTATGCCTCAAATCTTATGCATGTGATCATGCATGTGGTCGTGATCATGCATGTGGTCGTGATCATGCATGTGGTCGTGATCATGCATGTGGTCGTGGTCATGGAGCTGCGAGGCGGTGTGCTGGGGCGTTGTCTCGCCGGAGCAGGCAAATGCCGATTCGGCGGCTCGGTAGATATCGCGAAGTGAGACGCCGGTGTCGCGGGCGACTCGGGCGCAGTCTTCGAATTCCGGGGAGAATGTTGGCTGCAGACCGGTGCGCCAGGCTCGCTTGCCGCGAACCTTTCCCCACGGCGTATCAACTTCCACAATGTCCCGATGCTGCACCGTGCGCTGGATCTGCAGACGGCGAATGCCAAGCGTTCCGGTTTCAGCAAACAGAATGTCCTCGCAGCGTGAGACCACGTAAGGCCGACAGAGAACACTCAGCAGCACGCCGGGGCGATCTTTCTTCATCTGCACGGACGTGACAAAGACGTCAAGAGCTCCGGCGGATGTCAGGCGTTCGCGAACATGGCCAATGCTCTCACCGGGAACGTCATCGAGATTCGTTTCGAGCATCACCACGTGTTCGAGGCTGGCTGGCACCGTCGCCGTCCCGATAAAGATTCGCAACACGTTAGCTCGTTCAGGGAAATTCATCGTGCCGCAGCCGCAGCCGATGGATTCAATGGTCATTGCCGGCATGGGGCCGAATGAATCGGCCAGAATCTTCGCAATGGCTGCGCCCGTCGGCGTTGTGAGTTCGGCTTCAATCGGAATATCGGCCAGCGGAATCCCTTTCAGAATCTCGGCCGTTCCTGGCGCAGGAATCGGACAAATGCCGTGATCGATCTTAACGAAGCCTCGACCCGGCGGAATCGCATTGCAGACGACTCGTTCGATTCCCAGGAGATCAAATGCCACTGCCACACCGACGATATCCGCAATGGAATCTATCGCTCCGACTTCGTGAAAGTGAATCTTTTCCACTGTTGAACCATGCACGCGTGCTTCTGCTTCGGCAACCGCGAGAAACATCTGCAGCGCCAGTTGTCTCTGTCGCGGCGTAAGTTCGGTCGCCTGTTCAACGATGCGGCGGATCTCTGTAAAGTGTCGATGTGCGTGCTGTTCCGGATGATCGACGAGGACATGCAGCGAACGAAAGCCGCCTTTGATGACCGTTTCAACTCGCAGTACGACGTCGGGCAGGTTGAGTGACGCTATCGCTTTCCGAATCACGGCGACGTCGGCCCCTGCGTCAATCAGGGCGGCAAGAGTCATGTCACCACTCAGACCGGTCGCGCATTCAAACCAGGCAATTCGCATTTGATGGTCCGAGTCTGTAAGAAGAGGCCAGAGGCAGAGGTCCGACTGTCGGAATCAGTGACGTGACCGCAGTGTCGGGCAGTTTGATCAATCGCGGGATCAGGTCGATGGTCATGAACTCATGGAACAGTTGAGACAGCTGTTCTACTCTTTCTTTGCGCCGCCCTGAGCACGGATTCGATCGAGCGGTGATCCGGTCATGGGAACGGCAGGTTTAGGCGGCACTGATTTGGGTGCTTCCTCAGCAGTCGGTGCGGCGGCTGGCTGTTCCGCAGGAGCGGCAGCAGGCTTTGCGGCGGCGCGAATTTTGTCCAGTGGCGAACCGCCAGTGGCCGGAGTAGCAGGCTTGGCCCCAGCCCCAGCGGCTGGCTTGGCGGCAGCGGCGCGAATCTTATCGAGGGGTGAACCTCCTGTGGCTGGAGTGGCGGCGGCAGCGGCAGCGGCTGGCTTGGCTCCAGCGGCACGGATCTTATCCAGCGGCGATCCCCCAGCTTTCGGAGCTGCGGTTGGAGCTGCAGGCTTCGCAGTGGCTGCGGCGGCTTTCGGCGCGTGCTTCTCAGCAACCTTCTTTGGCTTTGGAGCATCGACAACTTTAAGAAACGATGTATCGATGTCGTACCACCCGATATCAACCGGACCATCGAATTCGACAATCGCCCGGCAAGTCATATTGACAGTCTTTACTTTACCTGTCAGGTCCGCAAACCGCTTCAACTCGGGCGCGCCTGCGACGACGACGACCCATTTGTCTGTCAGTTCTCTTTTGAGTCGCTCTGCTTTTTCGATGATCGACACGCTTCGATTTCCTGAGTTGGTGGTTCGATTCAAGAACAACGATTCCCATGATTCGGGGCCAGCCTCCAAACGCACCCGAATACAGCCAGCATTCTGAAATAACGGCTTCACTCTTTCAAGCGGGGCCAGGGACAGGAGTTTTGGACTCTCGATGCCTGGACGGAGGAGCGACGATGACGCGAGAATTCGGGTCGAAAGGATGAAAAGAGGCTGCAACGCTGTTAAAACTTGCCCGATAGGTTCCAGGCTTCGTTCCAGAATTGCCTCAAAGCTCCGACACTTTGTCCGAATTGAATCCCATGGTTGCCCCTCGAGTCTGTGTTCTCCGCGCCCCCGGAACGAACTGCGATGTTGAAACCGCTCATGCGTTTGAACTGGCCGGAGCCACCGCCGACCGTATCCATCTGTTCCGGTTGCTGGAGGATCCGTCGAAACTCAGCGAATATCAGATTTTGTGTATTCCCGGTGGATTCAGCTACGGCGACGACCTTGGAGCGGGCGTAATTTTTTCGCGACAGCTGCGCGGTCAACTCAACGAAGCCATGCGGGAATTTCTCCAGGCGGACAAACTGGTACTGGGCCTCTGCAACGGTTTTCAAACCATCCTGAAAGCCGGCCTACTGATGCGACGGGGCATCGAGAATGCCACTGAGAAACCTTTTGAGGATCAACTCACACTCACCTGGAACAGCAACGGTCACTACACCGACCGCTGGGTCCGGCTGAAGGTGACGTCGTGCAATTGTGTGTTCCTGAAGGGCATTGATGAGTTCGATGTTCCGATGGCGCATGCCGAAGGTCGGATCGCACTGAAAGTTCCCGAACTGCTGGATCAGCTTCGCGAAAACAGTCAGATCGCGGCGTGCTACTGGTCACCGGCGGCGACGGAAATGCTGAAGACAACCGGCGACCCGACAAAGATCGACCTGCTGCCCGAGCCCGAGAATCCAAACGGCTCGATCGCCAACATCGCGGGACTCTGCGACACGACCGGTCGTGTTTTGTGCCTCATGCCGCATCCGGAACGTTTCCTCTTCGCGACGCAACATCCCCAGTGGACCCGGCGCGGACTGCGGGGCGAAGGCGACGGGATCAAAGTGTTTCGCAACGCGGTGGCGTATTTTGGCTGAGGTCTGATATGAGGGCACGACGGGTGATTGTGTTGTCCTTGTTCCGAGGCTCCTGCCTTGCGAGATTGTCACTGGAGGCAGGAGCCTCCAAGGCAGTGCGTTCCAGGGCTGGAGCCCTGGAACGAGAATTGATAAAGTGTTTCGCAACGCGGTGACGTATTTTGGCTGAGGGATCGAATGAGAGCACGATGGGTGATTCTGTTGTCCGTCGTGTTTGGGCTGATGCTCTGGGCCATTCCCACGGTCGTTGACTGGATGACAGTCAGAGGGAAGCAACAAGTTCTGGAAAACAGTTATCAGCGATTTGCGGAGGGAAACGGCGATACGCTGTACGTCGCTTCCGATACTCCGCTCATCAATAAAATCATAGCGAACCGTGATCTTGCGGAACGTGTTCGCGAGGTTGTCTTTTTGGACACCGACTTTGCGATGCTTGATATTGCGAAGCTCGATGAGTTGTCAAATCTGGACACCGTAGTGATCTACAGCGGAAAGGATTGCGACACGGCGATCAAGACGATCAATCGACTACCACAGCTTCGCACGCTGACGTTTGCTGACTGCGGATTGACCGATGCGGGGTTCAACGAATTGAACAATCCAAATCTGGCAACATTTGGAATGAGTGCGTTTGGGAAGTCATGGACAGATGAAACAATCGCTGATCTCAAGCAGCGTATGCCGAATTGCGAGTTCGATATAGAAGCTCAGGAATAGCGATCGATGGCGATGGTCCGTGTTTCGAAGAAAGTACCGTTTGCGGTGCGGCGTGTCACCGGAGTAGGGACCGCAGGAATGAATGTTATGGCCGGTCTCCTGAACGGGCCATTCGCCTCACCGACAGGTCTCCCACTAAAAGCTGAACGGGTGCGGGGTCAGGAGACCCTCGCGCAACGAGGACTGCTGGCCGTTGAAGCTTAAGCACCCATGCGTAAGTTTTGGGGCATAACAATGGATTTCGGAAGCGCAGTATCCGGAGACTGACGTCTCGCGGCTCGCCGGGTTCCCGGCGAGCGGGGGACGTCAGTCCCCTGATTGTGATTCCTGCGATTATGCAATTGAACTTAGGCACGGGTGCTTATCCCACGTCAATACACGGCCTGCGAGTTGTTCTTTCCCTGCGGTATGCCAGGCGGAACGCCCTCGGGACCAACGGGAAGCCCTTGAAAGAGTCGTTGCTCCGCCGCCTGTCGGGCTGTGCTTCGCGGGCGTTCGTAGCCGCGCGGAGAAGAGTCGGTCTCGGGACCGATGTCCGGGTCTGGAAATGGATCCTGGCGGTTGTACGCAGCATTTTCCGACGCGGGAAATGACGCATACCACGAAGGAAGCCTCGTGAAGTTGGGATTCAGGCAGCCAGCGAGCGAAGTCAATCCCAGGAGCAGCACAAACACCTTCAAGCGCGCGGATGCCTGGGCGATTGCATCGTGCTGTTTCGAAGGATTGTTTGTTATGTTCATTCGGAAGACATCCTTTAGTGCTCTGTCACTCCTGCATTGATGGGTGGCCGGGGTTGGAGAGCGACAGCTCGAAACCCCGACCACCCGATCCATCGTATCCCCTGTGACTGAGCACTACGCCGCTTTGAAAGATCGAGCGTTGGCGGCCCACTGGACCCATTCGGTCACTTCGGCAATGTCCGGTTTTCTTCCATTCCGAATGATACGTTCACCTTCTTTTGAACTGGAAAACGGTTCGACTACTGACAGCAGGCTGGCGGCACTTTGCGAAGCGAGTCCTTCCGGCGTTGTGATGCCGCAGGCCACCAGAATCTGAGCGTCGTGTCCGCGCAACTCCGGAATTTGACACATCATTCGCGACTGTTGCTGCCACTGCAGAATCACCTTCGGTGTGATGCGACGATGGTCCAGCTTTTCGGCGATGCGTTCCGGTGTGATGTTCATCAACTCTTCCACCGTTCTGATGCCAATTGCTTCGAGCATTTCCGCAGTACGCGGACCGATCGAAGGAGCTTTTTCGATGGGGCTCGTGCGATTCAAGTAGAACCGCAGCCCGCCGGACTGTTCAGCGACTTTATCTACTTCATCTACTTCGGCGTCCCTCTCGATCGTACTCGTACGCAGACGTCCCATTTGCTGTCGTCGTCGTGCGAATCGTCGCGCGCGGCGTTGTTCTGCGTCCGCGTCGCTGCTGATGCGGCGATGTCGCCGGCTGATGCCGTGCGATTCCGAATCGGCATGATCTCGACGAGAGTTAGCCGAGGTCCGCGTCACCGCTCTGGCAGACGATGCGTGGGATCCTGACGATATTGAACTCACGCCGGACCGCGTGGAAAACCGCGAACGATTGTGACGCGCATCATCGAGCGTCCTCGTGAATTGCCCGAACCTCGCCCAGTTGATCGCCTGCTGACGGTCGATCAATCGACCACCACGACGGTAGCGGCTGCCAGCTTCTGAGCGTTGAAATTCGGAGACTCGGTCGTACACCGTTTCCGGTCGCAGGCGACTTAGTTCTTCCGTGCTGTGAATTCCGGCTGCATACAGCAACGCGGCATCGCTGCGGCGGAGCATTGGGACTCGGGTTGTCAGTTCGGCCTGGCCGCGAAGTGCATGCAGGCGGTCCACTGACAGTTGAAATCCCTTCAGGCGGGCAACTTCCTGAATCTGCGGAACCGTTCGATTGAGTACGTCGTCGATCGTCAGAATTCCCGAGGTCCGCAACGCTTCGAGTTCCCCCAGCGTGATCCCGGAAAGTTCTTCCACTCCGTGATCAACCTCAAGATAGAACAGCCAATTGGTCGCTGACATTGGATGAAACTCCGGTTCCGCGACTGGCTGCGGCACTGCTGGGGGAGTCATCACAATCGGACGGAGTTCCACGACAGGCTCCACATACGCATGGAGGATCGGTTGCGGTGGCACCGGCGGAGCCACGACAATCGGTTTTGGAATTTGGGCTCGATAGTCAAACGAACGCAAGTCGGGATTGAATCGAGCAAACAGGTCGCGGACATCTTTTTGGCAGGTAAAGAACAGGATCTGATGCCCCTGCTGAGCCAACTCCGTCAGCAACTTCACGGCCGCGTTCGCACGGGCGTCGTCGGATGTCACAAACACATCGTCCAGAATCAGTGGCACATGTCCGTAAGTTTCCGAGCGAACCTGTATCAAAGCCAGCCTCAGCGCCAGGCCCACCTGATCGCGGGTGCCGCGACTTAACTGCTGCAGCGAAAGTTGCTCATTCGTGTGAGTGGTCTGCACCAGAACGCGATCTGCGGCAGCGATCGTGATTCTGCGGCATTCATTTTCTGTCAGACGCTGAACGTACTCGGACGCCAGCTCAAGGACTCTGGAATGGCTGCGGGCCTTGATGCGTTCGATCGTTTCCCGGAGACTCGTCTCCGTCCGATCCAGCAGACGCCGCTGATCTTCCAACATTCCAATTTCAGCTTCCAGTTGAGCAATCTGAGCACGTAAGGCATCGACTTGTTCCAGCGTCGCCGCGCCTGCGAGTTCCTGTCGCAAACGATCCAGCTGAATGCGTTTGCTGTTGCGGGATTGGTCGATTGAACTTCGTTCTCCGACAAGTCGGCTGCGTTCCACTCGCAGGCGGTCCAGTTGAGCTTCGACTTCTGCGGTGGTGCGAAATCCTCCGCGAGAAGCAGTTTCAGCAACGATCGAATCGCGGTGGCCGGTGAAACGGCAGACGATGTCACTTTTCGGCAAGACGTTGACCCCGAGGACATTTTCGGATCGGGCCAACTCTGCCCGGAGCGTCGTCAGTTGTTCCTCGAGCAGCCCTTCCATTTGAATCGCGTCGCTCTCGGTTTTCTCCGCCAGCATCGACTCCAGAGATCCCAGATGCCATGCGGTCGCGCGTTCGTGCTCACCAAAATACAAACAGAGAGACGCAATTTCTCCGCGCAACAGTCGAATCACGTCCGCATCTTTTATACGCTCGGATTCGGTGATTGAAGCACCGCGCTGTCGATCTGTCAGTGCCTGAACCCGCTCTTCCAGCCGCGAAATGATCGCGCGGATTGTTCTAAGTGATGCTTCAGGACTCGACTGCAATTCCACGCTGGAGCGTCGCGCTTCGGTCTCTCGCTCAATCAGCCCGCGAATCTTTTGCCAGCGATCAAGACGCGCCAACACGGTGCGGATTTCTCCCTCGATCGCCTGGCAGTTCAGCGGCAGGACGTTGCAACGACGCAATTCGATCAGCAGCTGATCAAGCCGGGTGATCTCCGAATCGATGTCCCGGATTCTCGTGTCGATTTGCTCGATATTCTGAGTTGCCGCGTCGATCTCGCGGTGCAACTGTTCAATTGCAGCGGGAAGATCCGCCGCCGGTCGTCGCAGGTTCGCGATCTCAGTTTGCAGATGACTTTGGCGACCGCGCAATTCCGAGATGCGATGCACGACTCCACCCTGTACGCCGTTGCCGTCACGGTCGCGAATGGTTTGAATCAGAGCCGCTTCAGCCTGTCGCAATTCGGAATCGGTGTCGTTGCGACCACCGCCGGACTCCATGCAGAGTCGGGTGAGCAATTCAAAACGCTCGGCTTCTTCGTAACCCACCGTAAACACTTCGCGGAAAATATCTTCCGTCACCCAGGCCGGCAGTGAGTTGCCCGATCCGGAGACAACCGCGCGATCGACCTGGTCGGTCAGCGTGAATTGCTCGATGTTGCTCATCGACCATTGGCGACGCAACGTACGCGGTCCGGCTGCGGTCTGAATGCGAGCGAAACCGGATTCCGTGTGCAGGTCGGCCTGAGTCCACGGGATGTTCCGCTGGTAGCCAAAGAACAGTCCGCGAAGAAAGCGAACCAACGTGGATTTGCCGGACCCGTTCGGTCCCCAGAACACTGTCACGCGATGCGACAGCTTCTCGACCGACACGTGATCGAGCACCCCAAAACGATCAATTTGAATATCGGTCAGTTGCATCGTTGCCCTCCCTGGTTGAAAAAGTATTTCGCCGATTGAATGTATGCCGAAATCAAGCCACGCGACGCAGCAAATCCAGCCCGACAGCCACTTCGCTGCCCGTCCCAATCGGAGTTCCCGCCGCGAGCGACTCTCCCACACGATCACGATAGCCCGCTTTCACGATCCGATCGCAGACCACCGCCGTAAATTCCTTCGCCGCCAGCGATGGATGGTGAGTGGCATCGACCGTACTGTGGTCCGAAAATCGAATCCGGCACGGCCACGCTCCCGCATGCCCCGCATGCAGACTGCCGCGAAGATCCTTCAGCAATTCAAACTCACTCAGCGATTCAGCCATCGCGCCTGACATCGTCAGATGTCCGTCTATGATCCATTCCACAATGGTCGTCCGCCGTCCATTGGTGGAGAGTGTTCGACTTCGCTCACGCAGCAGATCGGTCAACTGCGGGATGGCGATTCCCTGGCGGCAGGGAATGAGTTCCTGCACAAATCGAATAACGTCCGTGGTGCAGGCACGCGCGGTCAGCGTCTGTCGTGAAGGATCCGCTGCGACCAGTTGGCAGCCAAAGGCACCGCGTTCCATCGGGCCGGTGGACTGCGGGCAACCTGCCGAAATTCGTAATAACTGTTCGTGAGCCGTCGCCGTGCCGTCGGTGGAATCCGTCATCGATGAGGGCGTGAGCGACGGAATTGCAACATAGGACATGTTGGCAAGCGGTCGCCGTCCTGTTTCCGTGCCGACTTCAATTCCCAGCGATCCGGTTCGTCCTGGAGTCGTGATGGAAGCAACATTGCACTCAATTTGGCCCGTTCCAGCCGACCAGACATCGAGTCGTTGTCCAGGGGCGACAAGGATTGCGTCGAGGCGTCTCAGAGCGGCGTGATCCGATTCTGGATGCCCGGCAATGACCAGTCGAATTCCGTGTTCCCGCAGGACGGAGGTCTGGGATTTCAGCCATGTGATTGCGATTTCGAGATCCTCACGGGATTCCGTGAGTCGACCTGCGATCAGCAAAAGATGACAGCGGCCCGCGATGGCAGCTTCGATGACGTTGACAACGGCGGTGCGAACGGCTGACGTCGCCACCTTTCTCAGCCAGTCCGGGCTGTCGGTCAGTCCGGTAACCGGCGACCCGAGTCGCAACGAATCTGTGTGCAAAAATCGAATGACAGACATCCATGCCTCCCTGCAGCGGAAGAGTGCAGAAACCCAGCGCATTCCATCGCGCGTGGCGAAAACGTTGAGCACTCTACAGAAAGCCCAAAACAGCGGCTAGAGCAATTCGGCACAAATTGCCGGTATGCGATTTCCGGCGGGTGTCAGCCCAATGATGGTCGATTTGCAAAGTAGACGTCACTCTCTGAGTGACGCAGGCCGTAAACCTCGGCCTTTGGCATTCGTCACTCAGAGAGTGACGGCTACTTTAGTCCCAATGAGTGCCATTGGGTGTCGGCCGTCCGAGGAATTCTCGCTTGCTTCTGCCGTATCGCTTCCTCACTTGGTGTCGCCACCTTACACTTTTGTTCCCTCAACATTCCAATTTGTCCCACCTTGCTGAGATGCCTTCATGTTTCGACCTGCCCTGCTGATGTGTCTTGTCGTGTTTCCGGGCCTTTCGTTTGCTCAGCAGACGTGGCGACAGGCTGCTGAAGTTCAACCCGTCATAGAACAAGGTGTTGAAGTCACTGCCGAAACCTCCGAAACGCAGCTGAATCTCCAATCGAAAGTGTCCGACGCGGAATTTTCCGCCGGGCCAAATCCGAAATGGGTCTGGGGTGCAGACAACGCCAAAGAGTACACGTTGGCGATAGAGTTTGATGTGGCAAGCGTGACGTCGGCGACTCTGAAAGCTTCGTGCGACAATATCGGAACCGTATTTGTCAACGGAAAGCAGGTCGCCACCAGTGACGAATGGCAGCAGCCCATGACGGCTGACGTCACAAAGCTGCTGGTCATCGGCAAGAACACCATCACTGCGAACATCGCCAATGAAGGCGGGGTCGCGGCCTTCGTGCTGAAACTCGCAGTGAAGGGCGCTGACGGAAAACTGACATACGTCGCGACCGACGAAACGTGGACGGCGACGCCAAAGAATGCGACCGACTCTGCAAAGGTGGCAATCCGAGCGAACTATGGAGACGGTCCGTGGAACAAAGTATTCGATGCGGCCGAGGACGGCGGAGTCCCCAATGACACGTTCGAAGTCCTGCCGGGATTTCAGGTCGAGAAACTCTTCACTGTCCCCAAAGACGAACTGGGCTCGTGGGTCTGCATCGCGTTCGGCAACAAAGGCCGTTTGCTCGCCAGCGATCAGGGCGACAAGGGAATTTGCAGAATTACACTGCCAGCAATCTCCACTTCCCTTCTACCCCGCGCCGGGGGAGAAGGTGGCCGAAGGCCGGATGAGGGGGCCGCCGCCGAAACCATTGTCGAACGCCTCGACTTTTCCAAATGTGAATTCCAACCCACCGGTGCCCACGGCATGTTGTGGGCGTTTGATTCGCTGTATTTCTGCTGCAACGGCGGTCCCGGCAGCGGCCTGTATCGGGCCCGCGATACCGATGGCGACGACCAGTTTGATGAATGCGTCAGGCTGAGAGAAATTCCGGGCGGTGGCGAGCACGGGCCACATTCCATCCGACTATCTCCGGATGGGAAGCGAATTTATCTCGTCGCTGGCAATCATACTCCACCGCCTTTCAAGGCCGGCGAAGAAGCCGAAAATAAAGATTACAGCAGCCGCGTACCAACGAACTGGGGTGAAGACCTGCTGCTGCCTCGCATGTGGGACGCCAACGGGCATGCACGAGGAATTCTGGCACCCGGCGGCTGGATCGCCAGCACCGATCCGGACGGCAAGACCTGGGACATCTTCAGCATTGGCTATCGCAATCCCTATGACATGGCGTTCAATGCAGATGGCGAACTGTTCGCTTATGACGCCGATATGGAATGGGACGTCGGCAGCCCTTGGTATCGTCCGACGCGAGTCGTCCATGCCACTGCTGGCAGCGAATTCGGCTGGAGGAGCGGGACAGGCAAATGGCCCGAATACTACCTCGACAGCCTGCCCGCTCTTGTCGATATCGGACCGGGATCTCCGGTCGGCGTTGACTTCGGTTACGGCCTGAAGTTTCCGGCGAAATACCAAAAGGCGCTGTACAGTTGCGACTGGACGTTTGGGACGATGTATGCCGTTCACATGGAACCTCATCTCAGCAGTTACAAAGCGACGAAGGAAGAATTTGTGGCGAGAAATGCCCTGCCGCTCACAGACGTTGCGGCTGGCCCCGATGGAGCATTGTATTTCTCAGTGGGTGGACGCGGGACACAGTCAGAACTCTACCGCGTGACGTATGTCGGTATCGAAGACACGGCTCCAGCGGAATTGCATGAATCGAAGTTTGCGGAAAATCGAGATGTTCGGCACAAGGTCGAAGAGTTGAACAATACTTCATTGACCATGGAAAAATTTCAGACGTCACAGAAGATCGCTTTAACACCGGAACAGATTGCAGCAGACCGTGTGCTTCGATTCGCAATGCGAAGGGTGAGTGAGCGTCCGATTCTGCAACCATTCCTGATGCGTGGTCTGCAGAGGGCGGATCGCACGCCGCAGCAGGTTTTTGAAATGGTCGTCGCCGCCTGTCATCAGCGATATGACAACGACGAACAGAAAGCCGAGTTCCGGACTGCGTGTCTTGATGCCCTGAAGCGGGTCTCCATTAAGAGCCTCCCGGTGGATGCGCAACTGGACTATCTGCGTTCATTGTCGCTCGTCTTCATTCGATTGAGCACGACTGACAGCTCCGATGGCGAGCAGAAAGTACAGCCCCCGACCGATGCCGTCAGTGCCGCGTTTCTTTCCGCTCTGGATGCCCAGTTCCCCACCGGCGATCGAAACGTTGACCGCGAATTGTGCCAGATGCTCGTCTATCTGAATTCGCCCACCGTCGTCGCCAAAACCGTGGCCTTGCTGAACCAGCCGCCGCAGCGAGAAGAGATCGATATGGGCGGTCTGCTCACTCGAAATCGCGGGTACGGCAGCGCGATCAAAGCGATGATGGACAATCAGCCGGACAAGCTGCAAATGTGGTTTGCGTTCTGTCTGCGAGTCGCCAAAGTTGGCTGGACTCTCGAACTTCGCGGTGATTATTACCGCTGGTTTGGCAGGGCTCAGAAATGGTCCGGCGGTAACAGTTTCCGGAAATTCCTCGAAAACATCGAAGGCGAAGCATGGGATATCACGTCGTTTGATGATCGTGTTCTGATCGAAAAAATGGGTGCTCGCACGCCATACAAAGCTCCCGTATTGCCGAAACCTGCCGGTCCTGGCAAGGAATGGACGTTGGAAGAAGTGCGCTCGCTCGCGGCGGATCATCTGAAGGACCGCAGTTTCACGAATGGCCAAAAGATGTTCGCGGCGACGCGCTGCATTCTGTGTCACCGCTTCGCCGGAGATGGCGGTGCCACTGGCCCGGACCTGACTCAGCTGGCGGGCCGTTTTAGTCTGGATGCACTGACCGAAGCCACGATGGATCCGAGCAAGATTATCAGCGACCAGTACAAGGCCAGCACGGTCCTCACCAAAGATGGCAAGACCGTCACCGGTCGCATCGTGTCTGAAAATGAAAAACAGATCAGTGTCCTCACCGATCCGGAGGACAGCACGAAAGTGATCGATATTTCACGAGCCGACATCGACGAAGTGGCAGATTCAACCGTCTCGATCATGCCAAAGGATCTGCTGAAACCTTTGAACCAGGAAGAAGTGCTGGACCTGCTGGCCTATCTCCTGTCTCGCGGCAACGAAAAGGACGCGATGTTCCGGAAATAAGACGATCGTCGCTGACACTGGCGGCGTCAGACCAGGCGGCATTCTTCGTCTGTGGCAAACCTGGCGTTCTGTCAGTAAGGTTGGCGAAAGCTTGGAGCTGACGTTGCATCCGACAGAGCGATGTCGGCTTTGGGGGCAAAAAAGAGAGGTGCGGAATCGAATCCGATCCTGCACCTTTGCTCAAAGAGCCAGCGTATTATACTTCACGCGGTCAAAAATGATGCTGTGGATTTTCTTGCGATTGTCCCCTCTCCCCCGCAATTGATTTTCCCACTGTCCACGTTTTCCACGGGGGGGAGTGGGCTAGGGTGAGGGGGAAGAATCAACTGTTTTCTGGTTCATCATACTCACTCCAGGTCAGCCCCCTCATCCGGCCTGTCGGCCACCTTCTCCCCCTTGCCAGGGGGAGAAGGGACATGGAAAACGTTCCCTTTGAAAATACCTCAGTCTGCACCGCGTGAAGTATACATGCGACGGCCATCAAGGTGTCACACCGGAACACTCAATCATGTTTCGCCGCTTGTTTCGGCATTGAAGAAGGCAAGATTTTGAGTCGTTGCGAATTTCTCTGGATTGCTGAGAAATTCGTCCCGCGACTTCTGCGTCGCAAAGAAATAGACACGAGAGTGATAAGTGACACCCAGTTCAATATGACCGGTCTGCACGATATTTTCATTTAAGAGCGAGACTGGATCGCCGCCGTGCAGCACTGGAGCGAATTTTTCCGGGCTGGCCTTGAATCGAGCAAGCTCTTCCGCCGAACTCAGCAAATAGCAAACCCCCTGGAACTCGTGCTTAAACTGACTTTCTCCAGTCTTCCATTTCTCACCCTCCACCAGGGCCACTGGTGAATATCCGCTGAGACCAATTCGAAGATCTGCTTCTCGCCGCAGAGTTCTGGTCATCGCTCGGGAAGACTTTTGAGTCATTGCAGGCTTCTCGGCGGGATCCGTATTCGAAACGCTGTTCCCGGACAAAGAGGGTTCGTCTGATGCGGCAGAGTTGCTGACAACAGCAACGCTATCGATGGCGACGCTGTCAGGTGACGCCGCGCCAGACACGAGTGCATCAGCGATCTCCAAATTCACAATGTTTACAGAGGCGACGGGCGTTACGGGGATTTGTGAATTCGCCGCCGCGATTTGAACGTCAGCCGCAGGGCGAGGTTGAGATGTCTCCGGGGTTCTGAACTGCGACAGTCGGGCCAGCTACCCTGCGCGGCCGGGAGAACCAACACTCTTGGAAAGCACTTTACTGGCGGGAGAAACGATCACATCAGTGGGAAGAGATGTCACGCCGAATCTGGCAACCAGATCTCGATTAGTGTCGGAGTTGACTTTGACCCCAACAATCCCATTGCCAATCGCCGCCCTAACTTCAGCGGAACCGAGCACTTCGGTTTCCATCGTGCGGCATGGTCCGCACCAGTCGGCGAAGAAATGCACCACCAATGGAGTGTTGAGTGCTTTCGCACGGGCCTCAGCCTGAGAATAATCGTGCATCCATCCTTTCGGAACACCCTCTTCACCCCCAGTTGACACTGCGGTCATCAACGTGACGATCAGGACATACGAAGCAACCCTACGCACACAAGGCCACCAATCACGCCATTCGCATGAGACTACCAGTTTACCGCATTCTCTACTCTTGCATTTTTCAACCATTGCCTCCCAACCTCCGTTTTAAACCCATACGTCCAAGACAGGACCATTATGTGGCACAACTCATCATGGCTGTTGAGATCTACTTTCCCTGTCGCCCCATACTGAAGCCTTTAGTTGCCACAATCTCGGCATACTGTTTACACGCACCAAATAACCGTGTCTATTGGATCGCAGCAGAACATTATTTATTTTTAATCAGCGCAACCTTTGCAAATATTTCTATTGACACATAGTCCGTAGTATTTACGATCCTGCCCGTCCTTTGGGTAAGCGTGGACGGCTACGTAAAATAAGTGCACTTAACGGCCTTGTGTGCAGTAGGGACAAACTGGTCGAGTAGAGGGTTCTGCCTGTAGTACACAGGCAGCAAGAACACGCCGGGCAGCCGTTGTCGGGCCTCTCACATTTAAAATTTTTCTTAGGAGTAATGGATGAAATGGACTCAAATGGCGCGACCGTTCGGCCTGACATCAGTGTGCCTCATGGCAGTTCTGGTGCTCTCGCCTGAAAACGCGGAAGCAAGACGTTATCGGGGACACGGATCCAGCGGCTCGTCTGGATCCAGTGGCTCGTCAGGTGGCTCATCCAGCAGCCACGGTTCAAGTGGGTCTTCAGGCGGCTCGTATAGCCACCATGGTTCGTCTGGTTCGAGTGGCTCGTCCAGTTCACGTGGGTCTTCAGGATCTTCAGGCTCCTCAAGTTCCCATGGATCAAGCGGTTCATCAGGCGGCTGGTACAGCAGCCATGGCTCGTCTGGTTCGAGTGGCTCGTCAAGTTCGAGTGGCTCGTCAAGTTCACACGGATCAAGTGGTTCATCTGGTGGCGTAGTAGTGTACAACAGTGCCCCGGTTTACCAGACGCAACCAGCGGCCAGTGAAGCGAGGCCACTTACAGCGCCGCCGGAAGCTGCGATGACTGATCGCTCTGCGGCAATGCTTGTCGTTAAGGTGCCAAAAGATGCTGTCGTCTATTTGGTTGACCAGAAAATGAGTTTGACCGGAAGTGAACGCAGGTTCCGCATTCCTCTTCCTGATCCAGGCAAGGAATACACTTACCCGATTCGCGTTGAAGTTGTCCGAGACGGTAAGACGCTCGTCAGCCGTTCTGAGCAAAAGGTTCGTGGGGGCCAGCGATTTGAGGTTGCCGTTACCGAAATGGCTGAAGGCGGGGAATTAGTCGCCGTCGCGCGACGCTAGATGTGTTAAGCGATACCAGAGGACGCCTGAGGCTGGCTCATGGACCGGGCTTTGGGCAGGCGTCTTCTCTGGTGTCGATGTTAAGTCGGTTTTCGAACCTCATCGACCAGTTTTTCTTTGTTCAATTCATTGAAACTCCCTACTTCCCCGGTGCGTCCCTTAGCGGAGGTTGACGTCCATGATTTCGACGATTCCAGCGAGCCGTCGTGTTCCACTGAATTCTGTAAATGAGAGCCCAATAGCGCCGAATTCCGGCAATGCCGGAGGGCGGCCCCGTTCAAAGTGGCGTCGAGCGGGATTCGCTTTGGTCAACATGTTGTTGTTAAAGGATTTGCTCGAAACCTCTGCCGGGAATATGACGGCGAGACAGTGACGATTTCCACTGTGCGCCATGACCTGCCATCGATGGAGCGAGTTCGCGCGGGGGAAAACTGGATGACGGCGACTTGTATGAAGAACAGCCGCTGGGTTCATTTAAGCGGGAGGATCTTCTATGAGAACCCGTTACGGTTCGGGGAATCTGAGCCCTGGTCAAACGAGAATTTATCAGTGGGCGTCGTGGCTGCTGAATCCCATTCGAGTTGCTGCGGATGCCTGGAATCAATTCTGGTATTCACCGAGTGATCCTGTGGTACTCGCGCTGATTCGGATCTTCGCGGGCGGGATGCTGCTGTACACACATATCATCTGGGGGCTGAATCTTCCCGCTTTCTTCGGTTCCAACGGCTGGAACAGTCCTGATGTGCTGGCCGTCGCTCAGGAGGATGGAATTGTTCCGTCATTCTGGTGGTACGTTTCCGATCAGTGGCTGATGCCAGTGCATTGCCTTTGTATTGCGATCCTGTTTCTATTCTGGATCGGCTTCGCGACACGAGTCACATCTGTGCTATCGATGATCATTACGATCTCGTATTCGTACCGCGCTCACATGTCAAATTTTGGGCTCGACCAGCTCAATGCCATTCTGTGCTTTTATCTCTGCATCGGCCCCTCCGGCGCGTTGCTGTCTGTTGACCGCTGGATTTCTGTCCTCCGGGCTCGTCGAAAAGCGAGGCGAGCAGGGGTTCCGTACGCGGCACCGGTGGTATCGCGATCCATCACGGCGAATCTGGCCATTCGACTGATACAACTGCATTTTTGCGTTATCTATGCGTATGCCGGGCTTTCAAAACTTCAGGGCGGAGCATGGTGGAGCGGAGAAGCTGTTTGGCTCGCGTTTGCCAACCTCGAGTATCAGTCGATCAGCATGACATGGATCGCCTGGTAT
>Ga0154020_10004112_pt1 | contig 17376 bp, 12 predicted proteins | sample Klosneuvirus_201_FD_109709 | JGI IMG/M metagenome (GOLD analysis project Ga0154020, IMG submission 109709) | Active sludge microbial communities from wastewater, Klosterneuburg, Austria - Klosneuvirus_20160825_MG | ecosystem: Engineered > WWTP > Aerobic digester > Activated sludge | place...
CAGTCGCAGTTGGAACACTCGCCGTCATGCAAAGTGTCCTCGGCAAGGCTGATCGCCAAAAAATCCTCGATCATGCGGGGTCTGGCATGTTTAATCACTTTATGCGTCTGACTGATCCGGAACGCCTGGTGGAGTAAAATCGCATCCAGACACACTTCAATCTAATGAGCTTTAGCCGGCACCACTGGTCCTGGCTTTTTCTTAGCTCCCGGTTTTTCCTGCATGATCTCCGTATTGTAATACTCGACTTCGCCACCAGCCCCTTCTTCACCGTAGTAGGTATCTTCGGCGTATGAATCCCAGCCATCCACCGTATCGCCAGCTTCCGGGCCGTCCACGGGAGCACTTTGTTCAGTATCAACGTTGCCGGCAGCACCTGTTTCAGAAGCACCAGGAGCCGCCGTTCTGGATTTTGACTCCGTAAGCTGAGCAAACTCCTGCATTGCTGACTCCGGTATGCCACGCTCTTGAGCGACTGCAGCTACGAAAGCCTGAACTTCTGGTGCAGCATCCTGAGTGGCAGCAGCGAAATAGATATTTCTGTACTTATCCTCAAGTTGGTTCAAGGCTGCCAGAATCGCAATGCGCCCTTTTGGGGCCGCAACTTTCAACGCCTCACGCATCACATATATTTGGCCGGGCGTGGCGTAGCGGGCAAACCTCTTAAAATAACCTGCGACTGCATCGGCACGCGCATTCCCCAGGGCCTTTTCGACGACCGCCGTCGAAATAACAATTCCCATATCCGCAAGGCCCATCGCGGCGCGCATACGGGTCCAAAGCTTGCGTTCTTCCAGCGCATCCCAAAGAATCGCCTCACTTCCCCCCAGCTTCATGGCAGTCACATCCTGCACAGTCTTGTATCTTTGATAATTGAATCGATGGGATAATCCGGCCCGCCACACCTCCTCCTCTGCCGCCGTCCAGGTGCGGCTTGATGCCTGCCGGCGGCCTTCCAATGGGTTTGGCAGCAACGCGTAAGGACCATAAGCTGATGGTACATCGGGCATCGCCTCGGCGGGTTCTGCTGGGGTTTCGGCGACTGCAACTTCGGGTTTTGCCACTGGGGCGTTGTCTGCTGCCGGAGCCTCTGGCATCTCATCGCCAAACAGCCCAGCGAGCCCATCCAGGGGGTTGCGGCCATTGATAAAATATTCGTAGGCAAAGTAGCCGCCGGTTGCCAATGCCAAAACGGCTATAAAGATCATGACCATTTGACCTGATCCCGCCCGACCGCTGATTTCAACCAATTCGGCATAATTCGAAACTGGTTGGGCACCGCCTCCGCCGCCACCACCGACCGCCCACGATCCAGTTCCCCCAAGCGGTTGGGCGACATTAGTGCCCGCCATCGTTCCGGAAGGGACAGCACCGGCTGCGGCGTTGGTTCCGAGCAACATGTTTGCGCCCGCGGGGGCGTAGGTTGCGCCAGCACCGTAGGCCCCCGCAGGTGCGCCCTGGGGGGCGTCCTGACCGGGAAGCGGATTGACCGGGTTGTCCGGGGCCTGCGGAATCAATGGAAGTTGCGCTAACTGCACGAGTGCTCCTTTTTGAGGTTCTGCTAACCTCCGATTCGGTATTTAGCCAACTTGAATTTAGTCTTTTATTTAATATGGGAGTTGGTTAAATATGCGGTTTCTGCTGGTTTCTGCTTTATACCCGCCAAGTTACAAAGTCTGGTTTTGCTTGTTTTTTAAAGCATTTATGATAGAAGGCTCGTTCCGCGTTTTGTTTATCGTGGGTTAGGCGGGAAATTTTCCATAAGCGTTTTCACGCAAAGGCTATTTGCACATGTCGAAAAAACTCGAACTCGTACGTAACATCGGTATCTCAGCACACATCGACTCAGGCAAAACGACTCTGACCGAGCGGATTCTGTTCTATTCGGGTCGGATTCATAAAATCCAGGAGGTTCGCGGCACCACAGGCGATGGCGCAACGATGGACCACATGGAGTTGGAAAAAGAACGCGGCATTACGATCACATCGGCAGCAACGACTGTCGGCTGGCGCGACAACGTCATCAACATCATTGACACCCCGGGACACGTGGATTTTACCATTGAGGTAGAGCGTTCACTGCGGGTTTTAGACGGCGCGGTTCTGGTTCTTTGCGGCGTAGCCGGCATTCAGTCCCAGTCGATCACAGTTGACCGTCAGATGAAACGCTACAACGTTCCCTGCCTGGCTTTCGTCAATAAACTGGATCGCCAGGGTGCGGATCCCTATCGCGTTGCCGGCATGCTGCGTGACAAGCTTGGTCACAATGCCGTCATGATGCAGATTCCCATCGGAGCGGAAGCCAATCTTGAAGGCATCATCGATCTTCTGCAGATGAAAGCCTTTTACTTTGATGGCGACAAAGGCGAGACGGTTCGCGCCGCCGAGATCCCAGCTGCTTACGCAACGAAAGCCAAAGAATATCGTGGCATCATGCTCGATAAAGTTTCGATGTTCTCCGACGCCATGATGGAACTCATGCTCGAAGAAAAAGAAGTCCCGACAGAGATGCTCTACGAAGTGATCCGCAAGGCGACCATCGCGCGGCAAATCACTCCGACCTTTATGGGCACAGCCTATAAAAACAAGGGCGTTCAACTTCTTCTCGATGCCGTCGGCCGCTTTCTGCCAAGCCCCCTGGACCGTCAATACTGGGGCAATGACAACGACAAGAAGGAAAAAGTTGAGATCTTCCCGGACGAATCGAAGCCACTCGTTGCCATGGCCTTCAAAATCACCGACGAAACTTACGGTCAGCTAACCTACACGCGGATTTATCAGGGAACCTTGAAAAAAGGTGACTCAGCCCTTAACCCACGTCTGGGTAAAAAGCAGCGCATTGGCCGCCTTGTTCGAATGCATGCCAACGACCGCGAAGACATCGACACGGCGGTTGCCGGTGACATCATCGCCATGGTCGGCGTTGACTGCGCCTCTGGCGATACCTACTGTGACGAAAACATCAACACCACCATGGAAAACATGTTCGTCCCTGAACCCGTAATCGAACTCGCGCTGAAGCCCGCGAAACAGGACGACCTGGTAAAAGTCTCCAAGGCTTTGAACCGCTTCATGAAGGAAGACCCCACCTTCCGCGTATCGGTGGATGAAGAGTCTAACGAAACACTGATCAAAGGAATGGGCGAGCTCCACCTGGAAATCTACGTCGAACGCATCAAGCGCGAATACAAGGCAGAAGTCATTATCGGGGCACCCAAGGTTAATTACCGGGAAGCTCCGGGACACCAGACCGACTACGACTACAAGCACAAGAAGCAGACCGGTGGTTCTGGTCAGTACGCCCACGTGGTTGGCCAGCTGATTCCTCTGCCTGAGGATTCTGAAGTCAATTTCGTCTTCAACAACAAAACCGTCGGTGGATCGGTTCCCAAGGAATACATCCCCGGTTGCGAAAAAGGCTTTAAAGAAGCTGTGGACAAGGGCCCGCTTGCAGGTTGTCAGGTGATTAGAACCCAGATCGACCTCACGGACGGCGGCTACCATCCAGTGGACTCCTCTGAAATGGCCTTCAAAATTGCTGCTCGCGCGGCGTTCAAGGAAGCCTTCCTGGCATCGAAGCCGGTGCTTCTCGAACCGATCATGAAGGTTGAAGTTGAAACCCCGGTGGACTTCCAGGGCCCCGTGCAAGGCGACTTATCTTCCCGTCGAGGCCTTCTTTTGGGCAGCGACATGCGCGACGACTATGCCATTATTATTGCAGAAGTACCTTTGGCAGAGATGTTCGGCTACTCGACCGACCTGCGCTCAAAGACGCAGGGTAAGGCTGGGTTCTCGATGGAATTTGCCCGGTACCGTCCGGTGCCATCGTCCATCCAGGAGCAGATCGTCGCCAAACACCGCGAAGATCAGGCTAAAGGCAACAAGTAATCTTGTAGCAACGTTCCCCCTTTTATTAAAAAAGTGGGGGGCGTCGATCTCCTAAATAATTAAACAAAAAGCGGACAGTTTATCTGTCCGCTTTTTGTTTATGTTAGAAGTCATTTCATAACCGCAAAGGCACGAAGCCTTTGAACCGCTGAGATCGCGAAGTTCGCTAAAGGTCGTTATCAGCTCCATCGACCAGGCAAATTTTGCCGGCTAACTAGCCAGACTAACTCCTAAAGCTTTCTCTGCGATGACCGATAGCAGGGACATAGAAAGAAGCAAGCGGACACATATTCTGGACAGCACAGGTGAGACGACTATGGACAAGAAAAACCAAACGGCGATTCGCTCCGGACTACGTTTGATTGCAAATGGTTCGGTGTCAAAACCCACAGACCAAAACCCCACTGACACTCAGCACTCTGCTGCGGCTACGCCCGCCGGACCGGAGTCGCCGTCCTCTGCAACGAGCGCAGTAAAAAAGCACCCACTCGTTTCCTTCATGTCAGCTTATGCCGATGCGATCGATCGCGATGTTGAACTGATTCTTGGACTCTAAGCGCCATATTCTGCACGGTAGGCATCGATTCGTTTTTTCGCATCTGCATTAACCCAAATCTTGCCCAAAACCTCCCGTTCAAACAACAAATCTACGATTTCATCGAGAGTCAAAATCGCACGCACGGGCACGTTGAATTCCTTTTCAATTTCAATAGCGGCCCTTTTCTCCCCCAGACCACGTTCCTGCCGGTCCACACCAATCGCACAGCCGATGACTTTAACGGGAAATCCTCGCATAAGATGCATGGTTTCACGCAAACTGGTTCCCCCCGTCAGAACGTCCTCTATCACCACCACCTGGTGTGGCTCCGAGTATGATGCACCAATCAGGGATCCACCCTCACCGTGATCTTTTTGTTCCTTGCGGTTGAAGGTAAATCCGATATCGCGATCCAGGAGGGCAGCCAGACTTTGCGATGCCGCCACACACAAAGGAATGCCCTTGTAAGCAGGACCAAACAGATTTGTGACTTTTCCTCCAAATTCTTTCGAAATCAGCTGTGCATAACAGGCCGCAACAGAACCTATAGTTCGTCCGGACGAAAAATTCCCGGTGTTAAAAAAATAAGGCGTCGTGCGTCCAGATTTTGTTTTAAACTCACCGAACTGCAAGACCCGGCTGTACAACAGCAGCTCCAGAAAAGTTTTTTTCCATTCGTTGCTGACTTTTTCATTGGCATGCTTCATTCCGATAGCCTTCTTGTTTGCTAAAACGCCCGCACATGGGAAGCGGCGATCCAGCCGGTTTTTCCGTCAGACAAGTGAATCTTGTACCAGCCCGGGGTCTCTGCCGCGACCACAAACGGCGCGCCCTCACGAAGGGCGAAAACCGCTGTTCCACCAGGTCCGGCACTGGCGGATGGCTGCGAGGTGACCGGTGCTGACTCCACAACAACCGCCCCCCATCGCTCGGTCAAAACCGTTGAACTAAAGCTGGCCAGAGCTGCAACCAAGCTAACCGATGCGCCGATCCAGCTGCTCCATTTGCAGAAGATGTTTCTGGTAAGGAGGTAACCGAGCCAAAAAAATCCGGATATCCCCGCAACCCAGGCGGCAATGTGGGCCAATTCCTTTGCCGTAGCCATATCCAGCCAAAACGTGACACTTCTCCATGTCTCATCAGGTATAGAAGGTTCAAGTTTGTCATTTATTTTAGACATGACATGTTTGAGGTTGGCGCGAACATCAGGATCCCGCGGAAGGTATTGCCGGGCAGCCAGCAGAGCTGCTGCAGCCTGACCTGTCTTTGCGCTACGGAAATAGGCGTTTGCCAGATTGTAATACAAGTGGCCATTAACAGTCCCAGTGCCGACCATTTCCTCATACAAACGTACGGCTTCGCCATATTCGCCCAGATCAAAAGCGTGTCCAGCGGCCTCGGCTGTTCCGGGTAGTCCCGAGGCTCCAACAGACCGCGTCGAAACAGCAACCAGTGACATCGACGAAACTAAAAGCATCACAGTGCTGCCAACAGCTCGTCTGGAAGCCTTAATGTTACTTCCGTTTTCTAAGCTGGCAGCCGAGGTCCTGGCTTTTGCAATCGCCTGCAGTGCAGCGGCCATGTCGACTTCAGCACCTCCATACTCCAGTCGTTCAATCTCTCGCACGGCTTGAGCTGCAGTAGCCTGAGCGTCATGGGGAGTTCCGGACTTTCCGATTATTTCGGACAGTTCGCTGGCCGTCATCGAGGTGGTGGTGGTATTCGCCAAATCACCGATATATTCGTAAAATGCAGCGCGAATGTTGACCAGAGCGCGGCGCGGATCCGTCGACGTGAGTTTTTCCGCCGCTTTTGACGCGCTCACAAATTTGCGGTGCGCCTTTTGACGTCTGGCACGGGAACCATCGGAATCAAGGCGGGAACGGACACCCCTGAATCCCAGTACCCCAAGTCCCAAGAGCCAGGTACTTAACCCCAGGGAAGAAAAAATGAAAATCGCGCGAGGGGTCAGACGATGTTCAACCAGTAGCGCTTCGGCCGGGTGCTGCGCCAGCAAATCGTTGCTCAAAATTTTCACCTTACTTTTCACAGCGGGCAAAGTACTGAGGTTCTGATCACCGGAAGCAGCCCCCTCAGCGACCGACAACGACCCCAGCTCCGCCCGCAGAACTTCATAAGCCCCTGTTCGGGAGTTAAACACCGGAATCTCTACCGCACCCAGGTCAAAACTACCCGATCGCTGGGGAACCAGGGCATATTTCAATTCGCGACTGGACTTGACGACATCACCAGTAAAACTCTCCTGCCCCATTGGCTTGTCCGGGTAGACTTTACCAACATGATCGAGCTTTAGTTTTACTCCATCTAAAGTATCCAGTAAGCCAGCTCCATCCACTGAAATGGTTATGGTTACTGTATCTCCTGCGCTAATGTTGGTTTTCGAGACGTTGCCTTTGATCCGAAAGTCTCCAATCAATCCAGCGTAGCCTTCCGGCTTGCCAGTTTCCGGAACCGGTCGAACCTGCAAAGGAGTTGTCTGTCCAACAATCTTCTTCTGCACCTCGCGCCCCATCCCGAAGCCCCCCCCTTGCAGCATGTCCCAGATTGAACCGGGGGTACCGCGGGGGGCTGTCGGAATAACCAATGTTGCGTTAAGGCCAAAGGGAGGCAGCGAGATGGCTCCGGCACGCAGTGGAACCACGACCTCTTTGAGCTCGATGACGCCGTAGCGTTTGCCACCGATGATCTGCTGGTAGTTCTTCTCGCCAGGGACCGGTATAAAGCGAAAATCTGGTGCTGGCTCTTTTTGCGGAGTACCCCCGGTGAGCCTAACTCGATGATAGACCCTTACGGTGCTGAGTACCCCCTCGCCAACGTATGGAGTGGTCGTCGACAACTCCCGCTCGATAAATACTTCACCCGTATCTCCCTGGGGCTCTTTTGGCCCTGGCTTTGTTGAATGCCCGGTACCCCGGACTTCAAAGTTTATGGGTAGCGTTGCAATCTCCTGCTTATCGACGATCACTTTCACACTAGGGACCTGAAATTTTCCGGTCTCCCGCGGAATCAGGAGATAGGTAAACAAAATCTCCGAACTATACTTGCCATTGATCCACTGCATACTACGTGAAGTACCGGCACTCCCCACGTCAACACCAGGAATATCAATGCCCGGAGCATCTCCGTCGAAGGAGCCGTTTATCGCGATGGTCAGCTGAAATTGGTCCTCCAAAGTACCGATGGTTTTGTCCAGTTCAGCGGTGGCCGTACCGGCGTAAGCCACATATTCGAATGACAACGTCAGGCCGAGGAGCATTGACAACAACGTCATAAAAATACGGTTGATATTGATCATCTTCAAACCTACCAATCTTTGTCGTTAGCGGGTTGCCGGTTTCTGATTCGCTTCATCTCTCGCTTCATCTGCTCTTTTCTCGACATTTCATCGATCGATTGCAACAGGATCTCTGCCTCGGACTTTGAAATTTTCAGAGGCTGCTGAACCTCGCCCATATTTTTTTCCTCAGGCACCCCTGGTGATGGGATCGGCTGCCCCTTTTGCTGTTGCTGCTGCTGTTCCTGCTGCTGTTGCTGTGCCTGCTGCTGTTGCTGTTCCTGCTGCTGTTGCTGTTCCTGCTGCTGTTGCTGTTCCTGCTGCTGCTGCTGTTGCTGTTGCTGTTCCTGCTGCTGTTGCTGTTCCTGCTGCTGTTTTTGATCTTTCTCAGACTTTTGCTCAGGTTTTTGCTCGTCCTTTTTCTGGTCTTTTTGATTTTTCTGTTCATCCTGCTTTTTTACACGCTCCCGCGCCCACGCGAGATTATCGCGGGCCTGTTGATCCGATTGGTTCAAGGCTAGCGCTTTTTCATAGGCTGCCACTGCCGCCTCATAGTTTTTTAACTGAGACTCGACATTACCCAGATTATAAAAGGCATCACCGGCAAGTTTAGGGTCAGTCGCTGTCGTCGCTTTCTTAAAACCTTCCCGTGCCTCTTCCACTTTTCCAGCATGGTAACCCGCGACCGCACTGTTGTATTCCTGCAAGGGTTCTTTCGCCGGGTCAGCCAGCCCCTCGGGCACTTGTGTCATAAAAAACAGACTTCCAAACAGCAGAACCCCAGATACCCGAGGCAAAGCAGCTCCAACATCTTTCATCAGGTATTCGACAAAAAGCGCGAGGACCGCAAAAGCCAGGAACCACTGGAACCGCTCGTACCAGAGCTTTTCCCGCACCGAATCAAACTCCCGCTCTTCGAGACCGGCTTTTATGACCGAGCGGTAGACACTCTCCAGGCCCATTCCCGAAGAAGTTGCCCGAACATAGGCTCCTCCCGATCCTTCCGCGATTCGGCGCAACGCATCTTCTGCCAGTCGCGAGATAACGACGTTTCCTGCCTCGTCCTTTTTAAAGCTCCCATCCAGGTCAGTAGGGATGGGCGCTCCCTCGGGGCTGCCTATTCCAATCGCATAGATCTTGACGCCTTTTTGTCTGTATTCTTCTGTTGCTTTCGTAATTTCGCCACTGACTTCCTCACCATCGGTGATGAGAATCACCGCCTTACCGGCAGAATTCTCCTCAGAGCCTTTCTCCAATGCCTCGAAGCTGACGCGCAGTGCATCCTCAATATTGGTGCCCTGCACCGGAATCAGCTCGGTATCCAGGTAATCAAGAAACATCTGTGCGGCACCGTAATCCATGGTCAGCGGGCACTGCACAAAGGCTGCACCCGCAAAGGCCACTAATGCAACCCGGTCTCCCTGCAAGATGCCGAGGAGGTCGACAATTTCCCTTCGAGCGCGCTCCAGCCGGTTGGGAGACATGTCGCGCGCCAGCATACTGCGGGACACATCGACTGCAACGACCATGTCCACCCCACGGCGTTTGACCTCGGTCCATTCGAATCCCCATCGTGGGCGGGAGAGCCCCATAACCAGGGCTATAAGGGCGAGGCCAATCAACGTGTATTTAGTTGCCGTCATACCTCTCCGCAGGTGCCCACCCCCGAATCTACCGATGGACGCACCCTCGCCCAGGAAGGACACCCTCTTTAACCTCTGCCGGCGTTTTCGTTCTGACAAAAAAGCAAGTCCGGCGACCAGCAAGACCAGCCAAAGCCATTTCAAATGTTCTGGATTTGCCCAATTCATCAAGGAATCTTTCTGAAACGCGTCAGCGAGAACCCAAATTCAGCAAATATCAGCACTATCGCTGGCCAGACAAACCAGGCGAACCGTTCTTCGTAGTTACGAAATTGTTTAATTTCGGCCCGTGTTTTTTCGAGCTTGTCGATGGTCGCATATACGCCGATCAGCGCTTCCGTGTCGGTCGCCCGAAAGAACTTGCCATCTGTCGTTTCGGCAATTCTTTTTAAAAGGGACTCGTCAATTTCCACCGGCACTTGCCGCATAGTGCCATCGATGTTCATAGGCGCTGTACCCTGCTTACCTACTCCGATTGTATAGACACGAATTCCAAGTGTTTTTGCCGCATCGGCAGCGGCAACCGGATCGAGACGTCCGGCATTATTGGTTCCGTCTGTTAAAAGAATCACAACCTTGCCCTTGGCCTCAACGTCTTTCATCCTTTTTAAGGCCGTTCCCAACCCATCGCCAATAGCTGTCGCATCTCCTGCCATCGACACTTTCACCCGTTCGAGAAAGCGAAGGAGCACATTATGATCGAGAGTCAAGGGCGCTTGTGTGAATGCCTCTGTCCCAAAAACCACCATGCCAATACGGTCATCTGGTCTTTCTGATATAAACTGCGCGATCACTGCCTTGATGACCTCCAATCGGGTTGGGCGCTCGCCGGCAATGACAAAGTCCTGGGCGCGCATACTGCCCGATGTGTCAATCACCATCATGATATCCAGGCCATCAGTACTGCGCCGACTCTCTGTGCTACCCGACTGCGGTCGCGCCAAACCGATGATGATCAGCGTCAGAACCGCTATTCTTAGCAGTACGCCCAGATGGCGCAGCAGACGCGACAGAAAGTCTGCCTGCTCCAGTCCCTGCATTAAAGTAGAGGATGAGAAGCAGACCGCCTCACTCCTGGGCTTGCCTGAACGCAAAAAGTGCCGCAGCAAGATCCACATGGGGATAAGCAGTAGAATCAAAAAGGCTGGCATTTGGAGAGTCAAATGGTCCTCGTCAGTTGCAGCATCCATTCCAGCACTTTTTCCCGTGCCTGTTCAGCCTCATTCTGATCCGCGGGAAGCCCCGCATATTTAATCTGATCTGCACGATCTAAAAAACTAATCAGACTATCCCGATCGGACGGCACCAATGGAAGCTTTTCGATCAGCAGGGGCTTTAACTCCGTCATGGTCGCCTCCGCTGCGGGAATGGGCGTAACCTTCTCGATAAGCTGTCGCAAGCGCGAGCTCAAAAAGTAAAAGTATTCTTCCGCCTGCGGCGTCGAAAATGGGGCACTTGGGTGGGCATCCCGCACCTGCCGGATGAGATCCCGAACCGGATCCGTCGGGGGCGTTGGAGTGAGCTTTGTCTCTTTTGACAGATTGAACCGGGTGAACACCCAATACCCAAGAAAAAGGACCCCAAATAAGACGACTGCATAGAGTGCCCAGAGATCATAGCGCAGATGCGCTGCGGCAGGCCCGCGCATCCCGTGTGGAGGAAGATCTGAAGTCGTCTCGCTCATTTCCGTCTCCGGGGGCGACGCATTTCCCGCTGCCGCAGCAGATCTGCCAGTGGCTGCAAAAAGGCACCGTCATTTGAAACCCTGATCAAATCCGCACCCGCCAGCTTGAAAGCGGATTCCAGAGCCGCTCGTTTTCTAATCACAAGTTCGGCAAATTTCTGGCGGACATGTTTGGAACCGGAATCCACGACTACATGTTCACCTGATTCGACATCGACGAACTCGACCAGCCCGGCATCACACAGATTTCTCTCCAGCGGGTCTTCCACCTGAATACCGACCACATCATGACGCGAAGCTGTTCGCTTCAAAGCATTGGAAAAATCCCCGGCAAGAAAATCTGAGAGCAAAAATGCCTGCACTCTGCGCTTTTGGACCTTGCTTAAAAAATCGAGTGCTTCACGAACATTGGTCTTGCCTTGTTGGGGGCGATCACGCAAAACCGAACGAATGATGTGCCAGACATGTGCCCGACCTTTCTTTGGCGGCACATACTCTTCGACCTGATCAGAAAAAACGATAAGTCCGACTTTGTCATTGTTTTTAACGGCCAGAAAGGCGAGTACCGCTGCCAACTCGGCGATCACGTGCCGTTTGCGACGAAGCCCGGTACCAAAAGTCAATGACGCGGAAATATCCACCAAGAGCATCAGGGTCATTTCGCGTTCTTCGCGATATACCTTTACAAATGGCGCCTGGAGTCGAGCGGTCACATTCCAGTCAATCGTACGGACGTCATCGCCGGGAACGTATTCGCGTACTTCATCAAACTCCATGCCACGCCCTTTGAAGGCGCTGGCATATTCACCGGCAAGCACATCCGTGACCATATGCCCGGCTCGCAGCTGAATACCTTTGATTTGTGCGAGCAGCTCAGGAGAAAGCATGGTCAGGGAACTTCCACACGGCCAAAAATCCGCGTCACGATCTGATCTGTCGACACATTCTCGGCTTCCGCCTCATAGGACGGCATGATCCGATGCCGCAGGACCTCCATGCCAATGTCTTTAATATCCTGAGGAGTCACATAGGCTCTCCCCTGAAACAACGCATTTACGCGGGCTGCCCGCTCCAGAAATATGGACGCCCTGGGGCTGGCACCACATAGAATCAGGTGTTTCATATCTGACAATCCGAATTTTTCCGGGTATCTCGAAGCAAAGACCAGTCGCACGACGTAGTCGCGCAACTTGTCTGAAACATGTATCTCCCGGGCCAGCTGCTGCAGCCGTTTGATGTCTTCCCCATTAAGTACGTGGTTCAAAGGTTGTGTGGTCGCAGTTTGATACTCTCTCCCGATGACTTCGCGCTCTTCTTCCATCGATCCATAGGAGACTTTGACTTTAAACATAAAGCGGTCAACCTGCGCTTCGGGCAAGGGATAGGTTCCTTCCTGTTCGATAGGGTTTTGGGTTGCCAGAACCAGAAAGGGTCGCTCGAGCTGGTAGGTTTCCCCTCCGATCGTGACCTGTCGCTCCTGCATGGCCTCCAAAAGAGCTGACTGCACTTTCGCAGGCGCGCGATTGATCTCATCAGCGAGAATGAGGTTAGCGAAGATTGGACCTTTGCGGACTTTGAACTCTCCTCCTTTGGGATCGTAAATTTGAGTGCCGATGACGTCCGCGGGTAAAAGATCCGGCGTGAACTGCACCCGGCTAAATTTTAACGAAGCTACCTCACCCAGGGTCTTGATGGCTGTGGTCTTAGCCAATCCCGGAAGCCCTTCGAGAAGAACGTGCCCATCAGCGATCACCGCCATCAGGATTCGTTCCAGGACAGCTTTTTGCCCGACGATGCGTTTCTGCATTTCTTCCAGCACGGCGCGCAATAGGCGCCCTTCCGTCGTCACTTTTTCTTCGAGTTCCAATCGCGGCCCTTTCCGTTAGTGCATGAAAATAGCATAAGCCACTAAACAAATTGATCTTTTCATAGAATACCGCTCTCATTGCGGTCGTCAAGACGCATATGATAGACAGCTTCCCGTTATAGAAATTAGAATGTGATGCTGGACTGTCTTACCCGAAGGAACCCCATGAAACCGCAAGCACCATTCGTCCTGGATATCGAACAACTCAAACAAAAAATGTTCCGGCCGAAGCGCGCGGTCGTCACCGCGGGTATGCCCTATGCCAATGGGCCTGTTCACCTGGGGCACCTGGCCGGATGCCATATTCCTGCGGATATCTTTACCCGCTGGCTCGGCATGTTGATTGGCCGGGAAAATGTCCTCTATGTTTGTGGGACTGACGATCACGGCTCCACCAGTGAGCTTGCGGCCATGCAGGCCGGTAAGCCGGTACGTGAGTTTATTGACGACATCCGGTCACGCCAGCGCAAAACCATGGAGCGGTACAATATCAGCCTCGATGTTTACTCAGGAACTTCAAATCCCGAGTGCTACCCTGTACACAAGGACATGGCCCAGGATTTCATCCGACGAATGTACCGCAATGGCATGCTGGAAAAACGCATTACCAGCCAGTGGTTTGATCCCAAGCTAAATCGATTTCTCCAGGATCGCTTCGTACGGGGGAAATGCCCAAATCCAAAATGTCAAAACGACGCTGCATTCAGCAATGAATGTGATGTATGTGGCCAACACCATGAACCCGGAGACCTGCTGGAACCACGCAGTGCCCTCAGCGACGCGAAACCAGAGCTTCGCGACACCGTCCACTGGTGGCTCGATATGTGGAAGGTCTCAGAGCCTTTGCGAGAGTGGATCCAAAGCAAGCAAAAAACCTGGCGAACTGGTGTCTACAACGAGGTCATCCATACGGTTTTGCCATCATTGTCCTTTGACAACGCCCATGAAGAAAAATTCAAAGAATTGCGCCCGACTCTTCCTTCCCACAAAAGCAAATACGCCGCGGGTAAAAAAATTCAGGTACAGTTTGAAACCAAACCTGACCTTCAAAAAGGTAAGGACCAGCTTGAATCAGCTGGAGTCCCCTGTACGCTTGCCGACGGTTGGGCGCACCGCGCTATTTCGCGGGATGTCTCCTGGGGTATCCCAATGCCGGCGGATCTTGACCCGGAGATGGAGGGCAAAACATTATATGTTTGGCCCGACTCTTTGATCGCCCCCATATCTTTTTCCCAGGTTGCCCTTAAAGATAACGGCAAAGACCCGCAGGTGTACAAACAATACTGGAAGGATCCGGACGCCCGCATCTACCAGTTTCTGGGACAGGATAATGTGTTTTTTTACACCCTGATGCAAGGAGCCATGTGGCTGGGAACGCAGAAGGACCCCATGCACCTGCCTGGCCCCGACGATTTCCAGATGACGGAAATTTTCGGCTGTTTTCATCTGATGGTCGATGGTGAGAAGATGAGCAAGTCACGAGGGAACTTCTACACGGGCGATCAGTTGATCGACGAAAAAGGCTATTCCGCGGACCAGATCAGATATTTCCTGTCGCTGCTCACATTGCCGGAGAAATCGTCCAATTTCGACCTGGCAACTCTCGATGAGAGGAATCGTTTTCTCGCCGGGCCTCTCAACGCAGCCTTTGAAAAACCGATTTCAGCATGTCATTCGAAATTTGACGGAGTGGTCCCGGAGGGGCAACTCATGGAAAAAGTCGTTGCGGAAACCGGAAAACTGATCCAGCGCTACCTGCGTTCCATGGAGAAGGCAGACTATTCCGTGCTGCTGTTCGCCATAGAAAACTACGCGCGACAGGTTAACAGCCTGTTCACACAATTTAAGCCCCATGACGACAGAGCTCCGATAGAGAGTCGTCGTGACGCTCTCTTCACGAGCTTCTACGTGTTGAAAAACATTATGATCATGCTTTACCCATTCGTCCCTGAGACGATGGATCGTCTGCGCCAATCATTGAATCTGGCGCCTGAGGTCTTCTGCATTGACGAGCTCGGCACCGTTATCCCGGCCGGTCACAAAATCGGGGAAAAACTCGCGTATTTCCCCGAAGTGAACTGACTTACGGCAGAGGCACCATGTCGGGATTGTTTGGCTCGGTCGGAGCGGTGGCGTCAAAGTCCCGCGCAAAACTTTCACAAGTCGCCGCGCTTACCGGGCGCGCTCGCGCCACGCAGGACATCGCCGTGGTACGCCGAGGATGACCCTGATTATTGAGCAAATCTGGATTTGCCTGCTCTGCTGCCATATCGTCCAAAGGATCTGCCAACAGAATACGAAGGTTCGTTGCAGCGCTTTCTACTGAAGCGGCCTCACCTTCGTAAATCGCCGGCTTGAAGTGAACAGTTGGGTTATTCCAGAAGGACACCAGAAGGCGACGCATCAGTACCGGGTCAAGACCAAAGGTGTTTCTGACAAATACATCACGTGGGCTTAGCGCCTGGCCGGCGCGCCAGTCGGCGAGCATCGTCATAACAACCTTATTTTCGCTGTCGTTAAATTTAGCTTTAATCAGTCCAGCCGCACCATCGGGACAGCGATAGTCGGTTGCCGGATCAAAATGCTTCAGCAACTCCATGAATCCAAGCCCATCATCTTTTACTTCGCACCCCAGGATTTCATAGATCCGCTTGTCGAGAGCGCGATCCTTGTCGGTCGCTTTCGTTCCAGCGACAACGGCCATTTTCTTGCTCCCAGGTTGCTCGCCTTTTTTACGCAGAAACTTTTCGTGAATGACCGTTCCGACGTAAACCAGCACCGGCTCACCTTCTTTGCGATAGTTCGCGTAGCCATATTCGGCATGATGCATGAAACCGTAGGGTGGAATCCATTTCCTGGAGACACCAGCCGTCGTCGTCCACTCCTTGGCGACGATTTTATTCAGCTCCGCATTAACGGCCAACTTGGCATCCTTAAGTGCGACCTGCCCCCCTGCGACTTTTTCAGAAATATCGTTATAAAATCCGGCAAAGAACATGAAGGTCTGAATGATTTTTTCATTATACTGCGTCGCATTCAGCTGATCGGGTGGAATTCCCTCACGCTGCTCCACCTGAAACTTGCCGGCGATGCCAGGATTTTGTGCCATACCTGCGAGAATGCCTGCCTTCTGTTTGGCCATTCCCACAAAATGTTCGGCGTTGATCGCCGACGTGTCGGAGCCGACAATCCGATCCAAAAACCCAAGCAAGAGTTCGGGCGCAGTCATCGGCGTCACAGCAAATTCACGCTTAGCTTTGAAATTGTCTGCCATGTTATCCGGGATTTTGTAGCCAGTATCGAAATCGCCGCCAGCATAGGCGTGGGTCTCGCGCAGATCCGCGAACCTCGTGCCGACCAGCCCGTCAAAAGCCTCTGCACCAATGCCATCACGGCTGAATGGGTGGTTCCACCCCAGAGTTAAGTTCGTCCAGGCAAACCACGCACAATACATGCGGGGCACCGTATTCTCGCCGCCGTTGCCAGCCGCAAGGTAGGCCGTCTTAAACCGGGCGATGTCGGCCGGAGAACGCATGTTGTCAGCCATGACGCCGTAATCACCCTGAAATCCAAATTTATCGAAGGCCAATGTTCCCCATCGGGCGATTTGCTTGCCGTACATGTCGGCGACATCCCAATTGTCACCTGTCCCACGCGGAACGAAACGGAAGACATGGAATGTCGTGTCGTCAGCGCCGTTAAAAGGCTTGGCATACCCCGCGGGAGTATCGACGGTCAAAAGCGTCGTTTCCCCCGAGCTGCCAGTGAGTGGACGCTCGATGATGGTCGCCGCATGGGTCGTGCGCCACTGCAGCACGTTGTCTAATGCATCAGAACGATACTCCGGATGGAAATAGACAATGATATCGCCTTCCCTGGTAAAGCGCTTCATCGCCGGCTGCTTGCCTCCATAAAACTGCGGAATGACATTTACATACCAGTCTTTGGGGTTCTGGAGAACCTCTCCACGCCCCCCCTTCCCCCAGAAATAGCGCATCAGGTTATCGTAGGCGTAGCATTTCTCTGCACCATCGACTGTTCGCTTCTGTTGCGGCAGGCAAACCTGCAGGTCTTTGAGCGCAACGCCAAAGAAGTCTCGATGATTGTCGACCTTGATGCCTTTCAATTTGCCGACGCTGATCGGATCGACGTAATAATCCCAGATGTCCAGAGCCGGATCCGTGCCATCATCAGCGGCTTTCTGAGACTTCTGCTGCAATAATTTATCGTTGAGATAAGACCAGAGTTGCGGCGTCGACATCCGCGCATGATCGCCGTATTCGTCAGCGGTGCGCAGCGCAGAGGAACGCTGCGGACTTTTCGTCTTGCAAGCTCCAAGAGCACCGACGGCGACTACTGGGGCGACAAGACCAATCAAGCACCTGGTAACGGGTCTTTTCATCTGCTACTCCACTCGTAATTTTGTGTCGAAGTTAGTCCAATCATTATAGCAGAAGAGGC
>Ga0154020_10004114_pt1 | contig 17375 bp, 15 predicted proteins | sample Klosneuvirus_201_FD_109709 | JGI IMG/M metagenome (GOLD analysis project Ga0154020, IMG submission 109709) | Active sludge microbial communities from wastewater, Klosterneuburg, Austria - Klosneuvirus_20160825_MG | ecosystem: Engineered > WWTP > Aerobic digester > Activated sludge | place...
ACCGCGTCGCCCGGGCGGAGCAGAGCCGCGACCCGGCCGGCATTCTCTTCTCGGACAGTGGCGATGGTCACGATCGATGACCCGGGCATACCGGCGGCTGCGGCGGCCTCCGCGGCGTGGGCCATGAGGGGCCCGACGAAAACGGCGAAGTCCGGCAAAGCTCCGGCGAGGGCGGCGCCGATCTCCGCGTGGACGCGCGGGGCCGCGTCGCCCTGTTCCAGCATGTCGCCGAGCACGACGACGCGGCGGGCGAACCCAGCTCCGGCCTCTGCAAACGTCTTCAGCGAGGCGAGCACGGACTCCGGGTTGGCGTTGTACGCGTCGTTGAGGAACCAGACCCCGGCGGACTCGGCGGGCTCGAGCCTCATGGGGGCGCCGCTCGCCGCCGCGAGTCCGGACGCGATGTCTTCCGGAGGCAGGCCGAGCCTTCGCGCGACCGCGACGACCGCCGCGGCGTTCAGGGCGTTGTGCGTGCCCAGCAGCCCGACGCCGAGCTCTTCGCGGCTGTTGAGCGTGAACGCGGTGCCCGTGGCACCCGTGGACACGGCGCTCACACGCAGGTCCGCGTCGGTGCTCGTGCCAAAGGTCAGCGCCGAGGCCCGCTGCGTGGCGAGCAAGGGGCGGACGGCCTCCCGCAGTTCGGGCGAGTCCGAGGTGTGGATCAGCACGCCGCCCTCGCGAAGGCCCGCGGCGAGCGATGCCTCTTCGCGCACGACACCTTCAAGAGAGCCGAAGCCCTCCAGGTGCTCTCGCCCGATGCTGGTGATGACCCCGATGTCGGGCGCGAGGGCCTCCGCCAGCGGGCGGAGCTCCCCGGGCGCGTTGGTGCCGACCTCACAGATCAGGAACTGGTCGGAGCGTTTCGCGGCGAGCACGGTGAGGGGCACGCCGATGTCGTTGTTGAAACTCTTGGGCGACGCCGTGCCGCGGAGGTTTCGGCGAAGCACCTGCTCGAGGAGGCGGACGGTCGTGGTCTTGCCGTTGCTGCCACCGACGGCGATGACGCGGGTTGCTTCGAGCGTGCGACGATACGCCGCGGCGAGGCGGAGCAGGGCCGCACGCGCGTCGGGCACGTGGAGCACGCCCCGGGCCGGTGCCGAGTAGTCCGGGGGCTGGACGGACTGGGGCCGGTCCACCACCACGAGCCCGGCGCCGCGGGCGAGCGCATCGCCGATGAACGAGTGGCCATCGGCCTTGTCGGTGCGGAGAGCAAAGAAGACCTGGCCCGGCGTGATCGTTCGGCTGTCGGTGGAGGCACCGAGGAGTTCCGGGGCTGGGGCCTCGGCGTCGGGCCTGCGGAGCCACGAGCCGCCGATCGCGGAGCGCACGCTGTCGGGCGACCAGAACGTCATCCGCCCGCCGTTCCGGCGACGGGTCGCCCCTGCCCCAGCCATCGGCGTGCGACGTCGCGGTCGTCGAAGTGGGTGCGGATGGTGCCACCCGCGCCGTCGGCGATGATCTGCTCTGTCTCGTGCCCTTTGCCAGCGATCACGATGACGTCGCCGGGGCTTGCGGCCTCGATGGCGTGGCGGATGGCGCGCTCGCGGTCGGCCTGAACGGTGAGGCGGCTGCGAGCCTCGGCCGGGATGCCCGCGAGCACTTCCGCGATGATGTCGCCGGGTCGTTCGGTGCGGGGGTTGTCGCTGGTGAGGACGAGCTGGTCGGCGCACTCCGCGGCGGCGAGTCCCATGCGGGGCCGCTTGGTCCGGTCGCGGTCCCCTCCACACCCGAACACGGCCCACAGGCGGCTTGCCTGGGTCGCCCCGCCCGCGGCACCCGCGGCGGTCGCGAGCCGCTCGCCCCTGTGCCCGCGCCCGGGCATCGCGGCACCCACGGTGCGGAGGACGTTGCGCAGCGAGTCGTCGCTGTGGGCGTAATCCACGAAGACGAAGACGCGGTCAGTGGGAGTGGAGACGCGCTCCAGCCGGCCGGGCGGGGCCGTCACGCCCCGCAACGCAACTTCCAGGTCGCCGGCGTTGAGGCCCAGCGCATGGCACGCGGCGGCGGCCTGCAGCACGTTCATCGCGTTGTAGTCGCCGATCAGCGCCACGCGCGTCGTGACCTCTCCCCACGGGCCGCGAAGCCTGAGCGTCATGCCCTCCATGTCGCCGCCGATGATCTCCACGGTGCAGTCGGCGGCTGTCTCGCGGCCGGCGAGAGCGCAGGTCCAGATCGGCGCCCGGCACGCCGCGGTCACGCGGGGAGTCCACGGGTCGGCGAAGGGCACGATCGCACGGCCCGAAGGGTCCAGCAGGTCAAAGAGCCGGGCCTTGGCGTCGGCGTAGGCCTCCATGGTCTTGTGATAGTCCAGGTGGTCGCCGGTGAGGTTCGTGAAGATCGCGACGCCGAAACGGAGCGCGTCGGCACGCTTCTGGTCCAGCGCGTGGCTGGAAACTTCCATCGCCAGGGCCCCGCACCCGCCCTCGACCATCGAGGCGCACAGGCGGCTGAGCTCGACCGCAGGGGGGGTGGTCATCGTCGCGGGGGCGACCTCGCGCCCATCGTCGACCAGCACGGTGCCGATCAAGCCGCAGCGCCGGGCCCGGGCGTTGAGCATCTGCCAGACCAGGAATGAGATGGTGGTCTTGCCGTTGGTCCCCGTGACGCCCACGACGTTCAGGGCTCGCGTCGGGCAGCCATAGAACCGCTCGGCGAGGGCACCGCTGACCCCGAGGATGTCGGTGGCGTGGAGAACGGGCACGCGGTCGCAGGTGAGGCCCGGGTCGTCGGTCACGATGGCGGCGGCACCGGCGGCGCAGGCATCGCCGACGAACTTCCGGCCATCGGCCACGCGCCCCGACCGGGCGACGAACAACGAGCCGGGCAGCACCGTGCGGCTGTCCTCGGTGAGGTCGCAGATGCGCACGCTCAGGTCGCTCCCCTGGGGTGCGCGGAGCGTGAGGCCGGAAATCAGGTCGCGCAGCAGCATCCATCCTCCGGGAGCGACAAGGGTATCGGCCACAAGGCACGGGGCTCGCGCGAATTTGACACGCACGGCGCGGGCCCGGCGGGCCCTTGCGGCGAGGGTCCGACCTAACCTTCGGCCCGCGCGTCGGCGCGGGCGCCGGCCCCCAGGGGGCGGGGCCCGTCCCGGCGTGCCGAGAGGAACTCCCACCCATGGCCGACGGCTACAAGAAGTACCAGCGGTTCTTCGAGCGACCACCCGCGATCGTCGTGGAGTGGCACGACGACAGGACGGACGCCCAAGGCTGGCTCTGCATCGACTCCCTCACGGGCGGGGCCGCCGGTGGCGGGACGCGGATGCGCGACCGGGGCTCGCGCGAGGAAGCGGTGTTCCTCGCCAAGACCATGGGCGTGAAGTTCCGGGTCTGCGGGCCGGACATCGGGGGCGGAAAGTCCGTGATTCGGTTCGACCACCTGAAGCACGCCCGCGAGAAGCGGGGCGTTCTGGAGCGATGGTACAAGCACGTCGCGCCCTACCTCCGCCACTGCTACGGCACGGGAGGAGACGTCAACGTCGACGAGGTCAGCGAGGCCACGCAGATCATCAGCGAGGTCGCGGGGCTCGATCACCCCCAGCACGGCATCTGCGCCGGGCACATGTCGCCCGCCGACGGCGAGGCGATCGGTGCAAAGGTCGGGAGGCTCCGCCACGGATGCGAGGCTCGCGTCGTGCTTCCGGGCCTGCCCGGTCCCCGCGACGGGGCATGGATGGTCGCGGATGTCGTGACCGGCCTTGGCGTCGCCCGCGCGGTGCAGCGGTACCACCACGTGCGGGGTCTGGAACTGAGGGGCCAGCGGGCGGTCATCGAAGGGTTCGGAGCGGTGGGGGCATTCGCGGCGTACTACCTCGAGAACATGGGCGTGAAGCTGGTTGCGACCAGCAGCAAGGACGCCAAGGGCTTTCGTGTGGCGATCAACCCGGAGGGGTTTGACGCGCGGGCGCTGGTCGCGGGGCGGCAGGGCACGGGGCTGGGGGCTCCGGGTCGCGGGAAAAAGGCCCATGTGTTCGCCAGCGACACGGCGGATGAGATCTTCGAGGTGGAGGCGGACATTTTCATCCCCGCCGCGGCGTCGCACACGCTGAGCGCCCGCCGGATCAAGCAGGTCCGCAAGGCGGGCGTCAAGGTCTGGTCGTGCGGGGCGAACAACCCCTTCGCGTTCAAGACCGGGCGTCACGACATCGCGGCATGGGTCCGCGAGATGGCCGACCTGCAGCGCAAGGCCGACAAGCACTTTGCCATCATCCCCGACTTTGTCGCCAACTGCGGCATGGCCCGCACATTCGCGTACCTCATGGGCGCGGGGGGCACGGTCGACGCGGCGAAGATCCTCGCGGACACGGAGGGGACGATCGACCGGGCGGTGGACCGGCTGGTCGACGGGTACAAGAAGCCCACCGGCCTGCTTGGTCGGGGGTATGAGGTCTTCGTGCCGGATTGAGCGCGGCCCGGGGTGGGGGGCGCGCGGGGTGTGGCCGGAGCCTCGCGGGCTCAGTTGCCCGCCGGGCCGCCGAAGTCGGTGCCCTCGAGCTTGCTGCGATTGAGCATGTAGAGGCCGACGAGCCAGTTGCCCATGACGTAGGGCTTCACCTGGAAGACCCCCGTGACGTTGCCGGCGATGGCGTAGCGGTTGTTGCCGCTCGCGGGCTTGGCGAGGGTGACCTCGAGCGCGTCATAGGGCGTTGGCGGCACGCCGATGCAGCAGCCGTCCCACTGATTGAGCATCGCGAGGCACTCGCGGGGCTCCTCGACCATCAGCGGGAAGGAGATGTATCCCGAGATGCGCACGTGCTTGTCGTGCAGCATCGCGACGCGCTGGGGGATCTTCTTCTTGCCGGACTGCGGGTCAAAGGAGTCGGCGGCGGAGGTGAGTTGTTCCCAGGAGACCTGGAACGGATCGTCGGGGGTGCCGGCGCCTTTCACCACGTACTTGCCGTCGAGGAGCAGCGTGCCGTCGGCCTTGCGTTCGACGGTGCCTGGGGCCACCTCGTACTCGCCGATCTTGGCGGGGTCGGCGATGAGGCCCGCGGGCCCGGCGGCCGTGGCGGGGGCGAGAGTGGGGGCGGAAGTGGGGGCAGTGGTTGGGGCCGATGCGGCGGGCTGCGTCGCAACGGGCGGGGCGGCCGGTGCGGGGGCCTCGGCGGTGCGGGGCTCGGGGGCGTGCGTGGGCGGGGCCACTTCGGCCGCGGGCACGGCATTGGCGACAGGCGAGGGCTGGGGCTTTGCGGGCTCGATCGGCACCGCTCGCAGGGCCTCGTTCTCCTCCGCGGTGGCGGCGACCTCCGCCGCGAGGCGGGCTTCCTGCTCCGCGGCTTTCACCTGAGCGGCGGTGGCCTGCGCCAGCGAGTCCATCGCGCGTCGCTGCTGCGTGAAGGTGTAGCCGATGGCGGACACCGCCAGGATGGCGAACAGCCCGATCAGCACCCAGAACACACGCATGCCACAACTCCTTTGCGCTCCCCTCTGGAATGATAGGGGGTTTTGAGACGGAGCCCCGGGAGCCGGGCGCGGCCCGGCATTCAGGCCGCGGGCCTCAGGTTGCGCCACACGCTGGTGCGATAGGCCATGATGGCGGGGATGAGCCCCGCGAGGATGGAGAGGCCCAGCGTCATCAGGAAGATGTTGGCGAGAATCAGCGGCGAGGTCTCGGGTGAGATGGAGATGCCCAGGCGGGTGCGGAGCACGCCGCTGGCGATCTGGGCGCCGATCAGGCCCACACCCAGCCCGAGCCCAGCGCCGAGCAGCCCGATGAACGCGGACTCGGTGATGATGAGCCCGAAGATGCGTCCGCGGCTGGCGCCGAGCACGCGCAGCACCGCGATCTGGCGTTGCCGCTGCTGCATGGAGTTGTAGAGCGCGAGCATGATGCCCACGCCGCTGGAGACCATGACCACCACCGCCATGAGGACCAGCAACTGGTTGATATTGCCCACGATGGCGTCGAGCCTGCGGATCTCCTGCACGGGCCCGGCGACCGTGAGCGGCGCCGCCTGGAAGTCCGGGTGACGCCTCAGGTACTCCATCACGACGGGGACCGCCGCGGAGGCGTCTTGTCCGGGACGGGTCGCCACGCGGAGGTAGATGTTCGTGATCTTCTTGTCCGCGTCGATCAGGTCCTTCTCGGTGATAGTGGCGTGGTCGTGGTGCTCGTGATCGTCCATGTGGTCGTGGTCGCCCGCGGCGTGCTCACGCTCCAGGCGGTCCACCGCGTGGATGAGCCAGGAACTGTTGAGGTTGGAGAAGAGCGCGCGGTCGTGGGGCGTGCCCGTCGCCGCCAGGATGCCCACCACGCTGTACCTAAACTCGTCGTGCTCGTGGCCGGCCACGCCGCTGGCACGGCTGGACGCCGCCCCGTGCGTGAGCACGACACGGGAGCCGACCTTCAGGCCCGTGGCCCGGGCCGCGACGGCACCGACGACCAGTTCAAAGTCCTTCGTGAACGGGCCACCCTCGGGGAATGTCCAAGCTGCGTCTTCCGCCGGGCGGAACTTCGTGAAGAACTCCGGGCTGGTCGCCAGCACGGGCCACTGGCCCTTGTAGCTGTCGCCCAGTTGCACGGGCACGGCCCACTCCAGGGGCAGGCTGCCCGCGATGCGCTCGTACTCCGCGTACGTGACGGGCTTCAGCGGAGCGCCCGCGTAGAACATGCCGTTGAGCACGCTGACCAGCCCGCTCGCGTCGCGGCTCACGAGCAGGTGCACGTTGCCCGTGCCCCGCTCGAAGGCCTTTCGCCCGGAGGATTGCAGCATGAGCAGCACGAGCATGAGGCCGACGGCGATGGCGACGCTCACCACGGTGGTCGCTGTGGAGAAGAACCTGGTGCGCAGGCTTCGGGTGACAATGGTCCAGTCGGTCATCGCCATGGCTGTCTCCGCTACGGGGCTATCCCGGCGATTCCGAGTGCTTCACGCCTCATGAAGCGGGACGCGATCGCGGGGTCGTGACTCACGCACAGGAGCGACGCATTCCGTGCCTGGCAGGCCTTCTCGATGAGGTTGATCGCGTTCGCCGCGTTCTGTGGGTCCAGGCTTGCGGTGGGTTCGTCGGCGAGGACGATCACCGGGTCGCACGCGACGGCGCGCGCCACCGCGACGCGCTGCTGCTGGCCCACGCTCAGGTTCTCCGCGGCCTCGTGCGGGCTGCTGATGCCCAGCGAGGCGAGGAGCTCCAGGGCGCGGCCCCGATGCTCGGAGGCGGGGATGGAAGAGAACATCAGGGCGGCCATCACGTTCTCCGCCGCCGAGAAGCCCGTGAGCAGGTTGAAGGTCTGGAAGATCATGCCGATGCTGCGCCCGCGGAAGCGGTCTCGCTCGGGGCCGCGGAGCGCGTGGACGTTCTGGCCGGCGATCTCGATGCAGCCCGCGTCCGGGTCCATCAGGCCGCAGATCAGGTTGAGCAGCGTGCTCTTTCCCCCGCCGGAGCGGGCGGCGAGGAGCATCTGCTCCCCCTGCGCGAGCACCAGCGAAGGGATGGCGAGCTCGAAGGCCTCACCGTCCCGGGGCGTCGGGTATCGAAAGCGGAGATCGGTGATCTTGAGCGCTGGCGCGTCGGGCATCGGGAGGTCCGCCTGTCTGGCCGCGGGTGCGGCGTGGGGAGAGCATACTCGCAGCAAGCCGGGCCCGGGGGCTTTCACCCCGGCGCCCGGGGGTGTCAGGGGCAGCTTCCTCCGGCGACGACATTGATGAGCGCGGAGAGGTCGTCCTGGTCGGCGTTGCCGTCGAGGTTGAAGTCCGGGTCGATGCCGGTGGGGTTTTCCCCGCCCCCGATGACGTTGACGAGGTACGACACGTCGTCCTGATCGACGTTGCCGTCCTGGTTCAGGTCGGGGTCGCACGCGGGTGAGAGGAAGTTCTCCCGCACCCAGTCGATGGCGGCGTCGTGGGTGGGCTCGTCGGCGCCGTTGTTGAAGACGACCCAGAACGGCTCGGAAGCCCCGATGTCCGGGTCGGTGGACCAGAGCCTCAGCGTGAGGAGGTAGACGCCGCTCCCGGCCGGGGGCAGAAGGGTGAACTCCAGGTGCCGGTGCCACTCGCCGTTGGAGCCCACGGGCAGCGAGAAGCCCACGACGACGCCCGGGGCTTCCGGGGTGAGGCGGGAGAGCGTGCTGAAGGCGACCTCCATGCGGGCCGGCGACACCTGGCTGAAGTCCGTCCCGTTCCACACGCGGAGCGCGTCCGGCACGTCAAAGCCGATGCTCGAAGGCACCGGAAACGTGCCCGGTGCGTTGTCGAAGCCGGGTTCGTCGGTGAAGTCGGGCAGGACTTCGCCCATCTCGGACGCGAAGACCCGCTGCGGGCCGTTGTCGTCGTTCGTCCGGATCGCGGTGTCGAGCGTGAGGAGGACATCGCCGCCGTGGGGCTGGGCGGCGGCCACCCGGCACGCGGCGGCAATACACACAAGCGTGAGCAGTCGAGCGTTCATGACGAAGCTACTTTCTCCCGGGGTCTCACTCGTGCGCGAGTTCCGGGTTGAACTGGTTGGTGGATGGGTCTGCGTAGACGCGTTCAAAGGGGCGGGCGGCGGCGTGCGCGTCGAGATAGCCGTAGTTCGACACCGCCGACCCCGTCCGGTCCTTGCCTCCCCACTTTGCGATCCGCACCTGGTTTGAGGCGAGCGGGGCGGCCTGGGCACCACTTCGCCAGTTCTCCGTGTGCGGATGGTCCGACACGGCGTAGTCCCCGTGCTCCGCGAGCAGCAGGAACTGCACCGTGCCCGAGGGACGGGGAATCAGGTCGATGCGATCAAAGGGCTCTCGCTCCGAGAGGCCGGGGTTGTAGGTGCGCGAAAGGAAGTTGTTCATCGCGTAGCTGGTGCGGCGGAAGGACCCGTTGATCGGCCCCTCGCCCCCGTCGCGGGGCACCCAGGAGCGGCTCGTGTCCCCCGGGCTCCTGAGGACCGGAGGCGTGACGTATTGGTCTGGCGGAAGCGTGGGGTCGTAGTCCATGGGCAAGGCGCCGAGGTAATCTCGGAGGGTGAAGACGAAGGAGAGGCGCGGGTCGCCGCCCCCGCCGTGGGGCAGCCCGACGTCCGCGAGGCGTCCTTTGTTCGCGTCGGCGTACGCCGCCTGTGCGAGTTGGAGGGAGCGGACGTTGGCGAGGCAGCGGGTCGCGCGTGCCGTCTGGCGTGCCTTGCCCAGGGCGGGCAGGAGCAGGCCGATGAGCAGGGCGATGACCGCGACCACGACCAGCAGCTCGATGAGCGTGAAGGCGCGAACACGCATGGGAATGCTCCCAGTGTGCGGATCGATCGATTCAACGTGGAAGCTGAGGAGGGGGGCCAGCTCGCCGCAGGCCCGGAGCGGGCTTCAGCGGGCTTGGGGTGGAGTGTCAGAGCGCCGGTGGCCCGCGGGGTGGGGCGTCGCTCAGTACGGTCAGGGCCCGAAGGGGGCTGTGCGGCGGGTTCTTGGGGCGATAGCCCGTGCGCGTGAACGTCGCGACCGCCGGGACCGGCGTGGAGAGGTCCGCCCGGGCCTGGTGGAGCAGGTGGCACAAGCCGCAACTGGCCTGGTCGTCGCTGGCGGGGCCGTGGTCGTCGTGATGGGGATTCCCATCCTGGTGGTCGTGGCCTTGGACGTGGGTGTGGCCGGTCCCGACGTCGGGGTGACGCTCCTGCCCGTGCGGCACGGTGTGCGTATGCAGCAGCGTCAGCGTTGGGGTGAGGACCACCGCCAGCGCCACAAGGACGCTCAGCAGGCGGCGGAGTATTTGAGAATCAAGTCTCAACAGGGGTATTACAGCAGACCGGGCCCGTGGAGTCAAGGGGAAACTGCCCGGCCCCCGTGGATGGGGGCGAGCAGGGCTCAGCGGCCGCCCTCACCCGCGATGGTGGAGCGCATCTGGGTGTCGGCCTGGACGTTCTGCATCTTGTAGTAGTCCATGATGCCCAGCCGTCCGGAGCGGAAGGCTTCTGCCATGGCCTTGGGGATCTCGGCTTCAGCAAGGACGACGAGGGCCTTGTTCTCCTCGATCTTGGCCTTGTTTTCCTGCTCCAGGGCCATGGCAAGGGCGCGGCGCTTCTCGGCCTCGGCCTGGAAGCGCTTCTTGTCGGCCTCGGCCTGGGCGGCCTGGAGCTGGGCACCGATGTTCTCGCCCACGTCCACGTCGGCGATGTCGATGGAGAGGATCTCGAACGCGGTGCCCGCGTCAAGGCCGGACTTCATGACGGTCTTGGAGATGTCGTCGGGGTTCTCGAGCACCGCCTTGTGGTCGTGCGCGGAGCCGATGGTCGAGACGATGCCCTGGCCCACGCGGGCGATGATGGTCTCTTCGGTGGCGCCGCCCACGAGCCGGGCGATGTTCGTCCGGACCGTCACGCGTGCCTTGACCTTGAGCTGGATGCCATCCTTTGCGACGGCGTCGATGGTCTGCCTGGGGCCCTGGACGGCGGGGCAGTCGATGACCTTGGGGTTCACGGAGGTGTGCACCGCATCGAGGATGTCGCGACCGGCGAGGTCGATGGCGGCGGCGGTATTGAAGGGCAGTTCGATCTTGGCGCCGCGCGCGGCGATCATGGCGCTGATGACGTTGCTCACGCGCCCGCCCGCGAGGTAGTGAGTCTCGATCAGGTTCGTGTGGATGTCCATGCCGGACTTGACGGCCCGGATGCGGTTGAGCACGACCGTCCGCAGGTCCACCTTGCGGAGCTTCATGCCCACCATGTCCCACAGGCCCACGCGCGCGTTGCTGGTGTATGCCTGGATATAGAGGTTGATGAACTGGACCAGAAAGATGAACACCAGCAGGAGGATGATGCCGACGATGACGATGGCGCCGATGATCACGGCGTCAAGGATGCCGGGCCCGGCACCACCACCACCCCCGGCGGGCTGCGCGAGCGCCGGAGTCGCGAAGGCGGCGAGCGCGAGCATGGACGCGGCGGTCGTGGCGGTCGTGGCGGTCGTGGCGGAGCGGTGGATCATGGAGAGGTCCCCGGAGTGGGTCTGCCCGCGGAACGCGGGAGCCGTGGAGTATACGTGCACATGGGTGCCACCGCCCGCGGGACGGTGGGTCAGGCCCGGCCGGCGTCGTCGATGCGCCTGACCTTTATCTGGGCGACGTCCTGCCCCGTGACGCGCACGCGGGCCCCCGCGGGGAGAATAAACGCCTCGGAGATCGCGTCGTAGCGTTTGCCCGCGATCTCGACGGTGCCCACGGGGCGCAGCTCAGTCAGCACCACGCCCTCCTTGCCGATGATCGAGCGGGCGGACTCCGCCGCGTCCGCCTCGGCCTTCGCGGCGCGAGCGCGGTCTTCATCGCTCGGCGTGCCGATGATGCGCCGTCCCAGGGGCGTGTGGGGCCAGACCTTCAGCCCGTAGGCGAGTGCCGCCGGGCCCATGACCAGGACGCTGAGAGTGCCCGTGAGGCCCCAGGTGCGGCCTGCGCCCATCCACAGGACGACGACCCCGGCGATGGTCGCGACGATCGCGGTGAGGCCCAGGGCCCCGCCCGTGGGAATGAAGAACTCCGAGATCATGAGCACCAGGCCCAGGGCGATCAGCACCCATCCCCAGACGAGCGGATTTTCCATCATGCGCGAGCCCCCCGGTCCGGCTCCACACCCACCCGCATGCCGTCCACGCTGGTGACGCGGACACGGGCGCCGGCCTCGATCATCCCGAACTCGGCGACCGCGTCGACGATCGCTCCGCGGATCTCGACCCGCCCCGAGGGCCTCATCATCGTGATGGCGACGCCGGTCTCGCCGACCGCGGGGGCGTCCGGGGCTGAATCCGAGACCGCGTCGAGCGTGCCCGGGCTGTCATCGTCGCTGGCCGCGTCCCGCAGCACGAGTCGCGAGAGCCCGGGGATGGCGCGGAGGTTCTTCGCCACCAGGGCGATGCCCGCTGTAGCGGTCACCATCGCCAGCAGCACTGTGGCGGCGTAGTAGAGGAGGTCGGTGCGACCCTCGGGAGAACTCGGCACAAGCCCGTTGCCACTGGGCGCAAAGACACCCACCAGGCCCAGGAACAGCAGAATGAGCCCGAAGATCCCCGGTGCGCCAAAGCCGGGCACGACGAAGACCTCAAGGAGCAGCATCCCGATGCCGCAGATGATCGCGACGACCGCCCACCAGCTCGCCATCCCGATGAGCATGGGGGGCGCGACGAGGCCGGCGAGGGCCGCTACGGCGATGATGCCGGGCAGGGCGGCGCCCGGGTGCGTCATCTCGATGAACATGGCGATGAGGAAGATCACCACCAGCACGAAGCGCGTGGCGATGTGCGTCGTCACAAGCACCAGCCCCTCGCTCCACGATGCCTCGTAGCGGACCAGCCTCTTGGCCTGGAAGAACGCCACCAGGTCGTCATCGGTGCGGATGGGGTCCGCGACGGTGCGTCCGGACGCGTCGGTGGTGGTGTTGGCGGCGAGGCCGAAGTAGACCATGTCGTCGGCCTTGAGGAGCGCGGGGCCCGAGCCGTCGAGCACCTTCTCCTCAAGCACCCAGGAGTCACGATCCGCCGCGGTGATCTTTGGGCGTCTGGTGGAGACCGCGCCACCCGAGAGCCTGGCGGAGACCGCGTCCGCCGCGGCGGCGAGCTTGGCCGAGCCCGCCGCGATGCCCTCCGCGGGGGGCGGGTCGGCAGGGGCGCTCGGGCTCTCCGACGAGAGCGAGGCGAGGCGCGTCGCCCCGCCCGGGTCCGCGCCGTCACCAAAGAGCAGGCGGAACTCGTGCGGATCGATGCAGACCCGTTCGCCCGTGACCTTGTGCCGCACGGTCCACAGGCGCATGTCGTCCACGATCATCGCCTTGGCGAGGTACTCATCCCACTCGTAGCGCCCCGCGAACTCGTTGTGGCGACGGACGGACTCGGTCACCTCCGCCACCAAAGGCGGGAGAATCTTCTTCAAGAGGTCGTCGGGGATTCCCTGGGGCAGGATTCCCAACGGGCCGCCGGAGATCGGCTTGGCATCCCCGAACGACACGGGGTCGTTGATGACGATCTCGCGGCAGGCGAGCGCGACAATCGCCCCGCCCGAGTACGCGTCGGAGTTGATCCACGCCACCGTGTTCCGCACGCGGGAGCTCTTGATCGCGCGGCACATCTGCAGCACCGCGTCGACCGACCCGCCCGGGCTGTCGATCTCGATCACCACCGCGTCCGCGCCCGCTCGCTCCGCGAGCGCCAGGCGACGCCGCAGGCTCGTGGCCATCACGCCCCGGCCGTCGATCTCGCCCCGAAGCGGGATGACCACCACCGTGCGTGCGGCACGGAATGCAGGTGGGGGCGTGGTGGTGGTCTGGGCCCACAGGTGGCCGACGCCCAGCACGAGCAGCAAAGACCAGCAGAGGGCGCGCAGAAAGGCCCACCGCTTTCCCGCGAACGGCCGCCCCGTGTTTCCCCGGCGCCACGTCTTCATGACCCGGTAGGGTACTCAGGTTGGCCGGGCTCGCGTGTCCGGCCCTCGGGCTTGGGCGTCGCGAGGAAGTCCCTGAGGATCGCCGCCGCCGCGAGCGCGTCCCGGCGCTTCTTCTTCTGGCCGTGGGTCATGCCGGATCGGGCCATCGCCCAGTCCGCGTCCACGCTGGAGAGGCGCTCGTCCTGAAGGTGGACCACCCGACCGGTCGCCGTCGCAAGCCTGACCCCAAACTCCCTCACCGACCGGGCGCCCGGGCCTTCGCTCCCGTCCATGTTGAGAGGCAGGCCCAGGACGACCTCTCCGGGGGCGGGCGGGTCGCCCAGGTGTTCGCGGAGCGTCTTTGCGAGGGAGGCGAGATACGCCTCGCTCGCCGGGCCCTTCACCTGGGCCCCACCCGGAACCTCGAGCACCTCCACAGGCGTCACCACGCGGGTGAAGGAGTCACCGACCGCCACGCCGGTGCGTTTCCCGCCGAGATCAAGGCAGACGTACCTCACGGTGGACTCTACGGCGGCTCCAAAAAGAGAACCGCCCCGGAATGGCGACTCCCCCGGGGCGATCTAGATGAGATGTCTGGGTTGGGGTGTCCGAACTGGAGGCGGCTCAGCAGTCGAGGCCGTCTTCACGCATGCCGTCTTCGCCGCGGGTGGTGAGAGCCTCCGCCGCGAGGGCCGGGATCATGAACAACGCCGTCAACACGAGCCGAAAGCGACTGACGATCATCTGCATGGCACGCTCCTTACCGCGACGTCACGCTGGATTGGAGGAGAGAGTTCCAATCCCGCCGCACCCCACACCCGACCAACGCAATCGGACGTAGTGCCACCTCAAACATGCCACACGCCCTACAGATGGCCAGTAAAGTGTGAAGAAAAAGCGCAGGTGCTTCGACATTCGGCACTTTCAGGTTGATAGGCAGGAGTTAGGATCCCCCCGGATGGGGGTTTCGGAGCCGGGTTTCGGTCGAATCATCGCTTCCGGGCGGCGGCGTAGCGGAGAGCGGCCTCCAGCCCGTCGACCATCTTGGAGATGGTGTAGTCGTGCGCGACGGTCGTCCGCGCCCCCGCCGCGAGCGTCTGCTGCAAGGTCTGATCAGAGAGCAGGCGATCCAAGGCCGCGGTCATTCCCGCGAGGTCGTCCTGCGGGAAACCCAGCCCGTTGACGCCGTCGCGGAAGGCCTCGATCTCGGGATTCTGGGCCCGCTGTTCGCGGCTGGTGACGACGGGCACGCCATAGACCAGCGCGTGGATCAGGCTGAGCCCGATGTTGGCGGGGTAGCAGAAGGCGTGCGCCGAAAGGAACCAGGGCGCGAGCTGGTCCTCGCCGTAGATCGCTCCGGTGAACTTCACCGTGTCCTCGAGGTGGAGTTCGCGGCTGAGGGCCAGCAGCGAGTCGGAGGCGGGGCCGTCGCCGACGATCGCCACGCAGAGGTCGGGGTGCCGGGCCCGCAGCGACGCGGCGGCCCGGATCAGCAGGTCGGTCCGGTTCCAGGGTTGCAGGCGAGAAACAAACAGGACGACGGGCCGGCCATCGAGACCCTGCGACTTCTTGAAGTCGGCCAACTTCGCGGGTTCGGCGAGCCAGGCGTCGCGGACGGAGCGGATCGGGTCCTGATCGATCGTGTTGAGCGCGACGAAGAGCTGCTCGGGCGGCGCGTACCCGGAATCGATGTACATCTGAGCGGCGGTGTGGTTGTAGAACAGCAGCGCGTCCGCAAGGCTCGCGAGCGTGGCGCGGGTGCGGTCGCGGAGGCGTGTCTCGGCCTTGGAATAGCCGTGGCCCCACAGCACGGTCCGCACCCCGTTCCAGCGTGCCTTGATGAGCCCGGGGAGGAGCGAGAGGTAGCGAGTGCTCCAGGAGAGGAGGACGACGTCGGCCTTGTCCCTTGTGCAGTAGTCGATCTGCGCGTCGTGCCAGCGAAAGGCCTCGGTGCCCATGACGCGCTCGCGGAGCGGGACAAGGTGCGTGCGAAAGCCATCCGCCTTTGCGGTCGGCATGTTGGTCTCTTCGCCGTGCACCACCAGCAGATCGATGCCCGGGCGCGAGGCCAGTTCGCGGAAGACCGGCACGCGGTACTTCGTGAGGGTGGGCTGCGTCAGGACGACGCGGACGGATTGTCGGGCGGCTGGCGGCACTCCGGAACATCTCCCCTGGAACGCGTCACTGTACGGGCGTCATGCACCCCGCACCCCGTGGCGCGCGTAGGCCTCCAGGCACAGGCGGGCGATGACAGGCCAGGTGAACCGGGACTCGACAAGCCCGCGGCCGCGCCTGCCCATCTCGCGTGCCCCTTCCGGATCACTCAGCACCGCGCTGATCGCCCGGGCCACCTCCGCCACGTCGAGCGTCACCACGTGCCCCGCGCCGGCCGACCCGACCTCCGGGAAGTGGCACGCGTCGGAGACCACCACGGGCCTCGCGCACGCCATCGCCTCGGTGATCGCCATGCTAAAGCCCTCCTGGCGGCTGGGGAGGCAGAACACGGCGCAGCCCGCGAGCGCCGCCAGCTTGTCCCGGCCGTAGAGCGGACCCACCAGATGCACGCGGCCGGCGATGCCCAGCCTCTGCACCTGCGCCGTGAGCGGCCCGAGCGCCCCGCCGTCGGGGCCCGCGACCACCAGCCTCGCCCCGGGGTGGGTCTTCAGCACCAGCGTGAAGGCGTCCGCGAGGATGTCCAGGCCCTTCTTGTGGTGCAGGCGGCTGAGGAAGAGCACGAAGGGGTCTGCCCCGAGCGCCGGGTTGGCCCCGCGGAACTCGTCCGGCCCGGGCAGATTCGCGAACTCATCGAGGAACACGCCGTTGGGAATGACCTCGCACGCGGGCAAGAGGCCCAGGGGTGCCATCCCGGCCTGTTCATCGGCGTTGAGCGTGTGGAAGAAGGATGCGTGATTGAGGATGCGCCGGAAGGTCAGGGCCATCGCGACGGACTTCTTCAGACGCTTCGCGGGCGTGGCCCTCATCGACCAGGGGTCGAGCATGCCGTGGGGCACCACGACCATGGGCACCCGGGACGAAACGGAGGCGGCGTGGGCGGCACGGACCGTGACGTCCCACACCCCGTGCACATGGAGCACGTCGGCGTTCCGAGCGAGCGTGGCGAGGGCTTCCGTCAGGCGGGTGAGGCGCAGCCGCCCGAGCGTGCCCGCGGGCCGGGGCAGTTCGTGCAGGCTCACGGCGTCGAGCCCGGGGATGGAGGCGAAGGACTCTCGCACGCGCTGCGCGGCTCCGGGTTCGGCGAGGGCGGCGATCCCGACGCGTGCCCCGAGCGCGGCCTGAGCGGCCCCGAGCCGGGCGGCGACCGCGGGCGGGCCGCCTGTCCGTGGATCGAGCGACTCGATGACGTGGAGCACTCTCATGGAAGCGGATAATAGAAAAGGGGCCCGCGCTGCGAACAGACACGCGGGCCCCGAGGGTGCTGAGCGGAGTGGATCAGTCGCCGTCGTTGCCTGGAACGACGGTCACGGTGCGGTTCTGCGTGGCCCGGGCCCGTTCGAGCGCCCGCATGATGGAGCTCCGAATCGACGAGCTTGAGGATGAAGTCTCAGTGCGGTTGGGGCGGAAAGAGGTCACGATTCGGGGGGGCGAGGACGAGGAACCGCCGCCCGAGGAACCGCTCGAGGTGCCTCCGGTGGACCGGTTGGAGTTGTTGGAAGAAGTGGTGCGGTTTCGCTGAGCGGCGGCGAGCATCCGCATGATGGCGCTGGAACGCCCGGCGGTGCTGTTGGACGAGGAAGAGCCCGAAGACCCGCCAAAGTTATTGACGGAGGTGCCGCTGCTGCCGCCGCTGGGAGGCGGGGGCGGGGGCTGGTTGATCTGGCCGCCCGAGTCGCCGCCACTGGAGCCGCCACTGGAGCCGCCACCGCCGTTGGTATAAGTCTGGACATCGCTGTCAGCCCCTCCACCACCGGACCCGCTGCCGGTGTCGCCGCCGGACCCGCTGCCGGTGTCGCCACCAGAGCCGCCGCCGGTGTCGCCGCCGGTGTCGCCGCCAGAGCCGCCGCCGGTGTCGCCACCAGAGCCGCCGCCGGTGTCGCCGCCGGTGTCGCCGCCAGAG
>Ga0154020_10004115_pt1 | contig 17373 bp, 10 predicted proteins | sample Klosneuvirus_201_FD_109709 | JGI IMG/M metagenome (GOLD analysis project Ga0154020, IMG submission 109709) | Active sludge microbial communities from wastewater, Klosterneuburg, Austria - Klosneuvirus_20160825_MG | ecosystem: Engineered > WWTP > Aerobic digester > Activated sludge | place...
ATGGGCATTCAGGCTCTGCAAGTATCAATCTGCCGCTGATCCTTCTCCCCTTTCTCTTGATCTTATTCTTAACAGGATGTGATCAGGACTATATCCCCAAGCCCCGTGGATATTTCAGGATTTCCATGCCGGAACGAAACTATGTAGAATTCAGCGATCCGGCATGCCCCTACTCATTTGAAATACCTGACTATGCAAGTGTGGTTCCGGATCCCTCTGCTCAGGCAGAAGCCTGCTGGATCAATGTAGAGTTCACTCCCTTCAAAGGCACTCTGTACCTTAGCTATAAAGAACTGGATAAGAACCTGCCAAATCTTGTTGAAGACAGTCGCAATCTTTCGATGAAGCACATCAGCAAAGCCAGTGGGATAGAAGAAGAGACTCTTAGCGATGTCGTTTCCAAAAAATACGGAACAATATTTCATGTGAAAGGAAGCGCAGCATCCGCAATGCAATTTTATCTCACTGACAGTACGAAGAATTTTGTCAGAGCCTCATTGTATTTCTATGCACCTCCAAATCCTGATTCTTTAGCGCCGGTTCTGGCTTTTGTTGAACAAGACATCAGACATCTCCTTGAAAGTTTTCAATGGAAGACTATAAAACATTAAATAAAAAAACATCTCCTTCATATTTGGAAAGGTCCAATAATATAAAAATAATTCACACACAGGAATTATATATGATGAACAGACTTATTTACTTCGCCCTCCTGATTTTACTTCCCACACAAGATGTTTTTAGTCAGAACTCATCAGGCTCCGATAAACCGACCAATCAAAAGGGATCATTTTATTTTACATGGGGTTATAATAAGGACTGGTTCTCAAAGAGTGACCTTCACTTTAAAAACTCCGGTAACAATCCTTATGATTTTACACTTCATCAAGTACGCGCCGAAGATCGTCCTAATTTTGATGAGCTATTTAATAAAGACATCTCGATTCCTCAATTTATATATCGTTTTGGATATTACTTTAAGAACAGTAAATTCGGTATTGAAGGAAGTTTTGACCATGCAAAATACATTATGATTCAGGATCAGGTTGTTCACATTACCGGCTCCATACATGACGTATATTTGGACAAGGACACTACTCTTTCAAGAAATTTTATTCAGTTCGAACATACCAATGGAGCAAACTTTATTATGCTTAGTCTTCTATGGCGCGATCAATTATTGGTAAGCCAAAATGGAAAACACATTCTTCAAGGTGTAATAAAACCAGGCGCAGGAATTGTAGTACCACAAAGCGATGTATCCATCATGGGTGTTCGTCAGAATAATAATTATCATGTTGCCGGATATATTTTCGGCACTGAAGCTAACCTCCGCTATGAACCCGGGAAACATTTTTTCATTGAAACAGGCTTTAAAGGAGTTTGGGCAAACTACATTGATGTACTTGCAGTAGATGAAGCTAAAGCCAATCACTCCTTTTTCGCAGTTGAATGGATAATTGGGATAGGCTATCGAATTGCAATTTGATCCTTTTCAACTGACTGGCTCAGTCAAATTTCAGGTTGATTTTCGAAAGCTGAACAATAAATAAATCATTGAACTAAAGAGGAAAAATGCACCTACCTGATGAAGAGAGGCAAGCGTAATTTCAACCTTCGTGAGAAGGGTCAATACTCCCAATAAAAACTGCACGCTCACAGCAAGAAGTACAATGTTCATCGCTCTACGCTGACCTGAATTCATTCCCATTTTATGGGAACTCCACCAGACTTTTGCTATTAGAAAGAGTAAAATATAAGCGAACATGCGGTGAATAAACTGCACGGTTACCGGATTGTTAATCAGATTCAACACCTGAGGCTCCAGTGTTGAAATTCCTGTTGGAATTATTTGTCCATCCATCAAGGGAAAAGTCGTGTACATTTTACCGGCATGCATTCCAGCCACAAATGCACCATACACAATCTGGACTATCAGAATTGAAAAGATCCATTTAAGTATGCCTGAGGAAGATTTTGACGCTTCTTTAGGATTCGTTTGACTCAACTCTAAGGCATACCAAAAAGTAAAACCGAATGTGATGAAGGCTGTAACAAGATGAATTGCAAGACGAATATGACTGACACTGGTTCTTTCCACTAAGCCACTGCTTACCATAAACCAGCCGAGAAATCCTTGTATGGCTCCGAGTAAAAATAAAAAGAGGGACTTCCGAATGGTGCTTTTGTCCATTTGTCTGGTCCATAGAAAATACAAAAAAGGAATAAAAAAAACCAGACCAATCAAACGACCCAGTTGTCGGTGAATAAACTCCCACCAGTATATAGATTTGAAATCATGCAGTTCAAAATGAGCATTCATTTTCTGAAACTGTGGAATCTGTTTGTACTTATCAAAAGCAACTTCCCATTCCTGCTCATTCAAAGGAGGAATACTTCCCATGATTGGTTTCCATTCTGTGATAGACAATCCCGATCCGGTGAGTCTGGTGATACCACCAATAACGACCATTAAAAAAATCAGGAAACATCCGGAATAAAGCCAAATCGATACTCTAAGTTTTGACTTGTCATTCATCATTCTTCCTTAAGTTAACAAGAAAAAAAGTAGTCTTTCGAAAATTTATTCAGCAAGATTTCAAAAATAGGCATAGAATATTATTCTGAAAATTACTTGACTTTAACAATCTCAATCATATTTTGGTTTAATAAACCAACGATCATTCAAAGTAAATCCTATAGTCAGGCGGAGATATTTTTCCTCCACCAAATTATTCTGTATTGTGCCACGCTTGCCAAACTCAGCAGAAAGATGGGCAGTAGTCCCCGCTCTTCTTACAGGAAAACCGAAGCCGACTGATGCACCTAACTCTTCCAGATGTACACCATTCAAATCGAGAAAAGATTTTGAATAATGAAATCCTGCACGATATTGAATTTGTTTCCAATAGGATTTTATCGATCTCTCATTCGGTGTGAATTGTCCTCCGACACTCAGCTTCCAACTGTCGACGAGTGAATCAGATTGTCCGAAGTAGGTGAAATCACTCCATTGTTGCAGGGAAAAATCAGCACCAAACAACCATCGGTTTCCTTTCTTCATGGTGAAACCAAAGCCTGCACTTAATGGCAAATGTACATCTCCTTCAAGCCCTGTAGTGTTCTGTATTGTGTCTCTGATAACAACCTGATCACGCTTGGTGGGATCCACATACCTGAAATTGTATGCTAATACAGATTGTCTGCCTCTTAAATTAGTAGCCGGAGCAAAAGTTAATCCGAAGTTCAGATCCCAATTGCTTTTTCCCCGTATTGTATGGACTAATTCACGAGCAGCTTTATTAGCCTGAATCAATGAGTCGAGAAGCGAACGCTGATTTAGCAAGAGATTTTTATCAGCCCCTTCCGGTTGTAAAGCAAGAACAACATCCAGTTTTTTCAGAGAGTCCTTATTTGCTTGCAACTGTTCATCAATCGAACGAATTGAATCAGATGGAGCAATGCGAAGGCTGTCAAATGTGTACTGCAGACCAAGATTAAAATGAAACCAACCTAATGAGCTGGAATTGGAAATATTTGTGTTGAAATATGCAGCATCAAAAAATTCTACTCGACGATCCTGATTAATTACCCCAAAAAGATAGGAAGTAGTGAGACCTGCACTGAAATTTTTGGCCAGTGAAAATCCGTTCGTAAAATAAAATTGATTTAATCCTCCAGAGCCGTTGAACGTGTGATTCTCGGGGATGAGTAAATTTTCTGATTTATATTCCTCAACAGAATAACCAACGTTGCTATATGGAAGAAGACCGAAGCCCATTCCCCATTTTTGAGTTTTAACAGGAAAGCCAAATGCAAAGTATCCTAATGCTGCAGTATTTACATTCTGACTCATTGTCTTCGTCGACAATTCTGAACTACCCAAATGAATTCCGGCATCATAGGTTGTGAGCCAAAGTGATGAATAGCTGGCAGGGTTGATTGGATTGAGATACAATCCCTGGTTGAGTCCCTGTCCGATTCCACCCATTCCAAGATTTTTTGCAAATCCGGAAAAGAGCATATCTCCAATTCCATATCGGGAATAAGGAGAAGAAGAGGAGTTCTGGGAAAATGCTTCCTGACTGAAAATAACTCCGCATATGAGGAGGAAATGGTGAAAGTACTTTCTAAATCTAAGCATTAAAATTTATGATTTCATTAAGCCCGATACATACTAAATCCGGGGCGGCAAAGATGGGTATTTTTAGCTGTCCTTCAAAACGAGCCGCATCCCCTCCGCTAAGAATAATTTTCAAGGAACCGAAGCTTTTTTTATAGCGGGCAATGAAGCCTTCCATTTCAGCAAGGATACCAATCTGGACTCCAGTAAGTATTGATGTTTTAGTGCTTTGACCGATAAAGCCCTTGTAGTTTTCAGGCTTCATGAGTGGAAGTTTATCCGTATAATGATGTAAAGCACTCAATCTCATATGCAAACCAGGACTAATGCTTCCTCCTTCATAGCTATTACTTTTGCTGAGAAAATCATACTTGATACAAGTGCCCAAATCTATTACCAGAACGCTTTTTCCTTTGAATAATTTTGATGCTCCCACTATACCCGCAAGTCGATCAAGGCCAAGGGACTCAGGTGTAGCATAGTTTACTTTAACAGGAAATCGAAGGTTAACAGTCAGATCCAGATAGGCAGTCTTTTTCTGCAGATACTTTCGTACGGAAGCAGGAGTTTTTGTCACTGAACAGATCATGGATCGTTCCGGCTGGTATTTTCGGATAAAGAGTTCGATAAGCTTTAGATCCAATGACTTAACATTTTTTCTAAGGATGACTTCGTCCTTTTCGAACACCAGTACTTTAGTAGAAGTGTTACCAATATCGATGCAGAGGTTTCGACCTTTAATCATATGGACTGCAAGGTAAAATTTTGACTTGTAATTGTTTTCAGAGGAGTAAAGTCGGCTAAAATAATTTTGGTAGACTGATTTTTTTCCTAATTTTGCGCACGCTTAAAGAAAATTTAGGTGATGTAGCTCAGTTGGTAGAGCAAAGGACTGAAAATCCTTGTGTCGATGGTTCGATTCCATTCATCACCACAAAGGTGCCTTAATAAAAGATTTTAACATGAAAAGCGCAGACGATACCTTCAAATTTGAGCGAGTTCTGCTGATTGATGATAATGACATTGATAATTTTATCAATGAGCGTATGATCACTACTAACATGTTTAGCAAAACCGTAATTATTAAGAATTCTGCTGAAGCGGCTCTTCAGTTTCTTAAGGACAACGAAGCCAATGAATCAGCCATGCCTCAATTGATTTTTCTTGACTTGAATATGCCTGTAATGGACGGATTCGGTTTTTTGGAAGAGTTTGAGAAGTTGAGCGAGAGAGTCAGAAAAAATGCGAAAGTGATAGTGTTGTCGTCCTCAATTAGTCCGGAAGATATTAACCGTGCATCTACAAATCAGTATGTGGTTAAATACGTTAACAAACCCCTCAATGAAAAATATCTGGAAGCGATAAATTTTTAAAGTCTCACTCTATAAAAAAAGCCTGTTGAAAAAATCAACAGGCTTTTTTTATACCCGATTGGAACGCAGATGACGCAGATTTTTATGATTAATTAAAATTTATATTGTTCAGCCAACAAACATAAATTTTATTCTGCGCAAATCTTAAAGGATCAGCGTTATCAGCGTTCTAAAAATACAGACTATTTAGTCTTTGATAGGATTTGCGAGGCGGCGGAGCATTGCTTCATCCATTTTTACATACCAAAGAATTCGCTTGCGACCGGAATTTGATTCCTGGAATGCATTGTAAATTTCTGTGAGGCGTTTTACTTTTTTCCTGAATTCTTCCGGCTTAATAGCTGCTTTGAGCATCTTGATGAATAAAGTTGCCGGTCCGAATAATTCTTCATCCTCACTGATCTGACGTTTTACACTCTGTAGCAACTGGCTGCAAAGTCCATCTTCTCCTTGCAGGCAATACTGGAGTGCCTGGAACAATTTGTATTCAACATCCGTGAAGAGAAATTTCTTCATGGAAAGATCGTTTCGTAAACTGTTAATTATTCGTGCCGCTCCGGAAAAATCATTTTCATAGAACTTTGATACGGCCTGGAACTTACGAAAAGACAGACAAGGGTAAGGCTCATTCACATCAACCTCGAAATTACTCTCGAGATCAGCATTAAGGTCCGTTAACTCCTCTATCTTATTGTTCTGAAGAAAACGATCAAGTTTTGATTCAAGGTATTGCGTAACATAGAAACTGAATACCGGTTTGAAAGCAACTTCCGGAACATCTTTATTGATGATGTTATAGTAATGATCGGCGCGAACATTATTTCCCGTTTTCTGGTAGTATTCAAAATACAAGTAATCAACCATAAAGCGAATGCTTTGATAGAAAGTATCCAACTCATATTTTTCAAAATGCTTTTTTATTTGCTGCAGTACATTGTCCACTTCGATTTCCAATGCTTTCAGGTTTTCGATTCGTGTCGTAAAGAGGCAGAGAGAATAAATACGAACCAAATTATACATTACAAAAAGACGGTGACCATGATATAATTCTGAAATATTTGTAAGCTCACGCAGGTTTGCCTGAACGTATTCCAGGTCACGCTCATCTCTTGTGAGCATATAATTTCCGGCACGCTTTACAAAATCATAAAACAAATCTTCGGCTTTTACTACCGCCAAAGAATATGCAACGTGACGATTATATTCTTTTTCATAATAATTATAATCTCCATTATACATACTCAGGCGGGCAAGTGCCTTGTATACAACAATCAATTCATTTGAAAGATCGTACTCTATTAATTGTTTTTCGAGATTTTTGAGAGCACGGATGGAAACTTCGCGGTCATTACCAAATACCATGGCAGGAACCATTGCCACTTTATCCTTTAATGCACTGATAGGATTCTTCACATTTTGAGAAAGGTACTGAGCTATCCTTTCATTCAAACGTGACTTAAGTGTATAATAAGTACTTGGATTTACTCCAAGCAGTTCCATCATTTGATTTTCATCATAGCTGTTTTTTCGGGCAGCTTCTAAAACCAGATAAGGTTTGTTGTTTTTCCGACCGGCAACTGCGGCCAGCAGTTCCTGATATTCCGAGTCATTCAACTTTTTAATGGTCTTGTTTAATGTTTCCATAACCTATGTTGTCTTATTTTTTTATCTGTTTCTTAAGGGTGTCTAACGATGATTATTAGTTTAGGATACAGTACCAATAAATTTTACAAAATCTCATTATTGAGAATTCTTGCAGATTTTTTTTCGCTCAAAAGGGGCCTCATTCACGTTTTTTACACAAAAATTCATGTTACGGCATTTTTACCCTGAAATAATGAAACAGAATTGATCATTTCTTACAGATGTAAGATGTAATGCTTATTGCAGGAACTGCATAGGGGTACTTGAGTATATATTGTCTATAAAGAATTTAAACCCCTTCTAATGAAAACAATTACCTCACCAACACAGGATGGAATGCAGCCTACACGCAAATTTCAATCCCTGAAAACAAAAGCAGAAGGCAACCGCTTCTTTGTGTATGTTCTTGAGCTTGTCATCCTTTATGTACTCGTATTCGCCACTGTAAGTGTATTCGCACAAGCACCGGCAACAGCATCGAAGGTTCCCGGCAAACTTGAATTTGTAAAAGAAACGATTGTGTTCAATTCCGGAAAAGTATACCTCAACTGGGTAGCAAAAGAAAACGCAGAAGATTGCATATATGTAATAGAGCGTTCTTCTGATGGAAAAGAATTTGAACCCGTAGGTTTAAAAGAAGGAATTGGTTCTCCGCTTGAACTTTTGTATAGCTGGGTTGACACAAAGCCTTTAACCGGTACCTCACAGTATCGCATTAAACAAATCGATAATGAAGGAAGCCTGGTTGCTGAAGCGAATGCGCGTTCGGTATCTTCTCCGGACAATCCATTATATATAGATAAGAATAGCAGACTGGTTCAGGTGAAATAATTCACCTGAACTGTTTGTTTCTCGTTACGGAGAGAATGTCAGATATCTGACGAACAATTAATCAATCATGGGAACCCATACGCTGAAAGTGGTACGTACTCTTTTGAATAGACAAAGCTGGCTTACGCTGGCATTGTCCATATACTTACTTTCAGTACAAGGCAATCCTGTAGCTTCATTTACAGGAAACCGAACAGTAGGTTGTATCCCATTAAGTGTACAATTTACCAATACATCAACAGGAGCAAGTTCATACTTTTGGAATCTTGGAAATGGGAATACTTCTACTCTTCCCAATCCTTCAAACCTGTACACGCTTCAAGGAAATTATACTATTACCTTAATTGCTTATGATGGAATTGGCGGGAGTGATACGGCTACATACACAAACTATCTGAATGTAAACGGAAAACCAACAGCAGATTTCTATTGTCCTACTCTTGCATCCTGTCTGGATAATAACAGTTATTCATTTATTAATACATCAATTGCTGCTACAAGCTATCTGTGGGATTTCGGAGACGGAACAACAAGCACTCAGGCCAACCCCAACCATAGCTATGCACAAACAGGTTCCTTTACCATTACCTTAATAGCGACTAACGCTTATGGATGTCAGGATATAAAAATCCGGAATCAATACATCACCATTTATCCAAAGCCCAATGCTTCGATCGCGACAAGTCCGAGTTCAAGTTGTGATCCGGCAACCATTTTTCAGCTAAGTAATAATTCATCAGGCAATAACTCATGGCAATGGAATTTTGGCGATGGGACGAGTTCTTCTCTTCAAAACCCAAGTCACGTATTCCCCGGAGCAGGATACTATAATGTATCACTCATGGTAGGCAATTCATTTGGCTGTCGTGACACTTCAGATACGCCTACACAAATAAGTGTTAATGCAAGGAACTGGGCAACCTTTTCCAACAATGTGGATAGCGGATGTGCGCCTCTTGCTGTAAATTTCACCACAACCGTCATGTATGTGACTTTTATCCAGTGGGATTTTGGTGATGGCACCACCTCTACAAATTACAGTCCCTCTCATACATACAACCAACCGGGTACCTATACTGTTAAAATGATGGTGTCCACGGCAAATGGCTGTTCGGACACCATTGTGAAAACGAACCTGATTAAAGTCGGAATAAAACCTACTCCAAGCTTTACCTATCAAAACAGCGTTGGGTGCGGACCCTTAGCGGTTCAATTCACAAATACATCAACGGATTACGTTTCTTGTCTCTGGGTTTTCGGAGACGGAACAACATCAACGGATATAAATCCGACACATACATATACAAACAGTGGAACCTTTAATGTAACATTAAAATGCTGGGGACCCGGAGGCTGTACAAAAAGCATTGTTTATTATAATATCGTTAAGGTTACACGAACGAAAGCTATGTTCGCTGCAGATACAAGAATAGGTTGCCCTCCCCTGACTGTAAATTTTGTAAACCTGAGTCCGCCTGCCGGCCTCAGCTACCAATGGAATTTCGGTGACGGTACAACTTCAACGCAACAGAACCCGACACATACATATACCAGCTCTGCAGATTTCAATGTGACTTTGATTGTGCGTGATTCATTGGGCTGTACGGATACCCTGACAAAAAATTCATTTATTCAGACCGTTAATCCTGTTGCGAATTATGTTCCACCGCCAACAACAGTTGGTTGTGGTCCATTAACGACACAATTTACTGATGCAACCATCGGCTCAACATCATGGACATGGGATTTCGGCGATGGAACTTCTTCAAGCCATCAAAATCCTGTACATACATATAGTACTCCCGGTATATATACCGTTTCACTTACCTCCACATCAGCTGGTGGTGGCTGTACCCAAACCATACCAACCTTCAGCACTTTTGATGTGCGGGGCGGCTATGCAGGCTTTGACCATACAGCGTCCATTTGCCCCCCATGGGAAGCGAGCTTCAGAGACACATCATTAAATGCCGTAGCATGGCTATGGGATTTCGGTGATGGGACCACAAGTACTCAGCAACATCCGGATCATACTTTCAACAGTCCCGGATACCATAGCGTCTCTCTTACAATCACAACTGCCGATGGTTGTTCATATACCACTATGCAAAACAATAGTGTTTACTATGCACCATTTGGCGCCAATTTTTATGGGATGCCTCAAGACTCCGTATTTCCAATGCCGGTTCAATTCTACGCAAATTCCGTTGGAGCAACAGGTTGGTTGTGGAATTTTGGAGATGGAGGAACTTCCACACTTGAAGACCCACTGCATACATACCAGTTAGCAGCAGCATACGATGTAACTCTGATGATAACTAATGGTGTGTGTACTTTATATTATGATCCACCTCCTTATGTATTTGGCACTCCGGATACATCTTCGATTGATATAGGAAATTCCGGTGAACCGGTAGTTCAAAGAGGTTGTACGCCTTTAGCAGTAACATTCACAAAAAACATTCCCGGATTTTCTTCGTGGTTCTGGGAGTTTGGTGATGGTGCTACTTCAACGCTTCAATTTCCACAACATACCTATAACACTCCGGGTATATACAGTGTTACTCTGACAGCTACCGATACAATAGGAATTGTTCAGGTTTTGCAAATGGATAGTATTATCAGAGTTTCCGGGCCTTCAGCGGGATTCATCGTGCATCAAAATGCTACATGTAACAATACGCAAATCATGTTACAGGATACTTCCCGCAATGCTTCAACCTGGAATTGGAATTTTGGAGACAGTACCCTCTCTTCACTACAAAATCCAACGCATATATACGGTGGCGGATTGCCAAATTATATCATCACACAAACTGTGACTGATACAATGGGATGTAAAAGCTCCATTTCTACATCCATATTTTCAAATTTCGTGAGTCCCTTAATGGCAAGTGAAAATGAAATCTGTGGAATGGATACTGTTCATTTTTATACCAGTCTGCAGAATTACGCAAACTATTTGTGGGATTTCGGGGACAGTACTACTTCATCGGCAGTTTCTCCATGGCATATTTACAGTTCAGAAGGCGTATATACTGTTACACTAACAGTAACTGATAATGCTGGCTGTACACAATCTTTTGTGATGAATCCTCCGGTGACGGTGAATCTTCCGGTTGCTTCATTTATATCGAGTAATCCAAGGGGATGTGAAAATCTCAACGTATTGTTCAGCAACACCTCTCAAAATGCCGAGGCCTACCTTTGGAATTTTGGTGATGGAAGTTCATCATCTCTTACAAATCCATTGCATCCATATATGAATGTAGGTGTATTTGATGTGAGCCTCACTGTATTCAGCGGAAGTTGTGTAAGCCATGTTGATTATCCTCAATACGTAAGAGTTGATACCGCCTATGCAGCATTTAGCTGGACAACCAACAGCGTTTGTGTACCATTGAATGTGCAGTTTACTGATCTCAGTGCAAATGCAGTATCATGGAATTGGGTCTTGGGAAACGGTGATTCATCATCCGTTCAAAATCCAATGGCCACCTATACATCAAATAGCGGTGTTCCTATCCGGCTTGCTATAGTTGACATCCATGGATGCAAGGATACAGCAGTTACACCACCAATCTATCCCTTGAGAGCCCTATTCACAAGTACACTGGATTCAGGTTGTGCTCCCGTACAAGTTCGCTTCTTAAACGCCTCTATCAATGGCTACCAGTATGAATGGGATTTTGGAGACGGCGGAACTTCAAACCTGATGAATCCATATCATACTTACACTCAAGCTGGCGTATATGATGTACGATTAATAACAACGGCTAATCCTTTATATGGTGGGTGTAAGGACACCATTGTCATGCCTGCCAAGATTCATGCACTGGAACCTCATGCAGATTTTATGACGCCGGATGTATATGCCTGTGCTCCATCACTCGTCAACTTTAGCAATTTCTCCGTAGATGGAGATTCTTATCTATGGGATTTTGGTGATAGTACCACATCGACAAACAGGACACCTTCGCATATCTATAACAGGCCCGGAATTTACACGGTATCACTCATTGTGAGCAGCGGTTTCGGTTGCAGCGATACACTCGTGAGGCCTCAGTATATACAGGTCTTAGGACCTGAGACACACTTCATCGCATCAGCCTTTGAGGGATGTGCTCCATTCGATGTAAACTTTACGGATCAATCACGAAATGCTGTGGACTGGAGTTGGAGTTTTGGTGACGGATATGCAGACATCGCGGTAAATCCAATGCATACATTTCAGGATACCGGGGTGTTTACTGTTTCTCTTGTAACTCAAGACACTGCAGGCTGCAGTTCATACTTCGAACTACCTCAAAAAATTATCGTCCACCCTACTCCGGTTGCAGATTTTTCTACTCCCAATATTACAGGATGCCAGCCCTACACAGCTAACTTCAATAATTTATCTATCGGACACAGCAGTTCATTCTGGACATTTGGTGATGGAGGAATTTCTACTGCTGAAAATCCTACCTATGAATTTCTACATACCGGGAATTATATAGTCAGCCTTATCGCATCAAATTCGTTTGGTTGTTCAGACACATTCAGCATGCAGCAAGCGTTGAGTGTAATGCCAACGCCGGTTGCTTCATTTACTGCCAATGCATCACAAGGTTGTACTCCCTTCTATGTAACATTTCAAAATACATCAAGCAATATAAACGGCGCAACCTATCTTTGGGACTTTGGTGATGGGACAAGCTCTACAGATGAGAACCCACTGGTCGTTTACTCAAGACCCGGATTTTATACGGTGACCTTGCAAGTGACAAATCAGAGCGGTTGTTCAAGTTCGGTTATTGAACCTTCACTTATTCATGTGCTGGATACGCTTCCACCGCCTGAATCAAAAATATATAGTGTTTCTGTTCTTTCAAACACAGATGTAAAAATCATCTGGGAAAATAATCCGGCTATAGATCTGGCAGCATATATTATCTACAGGTTAAATCCTCTGGCAGGACAGTATGAAATTATCTACACTGAAACTAATGTGCAAAACACCAATTTTGCGCTTGAGTCGGAGTATATTGATCGAAACCTGAACACATTGTCAAATACCTATACCTATAAAATACAGGCGATAGATATATGTGGAAATTCCATTCCACTGGATCAACTGACTGCGCATACAACTATTAATGTTTCTTCGTACAGACTAAACCAGGATATTCGTGTCACCTGGACACCTTACGCAGGATGTCCGGTAAGCAGTTATCAGATCTTCCGATACGAACAAGGCGATGTACCTCAATATTTAACAACAGTCCCGGCTGATTCACTTGCATATACCGATACAACATTTGATTGCCCTCATCCATACGCCTATCGTATCATGGCAACAGATCTGTGCGGACTGACCTACACCTCCTATAGCGACACCTCCAAAACATACCCTTTGAATCTCTTTGCAGATCAAGTTGTGGATGTTATTCGTTCAACTGTTGTAGAGAATCAAACGGTTCTTACCGAATGGCTTCCACCTACGGTGCAGCCGGATAAAGTTGTTCAATATGACATTTATCGCTCCACCGATGAAACAAATTATCGTTTTGTGAGGAGTGTTCCATCGGTTCAAAATGACTTTATAGATTATAATGTGGATGTTCAGAACAATCACTACTATTATAAAATTCTTGTGATCAATTCATGTAATATCTCAGAAGAACTAAGTCCTCTAACTTCGACTATTCTGTTGAAGGGAGAAATGAACGAAGGCAGACAAGTAGAACTTAACTGGACACCTTATACAGGCTGGGAAAATGGTGTAGAGTTTTATGTAGTTGAAAAGTTGGATGAGCATGGCCACTGGCAAATACTTAAACAAGTAGAGGGCAATATCACCCGGTATAATTATCAGGAGTAATTTTTGGGGCAGATACTCACCTAAGATTTTGAAATTTCTTTCCGCCTAATCCTATTTTCAAGCCAAGGCCAATTATTTCCTTGTCATATTCCTGAATCGCCTCGCATATTCAAGAGATTCTTTATAATTTGGGGCTCGAATATGCGCCCAATTCTCTTTTTATACATTTTAGCCCTTTACATCCTTGTCCAATTCTGTTGGTGGGCATACTTACTTATCGATTTAAATGCTGAAGTTTTTGAACACAGGATCGAAAATGTTCGACTAAAATCCGAATCCAAGGAAAGTCAGGCTAAAGAAATTAAGTACCTCGAGAAAAAAATTAAACAACGCCGATGGATGGTAATCGGTGAGGGCAGTGTATTTCTTCTTCTATTGGTTTGGGGATCCGTACATTCCATCAAAGCTTTCAAAAAAGAAGTTGACCTTGCCCGTCAGCAGAAAAACTTTCTTTTATCTATTACACACGAATTCAAATCTCCTCTTGCCTCCATTAAACTCTATCTGCAGACTATCTTACGACACAATTTAGAGAGAGAAAAAGAGATCTCTTTTATTAATAATGCGATATATGATACGGAACGTCTGAATAACCTCGTTGAAAATGCACTGCTAGCCAATCTTATCAATCACAAGGGATACAATTTTGACAGGGAAGAAATTAATTTATCGGCATTCGTCAGATTGATTGTTCAAAAATTTCAGAATGTTCCCAACCATGAAAAAATCTATTCACATATAGAGGACGGAATCTATATTCTTGGAGACAAAAACGCCCTTCACCTCTTACTATCCAATTTACTGGAAAATGCGTGGAAATATTCTCCGGAAGAAAAATCAATCGTTGTCGACCTGGAAAAAACCTCGGGTGGAATAAAACTTTGTATCAGTGATAACGGTGTGGGAATTCCTGATGAATATAAAAGTAAAATTTTTCAAAAATTTTTCCGCATTGGAAATGAAGAAACGCGGAAATCAAAAGGAACCGGGTTAGGTTTATTTATTGTAAAACACATTGTTGAAGGACATGAAGGGAAAATTTTTGTAATGGACAACAAACCACAGGGTACAATCATTTGTGCCGAATTCAAGTCAAAACTCAGTTGATTTCCATTTAATATTTCACCTAAAAAACAGACGAAATCAACTCTGAAATTCGTAAATTGCACCATAATAGAAAAGCAATTTTCAATTTCATTTTCCTTTTATGAATAAAAAAGTTGTCCTGATTATAATGGACGGATGGGGAAAAGGCCCGAAAACTGATGCAAATGCAATTTTCAAAGCAAAGACCCCATTTGTTGATTCACTATATCAAACTTGTCCTAATTCAGAATTAATAACCTGTGGAGAAGACGTTGGACTACCGGAAGGCCAGATGGGAAATTCCGAAGTCGGCCACCTGAACATTGGTGCAGGTCGAGTAGTTTATCAGGATCTGGTAAAAATAAATGTTGAGATTAAAGAAAATAAATTTCAGCAACAACCTGTTCTGCTGCAAACATTTGATTACGTAAAAAAGCACAATAAAAAATTACACCTGATAGGGCTTGTCTCTGATGGTGGCGTGCATTCGCACATAAATCATGTAAAGGCACTTTGTGATCTGGCTTCCTCAAAGGGAGTTAAAGAATTGTTCATGCATGCCTTTACGGATGGTCGTGATACTGATCCGAAGAGCGGCATCGGCTATCTTACAGATTTGCAAACTCATCTCAAACAATCAGGCGGAAAAATTGCTTCTGTCATAGGAAGATATTTTGCTATGGATAGAGACAAACGATGGGAGCGGGTAAAGAAAGCCTACGATTTGCTTGTGAATGGTCAGGGAGTTTCCACAACTGATCCTGTGAGGTCCCTCGAAGATTCTTATAAGAATGGTATCACCGATGAGTTTGTTGAACCGATTGTTGTCGTAGGGCCGGACAAATTACCGCTGGCAAAAATTGAGGCAGGTGATGCGGTAATTTGTTTCAATTTCCGTACTGATAGATGTCGTGAAATTACGCTCGCGCTGACTCAAAAAGATTTCCACGAACAAAACATGCATCATTTGGATTTGTATTATGTGACCATGACAAATTATGATGATACTTTCCGCAATGTCAAAGTGGTATATGATAAAGATAATCTGATAAATACATTGGGAGAAGTTTTAGCAAAAGCGGGGAAGTCTCAAATCCGGATTGCTGAAACTGAAAAATATCCTCATGTTTCATTCTTCTTCTCCGGAGGAAGAGAAGAGCCATTCGAACATGAAAAAAGAATTCTGATCCCATCCCCTAAGGTGGCGACTTACGATCTTCAACCTGAAATGAGTGCCCTGGAAGTTACTGATGCTGTTTGTAATGAACTTGAAAAAGCTGAAGTTGATTTTGTTTGTCTCAATTTCGCCAATACAGATATGGTTGGTCATACGGGAGTTTTCAGTGCTGTGGTAAAGGCTGCAGAGACGGTCGATGCTTGTGTAGAAAGGATTGTCGGGATTGGAAAGAAAAATGGTTATTCATTCTTAATCACAGCGGACCACGGAAATGCTGACTTCATGATCAATGCTGATGGTTCAGCAAATACAGCTCATACAAAAAATCCGGTGCCTCTTTTTTTAATTGATAAAGATTTTAATCAGCTTATTAACGGAAGACTTGCGGATCTGGCTCCAACGATATTAAAAATGATGAATTTAAATGCACCGACCCAAATGACAGGCAAAGTTCTAATAAACACTAAATAAATTGCTCAGTAATTATATTGAAATTTATATAAAGTAAACAATCTATATATGTTAAAAACACAAGAGTATCTCAAGAAAAACGAAAAAAGATTTTTAGATGAGTTATTTGATCTGCTTCGTATCCCATCTGTGAGTGCAGACAGCAAGTTTGAAAAAGATGTTGCTCGTGCAGCTGATTATATTAAATCAAAACTTGAAGCCGCAGGTGCAGACAAGGTAGAAGTTTGCAAAACCAAGGGGCATCCCATTGTATATGGAGAAAAAATAATTGATCCGAAATTACCCACTGTGATTGTCTATGGTCATTACGATGTTCAGCCGGCTGATCCGGTAGATCTTTGGGATAGTCCGCCCTTTGAACCGGTATTAAAAAACGGAAAAATTTTCGCAAGAGGAGCATGTGATGATAAAGGACAAGTTTACATGCACATAAAAGCGTTTGAAGGAATGATGCAGAACAATTCGCTTCCCTGTAATGTGCGTTTTATGATTGAAGGTGAAGAGGAAGTTGGCTCTTCTAATCTCGGTACCTGGGTAAAGGAAAATAAAAGCAGATTAACCGGAGATGTTATCCTGATTTCAGATACTTCTATAATTGCAAACGACATACCAAGCATTGAAGCCGGTTTACGCGGGCTGAGTTATGTACAGGTTGAAGTTAGCGGGCCGAACAGGGATCTGCACAGTGGCGTTTATGGAGGAGCTGTAGGAAATCCCATCCAAATACTTTGTGAAATGATTGCATCCATGAAAGATAAGGATGATCATATAAGCATTCCGGGATTTTATGATGATGTGATAGAAT
>Ga0154020_10004116_pt1 | contig 17372 bp, 10 predicted proteins | sample Klosneuvirus_201_FD_109709 | JGI IMG/M metagenome (GOLD analysis project Ga0154020, IMG submission 109709) | Active sludge microbial communities from wastewater, Klosterneuburg, Austria - Klosneuvirus_20160825_MG | ecosystem: Engineered > WWTP > Aerobic digester > Activated sludge | place...
CTGCCTCGGAACACACTGCTCCCGAGGCTCCTGCCTCGCGAGCTTGTCGCTGGAGGCAGGAGCCTCCAGTGCAGTGCGTTCCAGGGCTGGAGCCCTGGAACGAGAATTGACAGCCTCATTCCAAGCCGCGTGGAGTATACAAGCGTATCGCAGGCAGACCTGTCGCAGGTCTGCACCTTCGCGACACCGTTATCACGCCAAATTTGTAATAGGGTATAAATGATCAGTAATTTAGGGGCACATTTTCATATCTGTTGGCAAAACATGCGCTTCGGCAAATTTTTAGTGTACGTATGATCCATATCAATTCCGGGTAGGACAGAATCAGAACGTTTCACTGGACATAAAAACTCGATAACCAGACAATTGGACGTTTCCAGTGGGAAGACCTTCGGGAGCGTCCGCCATGGGCATTGGGCATCATGGCTCCAATCTGGATCCTTTCAACTGACGCTCCATTCCTATATCCGGCAGTTCTGAATGCTAACTCGTGATGAGATGCTGAGCCACCTCAAGGCTCGGCGGCCAATTGTGGCTCCATCCATGCTCAAATGTGACTTCGGCAATCTTCACCGCGAGATCGAATTGCTCGATTCCGGCGAGGCCGCGTTGTTGCATCTGGACGTGATGGACGGTCATTTCGTGCCCAATTTGTCCTACGGCCCAATGGTGATCGAGCGGATACGGCCATTGACCAATACGCCGTTTGACGCCCATCTGATGATTTCAGATCCGGCGAAATATCTTGACGAATACATCCGGGCGGGCTGTGAGGCAATCACGTTTCATCTGGAAGCCGTGCCCGATCCAGTTGCATTGCTGCGGGAAATCCGCCGCCGGGATGTCGTCGCCGGGCTGGCGATCAACCCCGGAACTCCGTTTTCTGCTGCGGAGCGTTTCCTTACCGAGTGCGATTTATTGCTTGTGATGAGCGTAAATCCCGGTTTTGGCGGTCAGAAATTCATCCCGGATGTGGTTTCGAAGATCCGGGACGCACGAGCGGTTGCCGGTGATCACCTGGTGATTTCCGTGGATGGCGGCATAGGTCGATCCACAATCGCCCAATGCGCTCAGGCTGGCTGCGATGTTTTTGTCGCTGGCAGTTCCGTTTTTGATGAACCGTGCTACGCGGCGGCGATTGCCGAACTTCAACAGATTGCGCATGGAACGCACTCAGATTGCTGAGGGACAGATACTTATGTCAACGGTTGTTCTGATTCGAGCAGGCTGCACAGACTACGATGATCAACATCGCGTTCTTGGCACTCTGGATATGCCCGTCAATGAACGTGGGCAGGAGCAGATTCGTGAAATTATTCGCCAGATGCTTGCCAGCAACGTCAAGGTGGAAACCTTGCTCACGTCTCCGGATGATCCGGCGTCGGGCACCGCACATGCCATCGCGGGATCCTGTCCCGGACTGAAGGTCAGGGAACTGGATGAATTGCGAAACGTCAACCAGGGGCTGTGGCAGGGGCTGCCAGAAGCCGACGTTCGCAAGCGTTTTCCCAAACTTTTCCGTGCCGGAAAGGAAGATGCCACGGTCATTTGCCCGCCGGAAGGTGAGACGCTTTCAGACGCCTGCAAGCGTTTGCAGCGAGTCCTGACCAAGGCGATTCGCAAGTACAAAGCGTTTGCGATTGTGGCTCCGGAGCCGTTGGCAACTGTGATTCGCTGTACTTTACAGCATCGTCGTCCCAGCAAAGCGGCCTGTTTGTGTGGCGAAGAGTCCAGCGATCTGATACAGATTATTCCCAGTGACGCATTTGAATCCGCTGGGTTTGTGGCTGGGGATGACAGTTCTATCTTCGATTCTGTGCAAATTGTCGGCGGCAGGGGGAATGGTCAATGAGCTCAGTTGAGAACACTGAAACATCTGTGAGGCCAGCTGTGAAGCGACCCAAGCGAGGCGTGCCCGAAGGACTTTGGCTGCGATGCGATGGCTGCAGTGCGACGGTATTTCGCAAACAGGTGGAGCAGAATCAGAATGTCTGCCCGGAATGTGAACACCATTTTTACGTTCCGACCGACATGCGGATTCGACAGCTGCTGGATCCGGACAGCTTTGAAGAATGGTATCCCGACATGATATCGGGCGACCCGCTGGAGTTCTCGGATCGCAAGAGCTACAAAGAACGCATCATTGACGAGCAGGCGAAGACCGGCATGAAGGATGCCTGCACCGTGGGGCGAGGCTACATGCGTGGTCGATCGCTGGTGTTCGCGATGACGGATTCCGCGTTCATCATGGGCAGCATGGGCTCCGTTGTTGGCGAAAAACTAACGTGTGCCGTCGAAAAAGCCACAGAGCTGTCGTTGCCGCTGATCATCGTCAGTGGATCCGGCGGCGGGGCGCGCATGCACGAAGGCATCATTTCTCTGATGCAGATGGGCAAAGTCTCCGCCGCGCTGGCTCGGTTTCGTCGCGCGAACGGATTGTTTATTTCCGTGATGACGAATCCAACGATGGGTGGAGTTGCCGCCAGCTTTGCATCGCTGGGTGACATTGTCGTCGCTGAACCACGAGCCCTCGTCGGCTTCGCCGGTCCCCGCGTCGTGCAAGCGACCTGCAAGATCGATCTGCCGGAAGGATTTCAAACCAGCGAGTTCCTGCTGAAACACGGCTTTGTGGATCGGATCGTGCATCGGTCCGAAATGCGTTCGGAACTGGCGCGTCTGATTGACTACGGCGGTCGGTAGGATGTTATACTTCACGTGATGCAGACTGAGGTACTTTCAAAGTCAACGTTTTCCATGTCCCTTCTCCCCTTGGTAAGGGGGAGAAGGTGGCCGACAGGCCGGATGAGGGGGCTGACTTGGAGTTAATTTCTGAACCAGAAAACAGTTGATTTCCCCCCTCACCCTAGCCCTCTCCCCCCGTGGCAAACGTGTCAAGTTGGAAAATCAATTGCGGGGGGAGAGGGGACAATCGCAAGAAAATCCACAGCTTCATTTCTGACCGCCTGAAGTATAATCAGGGGACTGACATGCTCCCGCTCGCCGGAAAAGCGTCAGATCTCGCCGCTGACGGCATATACTTCACGCGGTGTGGATTGATGTTCTTGTTCCGAGGCTCCAGCCTCGGAACACACTGCTCCCGAGGCTCTTGCCTCGCGAGCTTGTCGCTGGAGGCAGGAGCCTCCAGGGCTGGAGCCCTGGAACGAGAATTGATAGCCTCGTTCCAGGCCGCGTGGAGTATAACGTCACAGGAACGAACCTATGGTGCGGTATCTACTTCTGTGGTTCGTCGTGGCAGGTTCCGCTTCAGTTCATGCGGTTGATGCTTCCTCGAAGGTCGATTTCAACCGCGACGTGCGGCCTATTCTTTCCAATCACTGTTGGGCCTGTCACGGTCCGGATCATGCCACGCGGGAAGCGGGGTTGCGGCTGGATGTTCGTGACGCCGCGCTCGCGAAGACCGAAAGCGGCGTGCAGGCGATCGTGACTGGCGACCTGATGGCCAGCGCGATGGTTGCGCGCATTGAGGCCCATGACGACACGCAGATGCCACCTGCATCGTTCGAAAAACCGTTGTCCGCCGCGCAGCGTGAAATCCTGAGTCGCTGGATAGAAGAAGGCGCACCGTATGCGGCGCACTGGGCGTTTACTCCGCCACAGCGACCACCGCATCCCTTCGTCCGCCAGGCAAATTGGTCTCGTAATGAGATCGATGATTTCGTATTGCAGAGCCTGGAGAACGCTGGACTCTCGCCATCACCCGAAGCAGACCGCAGCACATGGTTGCGACGCGTGACGCTGGATCTGACGGGGTTGCCGCCGACTCCCGCAGAGCGACAGGCGTTTCTTGCGGATCAGTCGCCGAACGCCTGGGAAACGGTTGTGGATCGGTTGCTGGAATCGCCGCGCTATGCCGAACGCATGGCGATGCATTGGCTCGACGCCGCGCGGTACGCAGACACGAACGGCTACAACAATGACGAGATGCGGACGCTGTGGCCGTGGCGGGATTGGGTGATCAACGCCTTTGCCCGCAATCTGCCGTACGATCAATTCCTGACCGAACAACTTGCCGGCGATCTGCTCGCCGATGCGACACTGGATCAAAAAGTCGCGACCGGCTTTAACCGCAATCACGTCCTCACGACCGAAGGTGGCATCATCGAAGAGGAATACCGTGTCGAATACGTCGCCGACCGTGTTCATACGACGGCGTCGGTCTTCATGGCTCTGTCGCTGCAATGCGCCCGTTGCCATGACCACAAGTACGATCCTTTCACACAGCGCGAGTACTATCGTTTCGCAGCATTCTTCGACAACGTTCCGGACAAAGTCGTCGGTTACAGCCAGGGGAAAATGGCCGAACCATTGCTCAAAGTGCCGTCGCCAGCCCAGCAGTCTCAGCGGCAGCAACTTGAGGCTCGACGTGAAGAACTTGTAAAACTCATCGAAGAAAGGTCTTCACAGGTCGCCGCTGAACTGACGAAGTGGGAAGCGTCGCTGACATCGGAACAAATTGAGAAGGCTGGTCCCGTGGGACTTGTCGCTCACTTTCCGCTGGACGAATCCGCAGGACCGATGGTTGCGAATCAAATTTCCGCAGATCACGCCGGAACCGTGCGTGGGAAATTTGCGACGATTGAAGGCAAGGTCGGCACAGCGATCAACTTTGATGGCTCGACCTTTGTTGAAGCTGGCGAGACTGGCGTCTTTGACAGCAACCAGCCGTGTTCGTTTGCCGCTTGGATCTATCCTACCAGCGCGCAACCGAGCACCGTGCTGTCGAAGATGGACGATGCCAATGCCCATCGAGGCTACGACGTCATCCTCGAAGGTGGAAAGGTCGCCAGTCATTTCATCCACCACTGGCCCGACCAGGCCTTCAAGGTCGTGACCAAACAAGCCATCGCCCTCAATGCCTGGCATCACGTTGCGGTCACTTACGATGGAAGCCACAAAGCAGCAGGTGTGAAGATCTATGTCGATGGTCAGACGCAGGACCTGGATGTCACGACGAACAACACGCTCGATGGAACTCTGCTGACCGATAAGCCATTCCACATCGGTCGCCGAAACGCCTCCGCACCTTTTGTCGGTCGCATTGATGACGTTCAGGTCTACGCATTGACACTCTCTGCTGAGGACGCTGCACGACTCGCGGAAGGTGAATCGCCTGGCGGGCTGAAGGAAATCTTGTCGATTGCACAGGTTGATCGATCGCCAGATCAAGTTGAACGCCTGAAAGCGTGGTATTTGGCCCACATTGACCCGACATCCAAAGAAAGAAAAAGCGAACTTGCTGGAATCCCCAAGGCCCTCACAGATCTCGATAACGCCGTCCCGGTGACGATGGTAATGGGAGAAATGTCTCCGCGACGGACGACGCACATTTTGGTTCGAGGTCAATACGATCAGCCAGGTGACGAAGTGCAGCCGGGTGTGCTTGATTCCCTGGCAGGTCATGCGATCGAATCATCCACGCGACTGGATTTGGCGCGATGGATGACTGATCCGCAGCATCCGCTGACAGCTCGAGTCGCCGTTAATCGCTGGTGGGAAATGCTGTTCGGGACGGGACTGGTCGAGACCTCCGAAGACTTTGGCGTGCAGGGTGCGCAGCCCAGTCATCCGGAACTGCTGGATTGGCTGGCCACGGAATTGATCCGGCGAAACTGGAACACGCAGGAGATGCTCAAACTGATGGTACTCTCGGCAACATATCGTCAATCATCCGATGCGACGCCGGAGGTACTCGAGCGCGATCACCACAATCGTCTGCTCGCACGCGGTCCCCGAAACCGACTTCCCGCCGAAGTTGTTCGCGACAACGCGCTCGCTATCAGCGGATTGCTTGTCGATCATGTTGGCGGACCCAGCGTGAAGCCGTATCAGCCCGATGGCCTGTGGGAAGACGTTTCCGTCGAACGCCGCGAGAAATACGCTCCCGATGTCGGCGACGGCCTTTATCGCCGCAGCATGTACACTTTCTGGAAACGCACGTGTCCGCCGCCGAGCATGGCAGCGTTTGACGCTCCTGATCGCGAGACCTGCGTCATCCGTCGCGCGCGGACTAATACACCAATGCAGGCGTTGGTGTTGCTGAACGATCCGACGTACGTCGAAGCCGCCCGCAAGTTCGCCGAGCGAGTTCTGTCGCAGGAGGGTTCCGATGAGCAACATCTGGAATCAGCCTTTGAGATCGCCGTCTGCCGCCAGCCGCAGCCCGATGAAACGGTGATTCTGCTTCCGATTCTTCAAGCGGCGAGGATGCGATTCAACGGCGATGCCAGCGCTATGCAAAAACTATTGTCAGTCGGGCACTCTCCTCGGTCAGACAAGGTGCAGGTCGCAGAACTGGCGGCATGGACGACCATCACCAGTATGATACTGAATCTGGATGAAACCATTTCGAAACGATGAAGAAAGATGCGTTCCTGGTAGGTCCTGCCTGCCGGGCAGGACTTCGCGGCTTGCCGCGACCTGAGTGAACGTTGCCGTTTGGGGTCGGCGTGTCTTGTTCGTTGAGCGTCGCGCAGGTCCGCCTTGCGGCGGAAGTCCTTTCCGGCAGAAAGGATCTACTTGGCGATCATCCGCAATAAGGACCACTCTCCATGAATCCGTTGATCGAATACAAAAACTCACTCAACCGACGCAGCTTGTTAAGGCGCTCGTCATCTGCCGTTGGCGCGGCTGCGTTGGCGGGATTGATGGCCCGCGACAGCGTCGCTCAGGACGCAGCAACAACTCAACTCACTCACTTTGCTCCGAAGGCGAAGCGGATCGTTTATCTGTTCCAGTCAGGCGGGCCGTCGCACCTGGAACTGCTTGACTACAAACCCAGGCTCAAGGAACTGCACGGCAGCGAACTTCCGGACTCGATCCGTCAGGGACAGCGCCTGACGGGAATGACGTCTGGCCAGAAGAGCTTTCCCGTGATCGCTCCGAAGTTCAGCTTTCAGCAGGCCGGGCAGGCAGGAACATGGATCAGCGAACTGCTGCCTCACACGGCAAAGGTGATGGACGAAATCTGCCTGATCCGTTCGATGCACACCGAAGCCATCAATCACGATCCCGCGATCACGTTTATTCAGACCGGATCGCAGCAGCCCGGTCGACCGTCACTGGGAGCTTGGCTCAGCTATGGACTCGGAAGCGAAGCGGAGGACTTGCCCGCTTTCATTGTGCTGATTTCGCACGGCACCGGCAAAGACTCCAACCAGGGACTGCTGGAACGACTGTGGGGCAGCGGATTCCTGCCGTCGAGTCATCAGGGCGTGAAACTTCGGAGCACTGGTGATCCCGTGCTGTATCTGTCAGATCCGCCCGGCATCGACCGTGACTTCCGCCGCGTAATGCTCGATGGTCTCGCCAAACTCAACGAACGCCAGTTGACTCAGTCCGGCGATCCCGAAATCGCCACGCGGATCGCACAATATGAAATGGCGTTCCGTATGCAGGCGTCCGTGCCGGAGTTGACCGACTTGACGACGGAATCTCCCGCTACGTTTGAACTCTACGGCGACAATTCCCGCAAGCCAGGCACGTTCGCCGCCAACTGTCTGCTCGCCCGACGGCTGCTGGAGAAAGGCGTTCGCTGCGTTCAGTTGTATCACCGAGGTTGGGACAATCATGGCGGGCTGCCGACGAATATCCCGAAACAGGCGCACGATGTCGATCAGCCTCAGGCGGCCCTGATCTCCGATCTCAAACAACGTGGAATGCTGGAAGACACGCTCATCGTCTGGGGCGGAGAATTCGGTCGCACGGTTTATGGACAGGGCGGGCTGCAGGACGACTACGGTCGTGACCATCACGGTCGTTGTTTCTCGGTGTGGCTGGCTGGCGGCGGTATCAAGCCCGGCATTGTTTACGGCGAGACCGACGACTACGGCTACAATATCGTCCGCGCCCCGGTCCACATTCACGACCTGAACGCCACGATCCTGCATGCACTGGGCTACGATCACAAACGCCTCACCTACCGCTTCCAGGGCCGCGATTATCGCCTGACAGATGTGCATGGCGAATTGGTTTCGGGCGTTTTGGGATAGCGGTTCCGGGTAAATCTGATTCATATTTGATATTGTTCGTGGTCAGCCTGCGGTTTTATACAAGTCCTGCCTTATGTCGGCGGGGCTGTGATTGCGTTTCGTTCGCGGAGCGAACGACGACTATATTTATATCTTCCGAAGAGTTTTGCCATGCCACTTGTCCTGCATATGCACAATGTCAGTCGCACGTTTGAAACGCCGCAGGGACCGCTGCCGATACTGAAGGACATCAGCCTGCGTGTCGTGTCCGGCAGCGCGGTGGCGATTCGCGGGCCATCTGGCTGTGGTAAGAGCACGCTGCTTTACTTGGCGGGGACTCTTGATCGACCGACGTCCGGGCTGATCGAAATCCTCGGCGAGAATCCATGGCGACTAAGTTCCGGGCGGTTGGCATCGTTTCGCAATCAATACATTGGATTCATTTTTCAGGACCACCAGTTGCTGCCTCAGTGCAGCGTGCTGGAAAACGTACTCTTGCCCTCACTGGCTGGCTTTGGTTCCGAAGGTGATGTTCGCGCGCGAGCGAATGCGTTGCTGGAGCGCGTCGGCTTGAAGGATCGTCTGCATCAGCGCCCGGGTCGATTGTCCGGCGGTGAACGGCAACGCGTGGCTGTCTGTCGGGCTTTGATACATCAGCCATCGCTGCTGCTGGCCGATGAACCGACCGGAAACCTGGACCCTGTCACTGCCGAAGAGATTGGGTCACTGCTGTTGGAAGTCGCTGCAGAGAACGACACAGCGTTGCTGTGTGTCACCCATAGCGATACGCTGGCAGCTGCTTTTCCCCATTCAATCACGCTTGAAAACGGCAGCGTGAAATTTAACGACACCACATCGACTCAACCGGTCTGACATAACCGCTGTTTGGTTTAGCATCGATCGAGAAATCAGTAGGACAGGCTTCCAGCCTGTCTTCTGCAAACAGACAGGCTGGAAGCCTGTCCTACGGAACAAATACGACAGTTATTTATCGAGCGATCCTTAAACCGATTCAACAGCGAGGCACGGAGCGTGGAGTTATACTTCACGCGGTCAGGAATGAGGTAGCAAGAGCCTTTCGATTGTCCCCTCTCCCCCCGCAAATGATTTTCCAATTTCACAACCGTTCCACGGGGGAGAGGGCTAGGGTGAGGGGGCCGAAAATGCGGCTGATTTCTAGTTCATCACGGTTAGACCAAGTCAAACCCCTCATCCGGCCTGCGGCCACCTTCTCCCCCGGTCTCGGGGGAGAAGGGACGTGCGCACGATTGCCGTTGAAGGCGTCATTCCCGACCGCGTACAGTATAAGAACGGCATGACGATGCGACTGACGCAGTTAATTCGCGTGCTTATGTTCTGCGGCGTCATTTTGTGCCTGCGCTGGCAGCACGAGAGATTTGTGCAGCGCCAGTTGTCTGAAGCAAACTGGTTAGACGTCATGCCGATCCTGCGTGAGATTCTGCCTACAGCGGATTCCGTGCGAGCGAAGGCCGACGATGTCGCATTGTCGGATGTGCTGGATTCGAATGGAATCGTGCTTGGTTCTGCCGCGAGAACGTCGCCGCTGGCAAATCATATTCTGGGTTTTTCCGGGCCAACGGATATGTTGCTGATCTTCGATCAGAACGATAGGCTCATCGCCGCTCGGATCGTGTCCAGTCGCGACACCAGCGAGCATGTGCAACAGGTGCTGCAGGATCCGAAGTTTTTATCGTCCCTGACTGGCCGTTCGCGCGAACAGCTGCTCGAACCGTATGATATTGACGCCGTGACGGGCGCGACGCTCACCAGCTTTGCTATTCTCGAATCCATTCGCATTCGAATGTCCCAGACAGGCGTTTTCGGCAAAGAGATGGTCCGTTTTTCGTCTCTGAAATTTCGGGATCTGCCGCGACTGACGGATGTGCAATTGCTTTACGGTGACGCCGCTACTATCGCGCAGGATGCAGGTAGTTCGGTTCTCTGGCGAGTGCTGGATGCCGACAAGAAAATCATTGGCCAACTACTGCGAGCCGCTGCCGTGACGGACAATAACGTGGGATACCAGGGTCCGACGGATCTGCTGATTGCATTCGATAAGAATAACGTCGTCACAGGCATTGCCGTGGGATTCAGTTATGACAACGAGCCATACGTCGGCTACGTGTGCGAGGATGAATACTTTCGCACACTATTCAACGACCGCAGTCTGCAAGAACTCACGGCGATGGACGCGAACCAAGTGGAAGGCGTTTCCGGAGCGACCATGACCAGTCAGGCGCTTACGCGATCTCTGCAAATGACAGCTCAGGCATTTGTAGATGAAATGAAGCAACGCGAGGCGGTTGTTGTGGACCGTGCGGTTCAGTCTCCGGCAATCCCAATTGAGAAATTTCTAACGTTGCGAAACTTATCGACAATCGGGATTAGTATTTTCGGCATCGTCCTGGGATTCACCCATCTGCGCGGTCGCCGATGGCTGCGAATTTCCTTTCAGGTGATCCTGATTGGGTGGCTGGGGCTGCTCAATGGCGACATGGTGTCGCAGGCGTTGCTGCTTGGCTGGGCGCAAAGCGGCATCCCGTGGCAAAACGCATTCGGACTGACATTTTTGACGGCTGCGGCACTGTTGATTCCTATGACGGCTCGTCGAAACGTGTACTGCGCCCAGTTGTGTCCCCATGGAGCCGTTCAGCAGCTTGTTCGCAATCGATTGCCCTGGCGACTGAAGCTGTCGAGGACGGCGAGTCACTGGCTGAGCTGGATTCCTGGTTTGCTCATTCTGTACGTGGTGCTTGTCGGCATGCTGCATTTGCCGTTCAGCGTCGTCGCAATTGAACCGTTTGACGCATGGTTGTGGAACATCGCCGGATTTGCGACGGTCGCGATCGCAGTGGTTGGACTGGTCGCGTCACTCTTCGTCCCGATGGCGTATTGCCGTTTCGGTTGTCCGACCGGTGCGTTGCTGGACTATTTTGGTTCGTCGTCCGGCAAGTCCTGGAACCGACGCGACACAGCGTCGGCGATTCTGCTGGTGGCAGCCATCGCGATGATCTGGTTTTGAATTCAGGGGCTGTTGCCGTCATTCAACTAGACGCAGGGGATGCCCTGACCTTATTCGCGTCTATTCGCGTTCATTCGCAGTAACAAATGCAATGAACTCGGATGGCTGACGCCATGCCTCTCACCTTAGTTGTTTTCCGTCAGCCCTTCGAGATGCCCGACGTTTTTCACCGGTTCAAAAATCGCCAGCACGTCGCGGAGTAGAGTTTCATCCATCGGCTCAGCCAGCCATTTGGCCCAGTTGCGGATGTTGTTTGGGTTCGCGCTGCCCGCGACCGTGGTGCAGATATCCGGATGAGCACACGAAAATTGCAGGGCGAGTTTCGCGATATCGACATCGTGTTTCGAACAGTGTGCCGCCGCCTGGCGCGCCGCGTCCTTGACGGCTTCCGGTTCCTTGAGCCACACGGGCAGCGGGGCGTTGGTCAGCAACCGCGCGGAGAACGGACCGGCATTCATCACGCCGACGCCCCTGGCTTTAAGGTACGGCACGCTTTCATCGACGAACTGCGTATTCTGAAGCGTGTACTGGTTGTACGACAGCACGCAGTCAATGTCAGTCTGGTCGCAGACGAATCGAAAGATCTTTTGCGGATAACCGCTGATGCCAATGAAACGAACCTTGCCGGACTGTTGAATCTTCTTCAGCGCCGGAATCGTCTCATCCACAATCTGCTGCATTGGCACGAATTCGATGTCGTGGCAGAGGATGATATCCAGATGATCTGTGCCCAGTCTGTGCAGACTTACGTCAACACTTTCCGCCACGCGTTTCGCGCTGAAGTCAAAATGTTGCAGATCGTAACGTCCCAGTTTTGTGCAGAGCGTGTAGCTTTCACGCGGGACACCACGCAGCGCGATTCCCAGCATGACCTCACTCATCCCACGTCCGTAGAACGGAGAGGTATCGATGAAGCTCAGTCCGCAATCGAGTGCGACGCGGACGCTTTGCAGTGCGTCATCCAGTTGCACGCTGCGAAATTCCTGCCCCAGTGAGGACGCGCCGAAACTGAGGATCGGTAGCTGAAGACCAGTGTTGCCAAGCGGACGAGTTTGCATGAGATACCTTGTGAATGATTTTGTGTGTGTCGTGACTGGATCAACCGCAGGGCGCTAGCCCGATGGTACTCGATTTCACATAGTAGACCTCACTCTCCGAGTGAGGAAGGCCACAAAACGCGGCCTTTGGCATTCGTCACTCAGAGAGTGACGGCTACTTTAATCGCAAATCGAGTGGCATTGGGCGATAGCCCCCGGTTTTCTCGATGAACCGGACGCCGGCCCGTTGCGGCTGATAGGCATTAATAAACGTTGGACACTGGGTCATTTTCAGCCGATAAACAGCGGTTTCATGTGGCGATCGTAAATATTTTCCGTCACTTGTTTGGCGACGATTTCTTCGTTTGCCTTGAGCAACTCGGTGTAACGTGTGCCCGCTTTCGCCGCGATTTTGAAGGACACATGCAACAGCTGTCGCACATGGGCGTTGAATTCGGGATGGCCGGGAATATGTCGCAGGGCGCTCGCCAACTGCGGTCCTGTCCAGCTGTTGACGACGGCAGTGCTCGGCAGCTTCGAGCGATCGATGTCAATCACACTGGCGTACGGAGCACACAGCTCATCGACGTGTTCAAGAGCGTAGGCGTAGATTTCCTTCGCCAGTGCCAGTCCGTCGCCGCCCGCTTCGGCAAGCCCGATCAATTCTTCCAGCCATGTTGTGCCGGCCGTCTTGAGGTGCAGTCCGGCACCTGTTCTCGCCAGCGCTTTGCGAATGATCGGATACAGGCTGAACTTGTCGCTGCCGCTGTGTACGCTGAGTTTCAGGTTCGCGGGCAATCCGTAGCGACTCACCGCGTGAGCGATCACGGCAAGGTCGTCGTTGAATTCTTTTTCGAACTGAGCCAGATCACCAACGTAATCGACGCCTTTGTTGAATCGCCCCGTAAACTTTGGCGCGATCGTCTGTAGACGTACCTTTTCGTCCGCCAACAAAGCGAGAATGATCAGTAATTCCGGCGGAGTCTGCGGCAAGTCCGTTTCATCCATGGAAACTTCGGCGATCATTTTGTCCTCACCTTTGGCGGCCGCGATGTACCGATAGATGTCGCCAGCTTCCCTGACGGCCAGCAGATACTTCGCCACAACGCATTCCACTTCAACTCGTGTCGTTGTGATCGGGGCTGAGACACTGGGAATGTCGAGTGGACCAACGAGTTCCGGATGTCGCTTGAGAAACGCCTGCACATCGACGACCGTTGCTGGCTTGCCGATCGAATCCGCCACATCAATCGTGAAGAAATCGGAACTCGCCATGAATCGATCAACGGTGTCCAGCCGAATGTGGTCGGCGTCGATATGCCAGCTCTGCGTCCAGCCAAGTTCACTGACGGCAGCTTTCGCCGCGTCGAGTACACTGTGCGGTTCCGATCCAATAAACGTGTGCTCTCGATTGGACTTGTTCCAGACAGGAACGACGTGAACGCCATCTTTTGCCAGCAATTGAAATGCCCGCAGCTGCGCCTTTGCCTGATGAGCAAAACGGTCGCCAACGCCAATGGAAAATCGTTCAAGGGTGAGCATGAATGGCCTTTTTCACTGTCGAATCATCGTTCATTTTCTGAAGTCCGGGTGTCGTTCACACCAGAGGTCCGGTATGGCCAAACTTGAGCGAAGCATAACTGTTTTGCCTCTGTACGGCATCGCTGAATCGCCCTTTCTCACGGCAACGCCGCCCAGGGGATACCAGTACTCTGTCACAGTAGAAATGAAACTTCCGTCGCAACGAAGGCGAAGTGATCTCTCGCATGCCGTACAATGCCACAAATCGCGACTCGCGAAAAATGCCACGGGCGTTATCTCGCGAATCTTGAAAAAAATCCCGGCCCGGCTCAACTTCATGTCGTATGGAATGCCAGTGTCCAGGTCTCCCGCTTCCGGGCGGGCCTACAGTCCGTTGGTCGGCTGACATTTGAACCTGAGAAAGAAGACGAAAGTTCGGTCCACAATGACAGATCCCGCATCACCGCAGTCCCTGAGACCCTGGTCACCGGAATGGTATACCCTGCAACAGAGCACGCTCGGAGAATCAGCCTGTCAGCAGCTTGGGTTTTACGTGATTCCTCCAGAACTGCGTCTGTCTGTCGTTATTCCTGTGTACAACGAAGAAAAGACCCTGCGCCAGCTGATCGATCGTGTCCGCGAAGTTCCCATACGGAAGGAACTGATTCTGATTGACGACTGCAGCAAGGACCGTTCGCGCGACGTCCTCAAGGAGTTAGAGGCCGAAGGCGGTAACGATGATTTTAACCGTATCCGGATTTTTTTCCATGACGTCAATCAGGGCAAAGGAGCCGCGCTTCGCACAGGCTTTGCGCACGTCGATGGTGATATTGTGATCATTCAGGACGCCGATCTCGAATACAATCCATCCGAGTATCCCCGCCTGTTGCAGCCGATCGTCGAAGACCGGGCTGACGTGGTCTTTGGAAGTCGCTTCCTGGGAGATCGGGCTCATCGAGTGCTCTACTTCTGGCACTATCTGGGCAACCGCTTTCTCACCACGTTGTCGAACTGCTTTACCAATCTGAATTTGACCGACATGGAAACCTGTTACAAGGTGTTCCGCCGCAGCGTGATTGATGACATCGCGCCGAAGCTCATCCAAAATCGATTTGGGTTCGAGCCTGAGATCACGGCCCGTATCTCTCATCGTGGACTGCGCGTCTACGAAACATCCGTAAGCTATGCGGGTCGAACCTATGCGGAAGGCAAAAAGATCGGCTGGCGAGACGGCTTCAAGGCGCTTTGGTGCATCATTCGTTTTGGGGTTGCGGACTGAGACGGCCCGGTGCAGTCGCCATTTGCGTTGCGGGACGATTCAGGAATTAATCGAGCATCGCGGCCAGCAGCATAGACTGCTCCATCACCGCGTCCAGAATCTCCGGAGCCAGGTTCTCCTCAGTGATGCCAGTCGATGTCGGACGCTGATCAGGCAAGATTACCGGTGTCGCCATGTCCAAAATCGGACCGTCCGCTTCCACGTTGGTCACTTCAATCGAGACGGGCTCCGTCGCGCGTTTGTCGCCTTCCTGCGCCTTTGGGCGATGTCCAGATGGCAGGTTCACGCCAGGTGTCAGCAGTTGAGGGAGCGAAACCAGCAATGCGTCGCCGAGGTTCTCCGGAGTCGTCGAATCGGGTTCAGAGGCAACGACGGTGAAGTCGAACGCATCGCTCCACAGAGCCGTTGCAAAACTGTTCGTGGTGCCGTCGAGGGCCTTGACCCACGCTCGATACGCTCCAGGGACCAGCGGCGCTGCGGGCGTGAATTGTGTGGTGACGAGGTTCTCTTTACGGATCACCGGGACGCCGGGGTTGCTCGCAAGTTCCACGTGCAGAATATACTTTTGGGCACCCGGAACGAGGGTCCATGTGAAAGTTGGTGTTGTGCTGGCTGGTGAAGCTGGACCAGTCACAACGGCCTTTGGCGTGGTACTGGCGTTGCCAGCGAGACTCCAACCAGCGCCGTCCGGGGCACCTGTCGCCCGAATCCACCATTGAATGTCACCTGCCGGGAGTGCCGAGGGTGGCGTGTAGCTGGTTCCTGCGATCATCGGAATCGTTTGCGAAGGACTTGTTCCCAGGAACAGTTCGTAGCTGCTGGCGAAAGGAATGGCATTCCATTGGAACGTCGGAGGATTGGTAAATGTGCCCGCGAGCGGCGATACGAGCGTTGGCCGCACCTGGAAATCTTTGTATGACGACCACAGTGAAGAATGGTTATTGGCGTCAAAGGCCCGCACCCAGTATCGATACAACGCCGGGTCCAAAGCGGACGGCACGGTCCACATGTTGGTGGTGACGTTTGAGTCGAGATAGATTCGCTGGGCGTTCGGAAATCTTCGTGAGAACCAAATCTCATACCGTGTAGCTCCCGGAACGGCCTGCCATGTCAGCGTTGGTTGAACTCCGGGAGCAACGCTGATCGGATTCAGAATGGGTGCCGGTACGGAGAAACCGAAATCGAGCGAATAGTTCGTGTTGTTGCCCGCCCCGAACGGTTCCGTGCCGACTGCCAGCGTGATCGCAAGGCTGCGAATCCCGTTGGTGGTGGGAGACGCGTTGTCCACGCCATTGTCGTCATGGTTGATGTTGGTATCCGGATCGAGGGCACCTGGCAGTGACCGCAGACCTTTCAGCGGTCCGCTCACACCAAAATTCGCTGCATCGACTCGCACGATGTAATCACCTGGCGGCAGATCGGTAAACTCGTACCGGCCAAGACCGTCTGTCGTAGTCGTGTGTACCACCGTCGTGCCGTTACCCAGGAAGAGTGTGAGTGCGATGTTACTGAGCACAAAGTCCTGGCCCATTTCATACGTGCTGTTGGCGTTTCCATCGATCCAGATCTGATTGCCCAGCGTCATCCCGTTCACGGTGATGTCAGCCGTGACAGTGCTTCCGCCCAGACCGGTATCAATGCCGCTGGTCGAAGCCTGCACGGTGAAGTGTCCGGTGCCGACAAAGCCACTGGTCGGCGTGAACTTCAGTCCCGCACCGCCTTGCGCGACAGTGATGAAACTGCCGTTGCTGATCTGCGTCGTGCCGTTGGCCTGGAATAGAGTGCCGCCCGTGATGCTCGTGATCTTATAGTGCGTCACTTCCGCGCCATCGACCACGTTGCGATTGATGACCAGGCCTGACGTGGTCTGAGTATTGACAAATGTCGTGGCGCTGGTGACCGACGGCGTGTCCGCGACGGGGATGCCGGTCATCGCCTTGCTGCCGGTAATGGCGGCTGCCACGCCGTCACTGACACTGGTGGCGATCGAGAAGCTGCCGAAGAAATTCGCGGTCGGTGTGAACGTCAGTCCGGCCAGTAACGTGTTGACGTCGGCGCGCGCGCCGCTGGCTGTCCAGACACCGGTACCGACGACATACGTCGAAGTCACGGCGTTTGAAGTAGCCGTGTTCAAGCTCCCGGCGGCGGGATTCGAAAATGTCAGCCTCGCCGTCACGTTGGCGCTGTCCACGTCTGTGATCACGATGTTGATAAGATTCAGCGCTATGTCCTCGGTGTAGGACTCCGCCGCATTAAGGTTCGTCGCCATCGGCGATTCGTTGACGTTGGTCACCGTGACAGCGATGGCCTGCACGTCAGTCAGACTTCCCGTGCCGTTGTCAGTCACCGTGACCTGGACGTCGTACACGTTGTTCGTGCCTGAGTCGGTCGGGTTTTCGAAGTTCGGTGCCGACACGAATTTCAACACTCCCGTGCTGGCGACAATGCTGAACTTCGCCGCGTCCAATCCTCCGCTGATCGAATACGTCAGCGTCTGAGCGGGC
>Ga0154020_10004119_pt1 | contig 17359 bp, 18 predicted proteins | sample Klosneuvirus_201_FD_109709 | JGI IMG/M metagenome (GOLD analysis project Ga0154020, IMG submission 109709) | Active sludge microbial communities from wastewater, Klosterneuburg, Austria - Klosneuvirus_20160825_MG | ecosystem: Engineered > WWTP > Aerobic digester > Activated sludge | place...
CCGCTGCTCGGGCTCGCCTCGTTGCTGATGGTCGGTGTCTGCGTCCTGATCGGTGCCGGAGGTGGCGCCCTCGAATGAGACCGACCACGCTGTTGTTGCTGGCGCAGTGGCTGCCGTTCGCACTCTCCGCGCAAACGGCCACCACCTCGGACCGCCCGCGTGCACGCGACCTCGGCGTGGCGCCCGGGATCTTCCGTCCGGGTCCGCTCAATGCCATCACCGACGTGCCGGGCGTGCGCGTCGGCCAGGCCACGGTGATCGAGGGAGACTCGGTCCGCACCGGCGTGACCGCCATTCTCCCGCACGGTGGTGACCTCTTCCGTGAGCGGGTCCCAGCCGGCATTCACGTGGGCAACGGCTTCGGCAAGTTCCTCGGCGTCACCCAGGTGCGCGAGCTCGGCGAGCTCGAGACGCCCATCCTGCTCACCTGTACCCTCTGCGTCTGGCAGGCTGCCGATGCGATGGTCGGGTGGTTGTTGCAGCGCCCGGGCATGCAGTCGGTCCGGTCGATCAACCCGGTGGTGGCCGAGACCAACGATGGCGGATTGAACGCCATCCGCAGTCGACCGATCCGTCCGGCGCACGTGATTGCCGCGCTGGAGGGGGCGAACGAGGGGGCCGTCGCCGAGGGCACGGTGGGCGCCGGAACCGGTACGGTGGCATTCGGGTGGAAGGGCGGCATCGGGACCGCGTCGCGCGCATTGCCTGCGTCGCTCGGCGGCTATCGGGTTGGGGTGCTGGTGCAGAGCAACTTCGGCGGCGTGTTGCAGATGCTGGGTGTGCCGATCGGGAAGGCACTCGGCCGCTATTCGTATCGGACCCAGACCATGGCCGAGCGCGGCGACGGCTCGATCATCATCGTGGTGGCGACTGATGCGCCGCTCTCGGAGCGGCAGCTCGAACGGCTTGCTGCCCGCGCGATGTTCGGCCTGGCGCGCACCGGCTCGGATGCCTCGAACGGCTCCGGTGACTACGCCATCGCGTTCTCGACCGCGGCGAGCGTACGGCGCAATCCCGCCGGTGGCAGCGTGCGCGCGCTCGCGTCCTTGCAGGATGACGCCGTCTCGCCGCTCTTCCAGGCGGTGATCGAGGCGACCGAAGAGGCCATCTACAACTCGATGCTTCGCGCGACCTCGGTCACCACGCGCGGCCGCACCGTCGAGGCGCTGCCGATCGATTCGGTTCGCGCCATCCTCGCGCGCTTTCGCGCCGGAGATCGCTGATGCACCCCGTCACCACCGACCAGGCGCCGCGCCCGGCGGGCCACTACGCGCAGGGGATGGTCCATGCGGGGATCGTGTACGTCTCGGGTCAGCTGCCCATCGATCCCGCCACGGGCGAGGTGGTGGCAGGAGACATTGCCGTGCAGGCCGATCGCACGCTGCGCAACGTCGCCGCGGTGCTGGAGGCCGCAGGGAGCGGACTCGATCGAGTGCTGATGCTCTCGGTCTTCGTGGTGTCTCGCGACGACTGGCCGGCCGTGAACGTGGTGTGCGAGCGGCTCTTCGGTGCGCATCGCCCGGCGCGCGCGGTGGTCGGTGGTGCAGACTTGAAGGCGGGGTGCCGGGTGGAGATGGTGGCGACGGCGGTGGTCGGTGATCGGTGATCGGTGAACGGTGAACGGTGAACGGTGAACGGTGAACGGTGAACCGAGGATCGAGGACCGAGGGGTGTGCTGGCGATTTCATTCCATGGGGTGTGACGTGAAGCGTTTGGTCTCTTGCGGTTTCGTGCTGATCCTCGCGGCGGCGTCCCTCTCGGCCCAGGCGCCGACCAAACGGCCGAGTCGTGATCGGGTCAATGTCGAGCGACTGCTGCGGACATTGGCGCACGACTCGATGGAGGGTCGCGCGACCGCCTCGCGTGGCGAGGAGCGCGCGTCGCGCTTTCTGGCCGCGGAGATGAAGAAGATCGGCCTCAAGCCGATGGGCGACGACGGCTACTTCCAGCGCGTGCCGATGGCGATGCTGGTGGCCAACCGTCCGGGTGGCGTGCGTCCGCCGGCGGGGTGTCAGGCCGGGACCTTCACGCTCGCCGGCGACAGCGTCGGGACGCCGCTCTGGAAATGCGTGGCGACGGCGCCTGCGGGCGCCACGCCCGCGACCTCGCCGGCGGTCACCTTCCGCGTCCCGCCCAGTCCGGCTGCTGCCGTCCCGCGGCTGACCATGCTCCCGTCGCTCGCGGCCTACGACACCATGCCCGCGGCGTCGCGTCGCCTCGCACGCAACGTCATCGGCGTGATTCCGGGTCGGGACCCGAAGCTCAAGGATGAAGTGATCCTGGTGATGGCCCACTACGACCATCTCGGGATCCGCGGCCCGGGCGTGAACGGCGATTCGATCTACAACGGCGCGGACGACGACGCCTCGGGCGCCGTCGCGGTGCTCGAGATCGCGCGCGCCCTGAAGCAGGGGAAGGGGCCCAAGCGCACCGTGGTCTTCGCGACCATGACCGGCGAGGAGATGGGACTGCTCGGCACGCGCTACTTCATTGCGAACCCGACCACGCCGCTGGCCAAGGTGGTGGCCGGCTTCGAGGTCGAGATGATCGGCCGTCCCGATTCGCTCGCGGGTGGTTTCGGCAAGGCGTGGCTGACGGGGTACGACCGCTCGACCATGGGCGACATGCTCAAGGCGAACGGCATCCCGATCGTCCCGGATCCGCGACCGAGCCAGAACTTCTTCCAGCGCAGCGACAACTACGCCTTCGCGCAGATGGGGATCGTGGCGCACACGCTCTCGACGTTCAACCTGCACACCGACTATCACCGTCCGTCGGATGATGCCGAGCACATGGACTTCGATCACATGACGGCGGTGATCAAGGCGGCGGCCGAGGCGGTGCGCCATCTGGCCGATGGGCCGACGCCGGCGTGGCATCCGGGCGGGAAGCCGACCCCGCCGGCGCCCCGCGCCATGCCGTGATGACGGTATTCCTGCTTGCCCTTGCCGCGCTGGCGTACAGCGCGGTGGGGCACGCCGGAGCATCCGGGTACCTCGCGGTCATGGCGCTGCTCGGCACCGCGCCCGCCACCATGCGGCCGACCGCGTTGCTGCTCAACCTGGTGGTCGCCACCATCGGCACGATCCAGTTTGCCCGCGCAGGTCATTTCCGCTGGTCCCTCTTCTGGCCCTTTGCGCTCGTCTCCATCCCCGCGGCGTTTCTCGGTGGCCGCCTGCTGCTGCCGGAATCGACGTACGGGCTGGTGGTGGGGGGCGTGCTGCTCTTCTCGGCCGCGCGGCTCGTGTTCGCTCGCACGCCGACGGAGCAGGCGCCACAACCACCCCGACTCGGTATCTCACTCGTGGCTGGCGCCGCGCTCGGCTTCCTCTCGGGATTGACCGGTGTCGGCGGGGGGATCTTCCTCTCTCCGCTGCTGCTACTGGCGGGGTGGGCCGACCTCCGCACGACCGCCGCAACCTCGGTGGCGTTCATCCTGGTGAACTCCATCGCCGGGTTGGTCGGGCAGATGCCCATCGCTGACGTCTGGCCCCCCGACCTCGGCTACTGGATCGGCGCGGTCGTGGTCGGTGGGGGGATCGGCGCCACGCTCGGGAGCCGACGCCTCCCGCTCCCCGCGCTGCGCCGGGTGTTGGCGGTGGTCCTGCTCGTGGCGGGCGGCAAGATGATGATCGGCGTCTGGCGATGATCGAACGGCCGTCGAGTCGGGGAACGGCCGGCATGCACGGGCGGCAGGTGGTGGTGGTCCTCCTGGCGTTGGCGACGGTCTACATGATGGCCACGTCCAGGGCGTGGCATTTCCTCGACAACGTCAATCTCCCGATACACGAGACGGGCCACCTGCTCTTCGCCTTCGGCGGCGAGGTCCTCACGGCCCTCGGCGGCACGCTCTTCCAGCTGATCCTGCCGTTGCTCTTTGCATGGTCCTTTCATCGTCGCGGCGATCCGGTCGGCACGGGTGCCGGCGTCTGGTGGGCAGGGCAGAACTGCCTCTACGTCGCGCGGTACGTTGCCGACGCGCCGGTGCAGGAGCTCCCGTTGGTGGGTGGCGGCGAGCACGACTGGGCGTTCCTGCTGGCGCACTGGGGCATCCTTCACCGCGCGGACGCGCTCGCCGGGACGATCCGGCTCCTCGGGGTGCTCGGGATGGCGTGTGGGGTGGTGTGGGCATGGCGCACCCCGGCGCGTCCCACGCTAACGGGCAACGACGCGTCGGTTTAGATTTTCCCAGCTATCCAGACTGACAGGAGTGCGCGATGGATGACCGCCGCGGGACCGCGCGGGATGCCGCACGCGATCTCGACTTTGTCCGCGAACTGCTGGCCGCCTCCCCGGTGACCCAGGATGCGTTGCTGCCCCTGCTGCATCAGGTGCAGCGTCAGCTCGGCCACGTCCCAGACGACGCCATCCGTCTCATCGCGGGCGCCCTGAACCTCTCCCGCGCCGACGTGCAGGGCGTGGTCTCCTTCTACCACGATTTTCACCAGCACCCGACCGCCGAGCACGTGGTCCAGCTCTGCATGGCCGAGGCATGCCAATCCGTCGGCTGCCGCGAGTTGGCCGCGCACGCCAAGGGGAGGCTCGGCGTGGAGTTCCACGAGGCCACGGCCGATGGTCGCGTGCAGCTTGAGCCGGCGTACTGTTTCGGCAACTGCGCTGCTGGCCCGACCATTCGGGTGGGTGATCGCGTGCATGGTCGGGTGGACGTCGAGCGATTCGATGCGCTCATGGCAGCGCTCGACGACGGAGCGCGGTCATGACCCGGACCATCTACGTTCCGGGCGACACGACCGCGTGGTCGGTCGGTGCCGACGAGGTGGCCGACGCGATCGTCGCGGAGATCGCATCGCGCGGGCTTGATGCCCGGGTAGTGCGCACCGGTTCGCGCGGACTCGCGTGGCTCGAGCCGCTGGTCGAGGTCGAGAGTGCCGACGGACGAATCGGCTTCGGGCCGATGGCTGCGGACGAGGTGGCCGACCTCTTTGCCGACGGGGCGCTGCCGACGGCGGCGCATCCCCGGTCTCTCGGGCTGGTCGAGGCGATTCCGTTCTTGCGCAACCAGACGCGGGTGACCTTCGCGCGCGCCGGGGTCATCGATCCGCTGTCGCTCACGGAATATCAGCGGAGCGGGGGGGGCGTCGGGCTGGCCAATGCGCTGGCGATGTCGCCGCAGGAGATCGTCGCGGCCGTGACGGCCTCGGGGCTGCGGGGCCGCGGTGGTGCGGCCTTCCCGGCGGGCATCAAGTGGCAAACCGTCCTCGACGCGCCAGGGGCTCGCAAGCACATCGTCTGCAACGCCGACGAGGGCGACTCGGGCACCTTCGCCGATCGTCTCCTGATGGAGTCCGATCCGTTCCAGCTCATCGAGGGGATGGTGATTGCGGGGATCGCCGTCGGCGCACGCCACGGCGTCGTCTACCTGCGCTCGGAATATCCGCGCACCATCACGTTGTTCGGCGAAGCACTGCGGGTCGCGCGTGAGGGGGGCATGCTGGGCGAGGACATTCTCGGCTCGGGGCACACCTTCGATCTCACGCTCTTCGTCGGGGCCGGCGCGTATATCTGTGGCGAGGAAACGGCGCTGCTCGAGAGCCTCGAAGGAAAGCGCGGCATGGTGCGGCCCAAGCCGCCACTGCCCGCCCTCGAGGGGCTTCACGGCGAGCCGACGGTGGTCAACAACGTGCTCACGCTCGCGGCGGTGACCTCGGTGCTGGCCGATGGGGCCGAGCGATATGCCGGGCACGGCGTCGATCGCTCGCGGGGCACGATGCCCTTCCAGCTCGGCGGCAATGTCGCCCGCGGCGGACTCGTCGAGTTGCCGTTCGGCGTCCCACTCGAGACGGTGGTGCAGGAATTCGGTGGCGGCACCTGGAGCGGACGGCCGGCGAAGGCGATCCAGGTCGGCGGTCCGCTCGGCGCCTACCTGCCGGCGTCGCAGTGGGGCACCCCGCTCGCGTACGAGTCGTTTGCCGCGATCGGTGCGATGCTCGGACATGGCGGCATCGTGGTGTTCGACGACAGCGTGGACATGGGCGAACAGGCCGAGTTCGCGATGGCATTCTGTGCCCACGAATCGTGCGGCAAGTGCACCCCGTGTCGCATCGGCTCGACGCGTGGCGTGGAAGTCATCCAGCGGCTGCGACGCGGGGAGGACACCGCGCGGCAGCTTGAGGTGCTCCACGACCTCTGCGAGACGCTCGAATTCGGCTCGCTCTGCGCCCTCGGCGGCCTCACGCCGATGCCGGTGCGAAGCGTGCTGACCCATTTCCCGGCCGACCTTTCTCTTCCCGCCGCGGAGGTCTCCCGATGATCGCGTCCACCCCCACACGCACCGATCTCGGCACCCCACCAGTAGTCGGTGCCCCAGCGGTTCGCCTGACCATCGACGGCATCACCATCGAGGCCCCGATCGGGACTTCGGTGATGCGCGCGGCGCGCGAGGCCGGCATTGCGGTGCCCAAGCTCTGCGCGACGGATTCGCTCAAGGCCTTCGGGTCATGTCGGCTGTGCCTCGTGGAAGTCGAGGGGCGCAAGGGACTCCCGGCCTCGTGCACGACGCCGGTGACGGAGGGGATGGTGGTGCGGACGCAGACGCCGCAGCTCGCGCGCGTGCGCCGGAACGTGATGGAGCTGTACATCTCCGACCACCCGCTCGACTGCCTCACCTGCGCCGCCAACGGCGACTGCGAGCTGCAGGACATGGCCGGCGTGGTCGGGTTGCGCGAGGTGCGCTACGGCTACGACGGGGCCAACCACCTCGATGCGGTGGCCGATGCGTCGAATCCCTACTTCACCTTCGATCCGGCGAAGTGCATCGTCTGTTCTCGTTGCGTTCGGGCGTGCGAGGAGATCCAGGGCACCTTCGCCCTCACGATCGGCGACCGCGGCTTCGGGTCGGTGGTGACGGCGGGGATCAACGAGTCGTTCCTTGCCTCGGAGTGCGTGTCGTGCGGCGCCTGCGTGCAGGCGTGCCCGACCGCGACCCTGACCGAGAAGACGGTGATCGAGCACGGCCAGCCGGACCGGGTGGTGAAGACCACCTGCGCGTACTGCGGCGTCGGCTGTTCCTTCGAGGCGCAGATGAAGGGGAACGACGTGGTGCGGATGGTGCCCGACATGGCGGGCGGCGCCAACGAGGGCCACTCGTGCGTGAAGGGGCGCTTCGCGTGGGGGTATGCGAGCCACAAGGACCGGATCACCTCGCCGATGGTGCGCGAGCGGATCACCGATCCGTGGCGCGAGGTGTCGTGGGAGGAGGCGATCAGCTTTGCGTCGTCGCGCTTCCGGGCCATCCAGTCGTCGCATGGTCGCGGCGCGATCGGCGGCATCTCCTCGTCGCGCTGCACCAACGAGGAAGTGTACGTGGTGCAGAAGATGGTCCGCGCCGCCTTCGCCAACAACAACATCGACACCTGTGCCCGCGTCTGTCACTCGCCCACCGGCTACGGCCTCAAGCAGACCTTCGGCACGTCCGCCGGGACGCAGGACTTCCGCTCGGTCGAATCGGCCGACGTGATCCTCCTCATCGGCGCCAATCCGACCGACGCACATCCGGTCTTCGCCTCGCGGATGAAGCGACGCCTGCGCGAGGGTGCGAAGCTGATCGTCGCCGACCCGAGGCGCATCGACCTGGTGCGAAGCGCGCACGTGGAGGCAGCACACCATCTCCAGCTGCGGCCCGGCACCAACGTCGCGTTGGTCAATGCCCTGGCGCACGTGGTGGTGACCGAGGGACTGGTGAACGAGGCCTTCGTGGCCGAGCGTTGCGACGGCGCCTCGTTCGAGCAGTGGCGGGAGTTCATCGCGCGGCCGGAGCATTCGCCCGAGGCCACCGAAACGATCACGGGCGTCCCGGCCGAGGAAGTCCGTGGTGCCGCCCGTCTCTATGCCACCGCCCCAAATGGCGCGATCTACTACGGGCTCGGCGTGACCGAGCACAGCCAGGGCAGCACCATGGTGATGGGGATCGCCAACCTCGCCATGGCCGCCGGCCAGATCGGCCGCGTGGGAGTCGGCGTGAATCCGTTGCGGGGCCAGAACAACGTGCAGGGCGCCTGTGACATGGGCTCCTTCCCGCATGAGCTGCCGGGCTATCGCCACATCTCCGATTCCACGGTGCGCGGTGGCTTCGAGGCGGCGTGGCAGGTGGCGCTCGATCCGGAGCCCGGGTTCCGCATCCCGAACATGCTGGCGGCGGCGGTGAGTGGGCAGTTCAAGGGGCTCTTCGTGCAGGGGGAGGACATCGCCCAGTCCGATCCCGACACCACGCACGTCACGGCGGCGCTGTCGTCGCTCGACTGTCTCGTGGTGCAGGATCTCTTCCTCAACGAGACGGCGAAGTTCGCCCACGTCTTCTTTCCCGGCACCGCGTTCCTCGAGAAGGACGGCACCTTCACCAACGCCGAGCGTCGGATCAACCGGGTGCGGCCGGCGATGCCGCCGCGGACCGGGCTGGCAGAGTGGGAGGTGGTCTGCCGACTCGCCACGGCCATGGGCTATCCGATGCATTACGACTCGGCCTCTGCCATCATGGACGAGATCGCCGCGCTCACGCCGGCGTTCGCCGGCGTCTCCTTCGCGCATCTCGACGAGGTGGGCAGCGTCCAGTGGCCGTGCACCACCGCGACGCCGCTGGGCACGCCGGTCATGCATGCTGAGCGCTTCGTGCGCGGCAAGGGGCGCTTCCTGATCACGAGCTTCGTGCCGACCGAGGAGCGCACCACGCGCGCATACCCGTTGCTGCTGACCACGGGTCGGGTCCTGTCGCAGTACAACGTCGGCACCGCGACGCGACGGACGGGCAACGTCGCCTGGCATCCGCGCGACATCCTCGAGATCCATCCTGCCGACGCCGAGATGCGCGGGATCGGCGATGGCGAGAGCGTGGAGCTGTCGAGCCGGATGGGCGAGATCATCCTGCAGGCGCACGTGACCGATCGGGTCCCGCCGGGTGTGGTGTACACCACGTTCCACTACCCCGAGCTCACCGCCAACGTGATCACCACCGAATACTCCGATTGGGCCACCAACTGCCCGGAGTACAAGGTGACGGCGGTCGAGGTTCGGCCGATCGGTGTGCAGGCCCAGCCGCGCCCCGCCATGGTGACGGCGTGAGCGAGTCGGCCGCGGCCGCCTTTGCCTTCCGGTCGGTGCAGATCGGCAGGGAGGATGTGCCGCGCGAATGGGGGATCGCCATGGAGGCGCCGGTGGAGTTGCGACTCAACGGTGCGCCGTGGAGCGTGATGCTGGCGTCGCCGAGTGACCTCGATGACCTGGCAGTCGGCCTGGCCCTCACCGAACGCCTCGTGGCGACGGCGGACGGCGTGCATGGGCTGCACATCAGTCAGTCGGGTGGTGACTGGACGGTGGCGGTGGATGTCCCCACGCCGCTGCGCGAGGTGCGGACCCGGACCATCGCCGGCGCCACTGGATGCGGCGTGTGCGGACTCGAGTCGCTCACCGATTTTCATGCGGGCATGGCCGAATCCATTCCGCCCCGCGTGGCAGCCCCGGTCTCGGATGGTGCGGTGCAGGCGGCATGGGCCGAACTGCCGGCGTTGCAGCCCCTCAACGCGGCGACGCGCTCGGTGCATGCCGCCGCGTGGTGCACGCTCGATGGCAAGGTGGTCCTGGTCCGCGAGGATGTGGGGCGTCACAATGCCCTCGACAAGCTGGTCGGCGCGCTGGCCCGGCAGGGGCGGCTCGGCGAACCCGGTTTCATTGCCATGACCTCGCGTTGCAGCGTCGAGCTCGTGTCGAAGGCCGCCGTGGCCGACGCAGCACTGCTCGCGACGATCTCGGCACCGACCACGCTCGCGCTTGAGGTGTCTGCGCGACTCGGCCTGCCCCTCGCGTGTGCAGGGCCAGGCCATCAGGTGGTGCGTTTCCCGACGGAGGCCGTGCATGCGGCAGGTTGACCTGGCACGAATGTCCACGCAGATCGCCCAGTTCTTCGAGCCGTATCCGGAGGAGGAGGCGGTGGCAGGGGTCGCTGAGCACCTCACGAGCTTCTGGGATCCGGGAATGCGTCACGAACTGGTCGCCATCCAGGCCGCCGGCACGCCGCCCCTGCATCCCCTGGTGACGAAGGCCGTCCTTCGGCTGGCCAGTGGGAGTCCCTCGTGATCCCCATCGAGGACATCACCGGCGTGATTCTCTGCGGCGGTGAAGCACAACGGATGGGGGGCGTGATCAAGTCGTTGGCGCTCGCGAAGGGCATCCCGCTGGTGGGGCACGTCCGCGCCCGGCTGGCGCCCCAGGTGAGTCGCATCGTGATCAGCGCGAACGCGGAGCCGATGGCCCACGCGGCGTGGGGCGACGAGGTGGTCCCCGACGGGCTGCGTGGCATGGGGCCGCTGGGCGGGTTGCTCACGGCGATGAATCAGGTGAGCACTCCCTACACCTTCTGCTGCCCCGGCGACGCACCGCTCCTGTCCCGCACGCTGGTGGAACGACTCGGCGAGCCGATGCTCCTCGCGTCGGCCGACGTCGCGATGCCCCACGATGGCGAGCAACAGCAGCAGCTCTTCCTGTTGCTCCGGACCAGCGTGCGCGACAGCCTGCGCAACTACCTCTCCGATGGCCGTCGCTCGGTGCTGGGCTGGACCGACACCCTGCCCGGAGTCGTGGTCGACATGCCGGATGAACGGGCGGCGTTCCTGAACGTCAACACCGCGGCCGACCTCATCCGCGCCGAGGCGCTGCTCGCGGCGATCGAGGTGGCGCCGTGAAACTCCGGTTGCGTGGCTCCTCGGTGCGGCTGCGTCTCACCCGACCGGAAGTCGCCGCGGTCGGGCGTGGCGAGCGGGTGGAGGAGGTGACCCTGCTGCCGGACGGGAGCGAGTTTCGCTACGCGCTCGTCGTGGTGGATGATGGCGAGGTCACCGCGCGCATGACCGGCGGCTGCCTGGAGGTCCATGCCCCACGAGCGGTTGCCGCGGAGTGGGCCAGCAGCGAGGATGTTGCGATGCGTGCCCTGCCCGCGCGGCCGGACGGTGCTTGCGAGCTCCTGATCGAGAAGGACTTTGCCTGCCTTCATCCACGCCCTGAAGACCAGGGCGCCGAAACCTTCCCCCATCCCACTCTGTCGAGAGATTCCACGTGACCGTCCAGGTCGTCCCAACCGACATCGAAATCGCCCAGAGCGCCACGCTCCGCCCCATCACCGCCATCGCCGAGGATCTCGGCCTCACGTCCGACGACATCGACCAATACGGGAAGTACAAGGCCAAGCTGCCGCTGGAGCTCGCGACGCGTCCGGTCCGCGGCAAGCTGGTGCTGGTGACGGCGATCTCGCCGACGCCCTCGGGCGAGGGCAAGAGCACCGTGAGCGTGGGCCTCGCCCAGGCGTTCCGCCGACTCGGCACCAATGCGGTGCTCGCGATCCGCGAGCCGAGTCTCGGCCCGGTCTTCGGCGTCAAGGGCGGGGCCGCCGGTGGCGGCTATTCGCAGGTGCTGCCGATGGAGGACATCAACCTCCACTTCACCGGCGACTTCCACGCCATCTCGTCGGCGCACTCGCTGCTCTCGGCGATGATGGACAATTCGCTGCAGCAGGGGAACCCGACCGGTCTCGACTCGCGCCGCATCACCTGGCCGCGGACCATCGACATGAACGACCGCGCGCTGCGACGCGCGATCATCGGCCTCGGCGGTCCCGCCGAAGGAGTGCCGCGCGAGGAGCGCTGGGTGATCATCCCGGCGAGCGAGATCATGGCGATCGTCGCCCTCTCGAGCGGGCTCGAGGACCTGCAGGAGCGGCTCGGGCGGATCATGGTCGGCTCGACGGCCGGCGCCAACCGCACGCCGGTGCGCGCGCGCGACCTCAAGGCCGTGGGCGCCATGACGCTGCTGCTCAAGGATGCGCTGCGCCCGAACCTGGTGCAGACGCTCGAAGGCGGCCCCGCGCTGGTGCACGCCGGTCCCTTCGGCAACATCGCGCACGGCTGCAATTCGTTGATCGCGACGCGGAGTGCGCTCGCGCTCGGCGACGTGGTGATCACCGAGGCCGGCTTCGGCTCCGACCTGGGCGCCGAGAAGTTCTTCGACATCAAGTGCCGCGCCGGCGGACTCAAGCCGGAGGCCGCGGTCCTCGTGGCCACCATCCGGTCGCTGAAGATGCAGGGTGGCGTGCCGAAGAATGCCCTTGGCGTCGAGAACCTCGAGGCGCTGGAGCGCGGCTTGCTGCACCTCGCGCACCACGTGGCCAACGTGCGCCAGTTCGGCGTGCCGGTGGTGGTGGCGATCAACCGGCACCTCAGCGACACCCCGGCCGAGATGGCGATGGTGACGAAGTACGCCGAGGGGCTCGGCGTGCCGGTCTCGCTCTGCGATGTCTGGGCGAGTGGTGGTGCGGGTGGCGAGGCGCTCGCGCAGGAGGTGCAGAAGCTGCTCGATGGTGGCACCGCCGACTTCAAGCCGATCTATGACACCGCGCTGCCGATTCGTGCCAAGGCCGAGATGATTGCGCAGAAGGTCTACGGCGCCGACGGGGTGGACTTCACGCCGGCCGCGTCACGGGCGATCGACTACCTCGAGTCCATCGGGATGGCCGACACGCCGGTCTGCATGGCCAAGACGCAGTACTCCCTCACCGACGATGCCACCCGCCTCGGCAAGCCGACCGGCTTCCGCATCACGGTCAATGAGGTGTGGGGCTCGGCCGGCGCCGGCTTCGTGGTCTGCAAGACCGGCGACATCATGACGATGCCGGGGCTGTCGAAGGTCCCCGCCGCCGAGGGGATGCGGGTGGCGGCGGATGGGAGGATTGAGGGGCTGTCGTGAGTTCTGAGTCGTGAGACGTGAGTCCTGAGCGAGGTCCTTCGACTTCGTCCGCCTCGCGGACTTCGCTCAGGATGACACCCCTCAGGACTCAGGACTCACGACTCACGACTCAAGTTCCAGCAACCGCTTCTTCCGCCACAACCCACCGCCGTAGCCGCCGAGCTTGCCGTCGGCATTGACGACGCGGTGACAGGGAATCACGATCGCGAGTCGGTTGCGCCCATTGGCGCTGCCGACCGCGCGCGTGGCGTTGGGTGAACCGATGACGCGGGCGATGTCGGCATACGAGCAGGTGGTGCCGTAGGGGATGGCGCGCAAGGCGGCCCAGACGCGTTCCTCGAAGGGCGTGCCGCGCACCAGCAGCGGGAGCGTGAAGTCGCGCCGCTGCCCAGCGAAGTACTCCGCGAGCTCCGCCTCGAGGCGCTGCAGCAGGGGATGCTCGCCCACGACGAATGGTCCGGTAAACCGGCGACGGAGTCGGGCGGCTTGTTCCTCGAGTCGGGCCAGGTCGCCGAACTCGAGGAGGATGATCCCCTCGTCGGTCGTGGCGGCAACCAGCGGCCCTACGGGGGAGTCGAAGGTGTTGGCCACGATCGCTTCGCCCGAACGGGCGCGGCCGGGCGGCACCCCGAAGACGCGGGCAAAGGCGTCGCGGAAGCCGCTGTGCGAGTTGTATCCCGAGGTGAGGATCACTTCGTCGAGCATGGCGCCTCCGCGGAGCCGGTGCCGGGCCTTGGCGACACGCTGCGCGCGCGCCCAGGCGTGAAAGGTCATCCCGTGGGTCCGTCGGAAGTGTCGTCGGATCACCACCGGATCGAGGCCGAGGTCGGCGAGCGCCTGGTCGGAGAGCCGATCGGTGTGCGCGGCGGCGACCGCGGCTTCAAGGCGGCCCCACCAGGCTGGCGGGGGCGCAGGCCGGCCAGGATGGCACCGCCGGCATGGGCGATAGCCAGCCGCCTCGGCGTCGGCGAGCGTGGCGAAGAACTCGCGATTCTCGGGCAGCGCGGGACGCGAGGGGCAGACGGGTCGGCAGGCGATGCCGGTGGTGCGGACGGCCACGATGAAGAGGCCGTCCCACTCCGGATCTCGGGTGGTGACGGCGCGCATCATGGTGCGTCGGGCCGGGAGGGTGGTGGTGGTCGCGGTCATGGCTGTCAGTCTACTGCCCCCTTCGGAGCGGCGCCACCGAAAAATGGACGGGCAATTTCCCGCCCTGACCCTTGCCGGGGCCGGGCATTCGTGGCCTACTTTGAGCATCCCAGTCGCCAGCCAGGAGGCCCCGTGTCCGTTGATCGCCTGCAGGTCTATGAGAACGGCGACGTGCGCGTCACGTTCGATCCGCGTGTCTGCCAACACTCCGGCGTCTGCCTTCGGACCTTGCCGGCGGTCTTCGACGTCAAGCGGAAGCGCTGGATTGACGTGGACGCGGCTGGTGCCGCCGAGATCTTCGCCGCCGTCGCGAAGTGCCCGTCAGGGGCGCTGCGAGCGCAGTTGGTGACCTCGGTGCATCCGATCAGGCCCCCCACCCGCGAGGAATAACGGCGCCGGGGCGCTTGTCGGATGCACGAACGGGCCGCCCACCGGGCGGCCCGTTCGTTTGCCATCAGCCCTGCGGAGCCTACTCGATGTCGATCGGCTTGAGGCCCTGGGAGACGCCATCGAGGAAGACCTCGATCTGGTAGCTCCCCTTGGCCCACGGCGTGGCGCGGGCGAAGCGAATCGGGACGATCGCGACGCCGTTCTTGGCATCGGCTTCACCGACCACGCCCTGATCGGTGGCGGCCTTGCTGGTACCCTGCAGCAGCACCGCCTCGATCTTGGCGCCCGGCGTCACGTATTGCGTGCGCACGGAGACGAAGATCGTGTCGGTGCCGGCATAGCGCGCCGAGACACCGCCGAGGACGTTGCCGAGCGAGTCGAGGGCCCGTCCCGCTTCGAAGCCCATCACGTGCGGGGTCTGCACCTCGGGTACGGCCGCGGCCACCGTCGTGGTGTCGTCGGTCGTGGCCTCAGGGGCCTTGTCGCCACAGGCCACGAGGGCCAGGGCCAGGAGGGGGAGGATTGTCAGCGAGCGCATGGTTCCAGCCAGGTCGTGGGTGGTGGTTCGGTCGTATCCAACGGGACAACTGCTTCGGAAGCTAGTGCCCGGGGACGGCGGGGCCAATCGGCCCGTGGGCCCGGGCCTTGGTCAGGTCCGGCTCGGCAGGATCATCCGGACCTTGTCGGGCCCGTCAATCCGGGTCGCCAGCTCCTTGAGCTTCCCCGTGCGGATGTCGTAGATCAGCCCGTGCAGGACGGGGCGGCGGCCTCGCTCCCAGGCATCGCGCACCACCGGGGTGGCCGCGAGGTTGTAGACCTGCTCCAGGACGTTCAGCTCGGCGAGGCGGTCGAGACGGGCCTCCCCTTCGCCGCACGCATCCAGCTCATCCTTGTGGAGACGCATGATGGTGCGCAACTGTGACAGCCAGTGGTCGGTGAGGCCGTGGGTGGGCGACGCCGAGGCGGCCGCGCGCACGCCGCCGCAGCCGTAGTGGCCGCAGACCAGGATGTGCTTCACGTCGAGGACGTCCACGGCGAACTCGACCGTGGAGAGGACGTTCAGGTCGGAGCCGTACACCTGGTTGGCGATGTTGCGGTGCACGAACATCTCGCCCTGCTCGGTGCCGGTCAGCGTGTTGGTCTGGATCCGTGAATCCGAGCAGCCGATGAACAGCGTGTGCGGCGTCTGGCTCGTCGCATGCCGCGTGAAATAATTCGGGTCGTTGGCCACCATGTCCGCGGCCCAGCGCTTGTTGAACTCCAGCATCCGGTCGAAGGCTTCCATCGTCAGTGCTCCTGCGCTCAGTGCGAGTGGGCCGGGGTGGACCGGACTTCAGGCAAGCCCACCAGGCGGTAGTCGATGTCGTTGGCGGCCGCCGTGGCCTTGAAGTCCTGCAACAGCTCGGCGATGTCATAGTCCACGCGGCGCGCCTTGCGCGCGTCGATCTCGAGGCGCGTGCCCGGCTTCACGCCCTGCAGGAACTCCGAGAGGGAGGCCTTGGCGAGGAAGGTCGCCTGTTCCGGGAGGACATAGCGCGTCAGCACGGCCCCGTCCATCGAGATCTTGGTCATCGCCGGCGCGTAGGCGTGCTCGCGCAGGATGAAGAAGGCGCCGATGGCGAGGCCGATCGCGATGCCGACCAGGAGGTCGGTCAGCAGGATCGCCACCACGGTGACCGTGAACGGAATGAAGTGCTCGCGCCCGGTGACCCATGCCGCCTTGAAGAGGCGCGGATGCGCCAGCTTGAAGCCGGTGTAGATCAGGATGCCGGCCAGTGAGGCGAGCGGAATCCGCGACAGGATCGCCGGGAGCAGGATCACCGCGACGACAAGCAGGGCGGAGTGGGCGATGGCCGAGCGCTTGGTCTTGCCGCCGGCGTCGATGTTCGCGGACGAACGCACGATCACGCCGGTCACCGGCAAGCCACCGAAGAAGCCGCTCACCGTGTTGCCGACGCCCTGCGCGATCAGCTCCTTGTTGGGCGGCGACTGCCGCTTGAGCGGGTCGATCTTGTCGGTCGCCTCCATGGACAGGAGGGACTCGAGCGACGCCACGATCGCCAGCGTCACCGCCACGCGCCACACCGCGGGCTCGGTGATCGCGGCCCACTTCGGTGCGATGAACTGCCCGGAGAGCTCGCCGAACGAGGGGAGCTGCACCAGGTGCTCGCTCTGCAGCGCCAGCGGCGAGCCCAGGGCGAGCAGCAGTTCGTTGATCGCGACGCCGGCGATGACCACGGCAAGCGGGCCCGGGAAGAAGATCAGCTTCTTGAGTCGCGGCGTGGTCCACAGCACCAGCAGCGCGAGCGAGACCAGCGCGATGATCACCGCGCCGAATTGCACTTGCTGCGGCAGGTCGAGCAGCGCGCTGAAGGTCGTCTGGTCGTTGGCCTGGCGGAACGCCTCGTCGCCCATGGCGTCGGCATCGTAGCCGACGGCGTGGGGGATCTGCTTGAGCAGCAGGATGAGGCCGATGGCGGCGAGCATCCCCTTGATGACCGACGAGGGGAAGTAGTAGGAGATGACCCCGGCACCGACGTAGCCGAGGGCCACCTGCATGACGCCCGAGAGGACGACCGCCACGAGGAAGGGCTGATAGCCGCCAAGCGACGAGATGGCCGCAAAGACGATCGCGGTGAGGCCGGCGGCGGGGCCGCTGACCATGACCTGGGAGCCGGAGAGCGGGGCCACCACGAGCCCGCCGACCACGCCCGCGATGATACCGGCGAAGAGCGGTGCGCCCGAGGCCAGGGCGACGCCGAGGCAGAGCGGGAGGGCCACGAGAAAGACGACCACGGAGGCACCGAGGTCGTCCTTGAGCCAGGCATCCTTCGGCTGGGGCGTGGCGGACGCGGTGGCGGTCGTTGGCGGGACGGTCGTCATGGGCGTCATCCTGAATCGTGGCAATCAAGGGTCCAGCGGCAGCAACCCAGCAACCTAATCCCGATCTGGTTGCCCGGGTATGGTGTCTGGGACCCCTGAGTGGCCGGTACGATCCCGCCCACTTTCCCGCAGCGCGCGCCGCAGGAGGAACTCGATCTGCCCGTTGAGCGAGCGCAGGTCGTCCGCGGCCCAC
>Ga0154020_10004121_pt1 | contig 17358 bp, 27 predicted proteins | sample Klosneuvirus_201_FD_109709 | JGI IMG/M metagenome (GOLD analysis project Ga0154020, IMG submission 109709) | Active sludge microbial communities from wastewater, Klosterneuburg, Austria - Klosneuvirus_20160825_MG | ecosystem: Engineered > WWTP > Aerobic digester > Activated sludge | place...
CGGAAGCACGGACAGTGAGCGCCGTGCAGTAGCGGCCACTCGTGACCGCTTGCAAGTCACTGTCGTTGCGGATGGTCTTCACAGCACCCTTGCTGTCGGTGAAGACGAGTGTGTAGGCGCCGTGGAGGGCGGGGAAGCGCTCGGCCACCTTGGTGGCGAGGGTGGCATAGGACGAGGGCTCGGAGAGCTCAAAGGGGACGCTCTGGTCTTGGCAGGTCACTTTGATAAGGCACATTGTTAGTGTATTTCGACAGAGGAGTCGAGTGGCGCTGGGCGATGGAAGAGGTGAATGATCCGTCCCCTCACACTGCAGACAATTGCGTCCCGCCCACAAATGAAGACCTTGACTTCCGGCTATCGGGCGAAAAGACCGAGCCTTGGGCGAACTTTGTGGGCAAACTCTCTTGGTTCGAAGGGCCAGCCGCCCAGGGGCCTACTGCTTTCAATACTCTGCAATATAAAAATTCTTTTGCTTTTGGGCCTTGAGTACCAGGACTGCTCCTCAAAAATCTCCAGACCGACGACCTCTCTGATATGGCGTTGAGAAGGGCCCCGTTGAGAAGGTTGACGTTTCTTGAGAATTGATGTGGCCCGTGAATAAGCACACAATACAGTCATGAAAGTGAGGATCCTAAGAATCACTTCTCACCGATACATGAAAAGCAGCGCGAGGAGGACGACAAATGCAGAGGCGATAATGATGATGTCGTAGCGCCCCACGTTCAAGTCGCCAAAGCCACCAATTCCGCTGGTGCTCGAACTCTCTTCGCGCACGGGACGCCACGCGGTCCGGTGCTCCTTACAAAAACGCGACAAGCGCCCAAGATCGCCTCGCTCAAGCCTGACGAATCGGGCCTGGAACTCGCGGCAGGCAAGCACAAAGAGCCACTCGCAGCCAATGAGCCGCGCGCACTCGGCGAGCTGCAGCACTTCGGCCAGCTCAAAGTCCTCAATCCAACGAGTCACAAACTCAGAGAGTTTCAAGAGCTTTCCTAAACGACCAAGAACGATAAGCTGTGAAACGAGATGAATCGAATTCAGCACGAGCGCACCGGCTTGCTCGAGAGGAGGGAGGTGGTTCTTCTCAATGAGGTCAACGAAGTCGAACAAGGCAATGAATATTTTATCAGAGAGGATGATAGAACTCCCGCAAATGAACTTACGATCCACCACCGCCGCGAGACCTACAAATCATCCAGTCAGGAGAAGCCCAGAACACAATTCATCAAAAAGATACCAGTCGGCAGCGAAAGCAGCTTCTTGTAGACGTGAGTGTAGTGCTTGCGAAAGGTTACCTCGGGAATGCGTTTCTCTTTTCCATTAGGGAGCGAGACCTTGACTTCAGCTCCCTTTTGATGATCATCTAGCGGAAAAAGTAAAATCATTGGCAGATGGTAACAAGCCATTGGTGACGATACCTTTGACGACCAAGGGGAAAGGTCGCTCATGCTTTGGATTCAATTCAGGGAAGATGACAAATTTTAGAATGTAGAGGAGGACCACATCGGAGAGTCCGTAGGCCTTCAGGTGGGGTAAGAAGGCCATGTAACGCTTCACTTGGTTCAAAGTCGAAAGATTGGGGAATTGGAAATTGAGGCGATTGAGAAATTGAGGGTCAAATAGGCTCTTGGTGCCAATCTGATTCACCGCACGGTATTTCTCAAAAAGAGATTCGACTGCAAAAAACTGATAGTCAATACACCTTTCCAATCGAAATCAGGCGCAGCAGAATACCTTGTTTTGTTATCCGCTCGTCCGGAAGACCAAGAAATATCAATGAATTATTCTGGCCCAAGGCATTCAAGAGTGCCTTGTGTCCCTCTGAGCCAAACTTGTTCTCTATGGGGACAACGTCATATTTCTATTTCAAAAGGGAGAATACAGCGCACCCCACAAGTCCAGTTTCGTCAGAGATGTGTTTGTTCTGAGCAAATCCGCCATCACTTTGGCACCAACGTTATCAATTTTATTTGCTAAGGAAGCAGGGTGAAACAGCGCTGGGAATCAAGTCGAAAGAGGGGATCAAGTACAATGAAGCTTCAAGACTCCTAGTGACTTGTTGTGCCGCAAGGCGTCGACGATATCTTTCAGACCTTCGTGAGAGATAAGATTTCCTGCAAAACATGAACACTATGAGACTAAGGCGAGGCACGCAAGCTCAAGAAGAACTATGACCGCCAAGATCAAGCTTTGTCAGTGTCTTATTTAAGGCCAACGCCTTTGAAAGTTCTGAGCATCCTTCATCACCAATTTGATTTTCTACCAATTGTCCAATCAATGCGGACGAAGCTACAAGAAGAGAAAAAAGGATTCGAACCGTTGAGCTGTAGTGATGTGAGCGCCTTATTATCCTTCAAAGCGGCAGCAAAAGCCCCAATGCCTTTGTTCCCGATCTTGTTCACTACATCAAAGAACGAGTAGAGAAAAACATGTCAAGATAAGAAGGGAAAATGAACCGCGTACTGCCAAGGCGAATTTCTGTCAGCGCATCGTTATGTGAAAGCGCAGTTCCGAGAGCTTCTCCTCCATCCTCACCAATCTCGTTATCGCGCAAGTTCAGACGAGCCAAGGTTTTGTTCGTTTTGAGGGCCTCAGCGATCGCTTTGGCGCCTTCGTCCTTGATTTGGGTGTCTGCAACGAAATGTCAGGAAGATCAAAGAAGGCCCCATGTGAGGAATAGAGAAACGGACACTCCATATTGACGTCGACGAGCGAATGGTTTGTCGCGATCGCTTTGCTGATGATCATTGCACCTTCTTCGCCGATGGAATTATCTATATTTCGATGGTCAATCAGAGGGATAAACCGCCAAAGACACCGTGGTCGTCGGACAAGATAAGTCGAGGCTATCCAGGGTTTCATTGGCTCCCAGTGCTTGTGTCAGCGTTTTAGCACCCTCAGCACTGAAATTGTTTGCTAAATGGAATACAATCAAACGCGTTCAGGAGCATAGGAACGACAGAGCGAACAATTGAGGTCGAGAGTGTGTAGAGTTTTGTTCTTCCCGAGGGCAACGCATAGCACTTTCATCTCCTCATCGCCGATTTCACGACCTAGATGACGAATGTCAGAGCGAACTGAGGCTGAGTCGAGGAGAAGGCCGAACCATCGAGGTCGAGCTCGACGAGCTCCGCCGAGTCCTCTTCGCTTTTCCCCTCTTCTAGAGCTGAAAGTGAGACCAAACAGACAGAAAATAAATATTAATACATCATCAACATGACGCATTTTGTTAGAAACTCACCTGGAGCCAAGCGGACAACGACTGAAATCGCTGGCGTCAGCAAATCAGAAAAATGGGGGAAAACAAAAGAGGGATCCATTAACTTTGCTCGCGGTTGAGATCCATCATCGAATTGAATATAGTTAAAATACAAAAAAAGCGAGGATATTCGCCTCGGGGGAAATGACGTACGAGTGTGGAGAAGCTGTTTGACGACTTTGTCGAGGTTCGCTTTCTCGGTCATTTTGAAAAGTGGACAACGACACCTAGCAACCCAGAGAATGAGAAGAAAGATTATAATAATATAAAACTATCGTATTGTCGACAATTGAGGCGAGGGGGAGGCCAAGGCAAAAAAGGGATAACGGGAAACAAACGGGGCCAAAGAAGACTCGCGAAATTTCGGGACGAGGAATTCCACATCTTCCCCCGCCATCGCCCATTATTCTCTATTGTTCTTAGAAGGAAAGAAGGAGATACTTCCCCCCAAAGTGCCGTCAGGAAGAATGACCCGGGTGGAGAAGTGGAATTCACCTGCTCTTCCTCAGTTGTTTCCGCCACAAAGGCGGCGTCATATCTTGGCAATCTTGGCTATCTTGCTCTTTGAGCAATACGGCCGATCCCTTGGATCTATTTCTACAACGAGTTTTTTTTGACGAATCATTTTGCGCGACTGGCTCGCGGAGTAAGTAGTCTGCTGTGTCGTCGTTTCTTGTTTTCTTGTTGACGCTTCTGTGGTGTTCAGCGGAGCAAGATGAAACGGAGCCACGATGAAATAAATCGCGAAGAAAATCATCGGAATGAAATTCGCGCAGTTCACGATGCCGACGGCCGCTCGTCCAATTTGAGCCATCCGACTCCCGCCTCGACCTCTGCGCCGTCTGCGACCTCAAACTTCCACGCTCGCCCGCGTTCGCGCTCACCTTCTCGATATACAAGTAGTTCAAAATCAAATCACAATGATTCTCGCACGGGATTCCGTGACGGAAACCGTGACCGCGACCGAGACAGAGGCCGAGAACGCGATCGACCGCGCCGCCTTTCACCTTCCCGCTCTAATCGTTCCCCGCCAAGGCACTCTCTAAATTCTGATAGGATTGTCGATCGCGAAAATTTCAGAAATGGCCGCCGAGGTGGTTCGCCACCATTGAATGCGCCACCGAGGTGCCGCTCTCGTTCTCCTCCTCGACGTTCACCTCCTCGACGGTCGCCACCTCGACGCTCTCCTCATCGAAGCTCTCGATCTCCTCCGAGGCGGGATTCCAATCAACCGATTCACCCACCAACGATACTCGCATCCAATCTTACCCTGTTGCGCGATGACCGAACCACAGTGGAGAAAGAAGTGCCCCCAAACCCATCTCCTGCAGCTGCTCCTTCCGCGAGCAGCAAAGAAAATCCTGTACCGCCAAGCCAGCAGCGAGTGGCGACCACGGCGACACGTTTCCAGCAGCGTGTTGTTGTCAAGGAGGAGGACCAACATCGCCTCACACAACGCCAAAAGCAAATTGAAAAGGGAAAGAATACTCTCGGATACACCCGCTATTTGCAAACTGTCCCCAAGCACGAGAGACGCAAGAATGACCCCGCCCATCCGCGCACGCCCCCGGCTCACCTTCAGATGAGCAAGCGCGCTTGGGATTCGCACCTGGCGCACTGGCGGCGCGGTCTCCATCAATGGGACCCACCCGCGACCGGTGCAACTTCGGCCAACGCAGCAGCGGAAACCAAAGAGAAGCCAAGCAGCGGGGGAGGAGACGCGGTGCAAGATTCTCGATTCGACGAGGATCGTCTATTTGGGGATTCTGGCGACCAAGCAAAGGACAGTATTGACGAGTCGCTCGAAGACATTGAAAGGCAGCTCAAGGAGCTCGAAGAGAATCAGTAACTCATCATGTGTTGATAAGAATAAGACAAATCACAACAAAACTTGATTTCCAGTCCCAGCAGTAGCTAAAGGATGTCGATTGAGGTCTTGTTCTTGAATTTCTTCACAGAGCGCTCGTGAGGGCGCATGAGAATGTTATTGCCAAAGATGGTGATGACGCGCTCGTTGGCCTTGAAGGTGAAGATCGAGTTCTTCTTGGGGATAACTAACAAGCAACAACATCAGACGAGTGAAACGTGCAGAGAAGAGAAGAGAGCAAGTCACGTACGACGCAGCTTGTTCTCGCGAGTGACTATCTTGAATGTCTGGGCGGTCTCCTGGACCACAATGCCCTCATCACCGACAAATTGAGGCGATGCTGACTTCGTAACTAGACCAAATGTGAGAGAATGCACTGGGCAGCAAGAGAATATGTGATGCCTTTGAGAGATACGCCGTGAAGATCCGCCTTCAGCAGCTTTAAATTGTAATCGCTCTCATTCACATTCGCAGTGAGATCAGTGAAATATTGCACCCATAACTCATGAAGAGGGACGAAATTCTGGTAGCTACAGAGGGACAGGTGAACAAAGGGAGATGAGCAACCCGATCAGAGCGGCGCACATGCAATCTTCAGGCTGAAGGTCGAAGAGACCGAGCTCCTTTCTCTCCTTGGAGCTCAATGATTTCTTTGGTCGCTTCCGTGGGCGCTCTTCATCTAGATATTCCGCGGACCAGAATCAGGAACGCCAAAGGTAAAGCAGATGAGGCGAGAGCAGCGAACCTTCCTCATCGGCGACACGGTCGAAGGAAAGGGATTTGCCGCGAATCTTGTCGTTGATTATGGACTCAATAGCAGCCTTGCCATCGAGGTGACGGCGAGCAAAGGCGTCCAGGGGGACGGCCTTCATGTGTGACGGATTCAGCTACATCAAAAGCGATTCATTCAAGAGTGACATTGACACGTAGAACAGTCGACGAGGTCGACGAAAGGAGGACCACGCAACGCAGGGCCTCACTCCCCACCATCGGGCCACAAGGTAGCAAATAATACTCAACAGCTATTCAAAATATAACTAACAAAATAGAAGTACGAGTTGGGGTAAGGGCTGGTAGATGGTGGCAATGTTGTCGCTCGTGGCGCCTCGCTTGCGCTTGAACCTGGCGGCGTTGGCCTTGGCTTGCTCGGCCTTCTCCTCGCGCTTCTGCAACAACCCGCTCACGAATGCCGCCTTCTTAGATCCAATCTCCATTAATGCCTCCGCCGTATCGAGAAAGAGAGAAGAAATGAGAGTGGTGAGAAGGGAGAAAAGAGGATCAAAGGAAACAGTTCGAGCGTGATGAATCAGCAGCTGGAGAATAGGCTGAGGTCATTCGCTGGTCTGCGGAGTCGGGTCACCAAGGTAGACCGCATTCACAGACTCGAACGTCTCATTGGGTTGAATACTAATATATTTTAAGAGAATGAATAGCTGCAGAGGGCGCTGTGGCCGTGGTAGCTCAGTTCCCCTTTTCTGGTGATTTTCGCAGATGAGGTCTTTCTTTGCGCCCTTGTCCCCTCTGGACATTCTCCAGAATTTCCTCTTTTTACCCCCTTAATTTGTAGTTTATTATATTTCTCGTCTTGTGGAAGGGCAGTGCAATTACTCTTTCTGCGCTGGTCTTAAGTTCCGTGTCCTCGCCATGTGATTGTCTTCCTCGACGATGCGCGCCCTTCTTCCCCGCTGCTCTCCGGTCGCCCAAATGATGGTTATATATTTTCGAATTCACTGCTTTATTTTCTTTCTTGGATTGTGGTTTTGCTGCGCGCCTTGAGTCCCCTCTCCTCTTTTCGAGCAAGCTGCTCGACGAAAGTGTTGAGATCGACGACCCCCTTCCTTCCCATTTCAGCGATCTTGTTAGTGTTCGCGTTATGGTTGCGGTAACTATTGTTAATATTTTGTCACTTATTTAGTTGATGAATGTTTGGAAGCGAACATTCTCATTAACCTGCACTCGACAAATCGCCTCCTCCTTGCCATCGAGGCCACTTCCAACGTTGTTGTTTTCTCCTCGAGCTTTCTCCTCTTCCCCGAAAGCCCTTATGACCTCGAATTCTCAATCAAGTTATTATAATATGTCAAGTTCCAGAAAGTCCGATCTCGATCCTTTGGAGAACTCGTCTTATGAGGACGTTCCCAAGGTCGAGACCAAGGTCATCAAGTACCCACCCTTCCTTATCCCTCTTTTGTCTCTATTCGTTCTCTAATTTTGTTTTTGTAGAATCGATGTTAACAAAGCAGATGCTCCTGATTCCATAGATCTCTTCGCCTTCCCAGTCGACCTCATCCGCCGTGGTGAGGTTGTCGCCTTTCCCACTGAGACAGTCTACGGCCTCGGCGCCAACGCCCTCGACGGCGCCGCCGCGAAAAAGGTTCCTCCTCATCTTATTCCTTTTTCTTCGTGATTTTAATCGCTATTGCGTTCAGATTTTCCTTACCAAGAAGCGGCCAATGGACAACCCGCTCATTGTGCACGTGAGTGACTATGAGATGCTCCTCACCGTCGTCGACCACGTCCCTGTCGAGGCGAAGCGCCTTATGGACAAGTTCTGGCCTGGACCTCTCACCATTTTGTTCCCGAAGAAAGCGAATTTGCCGAACGAGTGCGCTGTGATATGTTTCATCTCTGAGCCTATCGATCAATAACCTCGACATAGGGTTTCGTGCGGCCAACCCACCGTCGGTGTGCGTATGCCTTCGCATCCGATCGCGCGCCAGCTCATTGCCCTCAGTAATCGTCCCATTGCTGCGCCCTCCGCCAACCTTAGCGGTCGCCCTAGTCCCACGACCGCCCAGCACGTTTATCACGATCTCAATGTACTTTCATTCCGTTGAACCCATCGGGACTCGCCGTGGCTTAGGGCTGTGTCCTAGGGCCGCTGCCCGTGCATCGTCGATGGCGGCTCGACTAACGTCGGCCTCGAGTCCACCGTGGTCGATGTCGAGAAAAAGTGCGATTACATCGTCTCATTTTTCCTCCCTTCGACCTATTTTCATAAGTTACTTATTTTCTGTTCCTATAGGTTGATTCTACGACCTGGCGGTGTGACCTTGGAGCAGCTGCGGCAGGTCATTCCTGAAATGGACGTCTTCCGCGTCACCAAGGAGACCCAGAGCATGGTCGAGAAGCCTGCCACCCCTGGTACCTCACCACGTCGTCTTTGTTGTGAATTACTCAATTCTGATACGCTTATTCCCTCCGTAGGCCTCAAATACCGCCATTATTCACCACATGCGGAGGTGTTGCTCCTCGAGGGTGAGAACACGTCTAAGACGCTTCAGATCGTAAGCGATGCATTCGTACACACCTCTCTCTCTCTGCCCAAATCCATTCCTCCTTAGTCAGAATATATGTTGCTATAGAAGGAGATTTCTCAGCACAATAAGAAGATTGGCGTGATTCATACCCACTCTGAACAGTTTTCTTACCCCCCCTCGCTCACCTCCTCTCCCAATTTCCTCCTCATCAACGTTGGCGTCGACCCGAAGAGTGTCGCTCAAGGCCTCTTTGCTGCGCTAAGAGGTGTGCAATCTTTTGAATATTACTTCTTTCACATGCATGCATTTTGAGATATAATTTTCATTTAGAGCTCGATGAGAAGGGTGTTTCTTTGATTATTATGGAGGGCATCTCCGAGGATGCAGAGGGCCTTGCCGTTATGAATAGGATTCGGAAAGCCGCCTCGAGGGTTGAGCACTTATAGACCCCTCTTCGTATTTAAGAGACTATTTCTCAAAAGACATGTGAATGCGAGGATGAAAATTAGAAAATGAAACTGCTTCTAGTTGATATTAGTCACAACTTACATGCACTTCTCAAGCACGATTGATGGTCCCACCTCGTCATATTCTACGAATGAAGCTTCATCAGGTTGTTATGTCTGGAATCTGATATGAACGATCCTAGCAATACCTTCTCTAGACACCCACATTTGTTGGAATGTGCTCAGCGAGGCCAAGATGGAGCCACCAATCCATGTCGAGAATTTCCTCTCAGGCAGCACGACGGTGCGGACGCGCATGCCTCTCGGAGCGAGCGGCGTCATCTCCTTGACCAGGCGCTCGGCCATGCCGGGGAACATGGTTGACCCACCTGAGAGGATGATTTGGTTGTAGAGGTTATATCGTGTATCAATGTCGCTCGCCTATGACTAGAGTGTCAGACGAGCAGAGGAGAGTGAAAGGAAGCGGAAGGCATGCATTCATGGAGCGAGCCAGCATCTTGTGGATGCCCTCCTCGTCCCTTCCCAGTAAAGATGGCTGAAAGAGACACTCTGGGGCAATAAAGCGCTCGTGGCCAATCAACAGGTCGCGTGAATCAGTGAGGGAATACATTCTCGAATGGCGGAACTCGTTGAGGTCTAGCTCAGTCTGGAAGTCAAAGGCCACATATCCCAGCTTCTCTTTCACCTCGCGAGCAATCTCAAACTCCGCGGTCGTTCCGAATCCGAATCCCTTTTGGTTCATGAGATTCGCGAGGAAGCGGGTGATATCGCGGCCACCAATGTCGAGCCTAGTGATGGCACCGGTCATCGCGTATCCTTCAAAGATTGGGACTGCCTGGGCCAGACCATCGCCTATGTCGAGTACAATGCCACTGCAGCGGCCAGAGGAGTACAATCCGAGTACGGATTCCAATGCAATATACATTGCTGGCGTATTGAAAGTTTCTGTGTACAGGATGGGTTGGAAGAAATCTCGAGGATTGAGGGAGAATGGAAACGAACCAAACATGATCTGACAAATTTTCTCCCTTTGGATCTTGGAGCTGAAGGCAGGAGAGTTGAGGAGCACTGGATGGTCCGCCGGATAGACCCTCATTTCATTCTGAAACTGGTATTAATAGCTAAGTATTAACATCGAAATGGAATACAAATCCTAATATTAGCAAAGTTTGAGTACAGTAAACTCCCAGAGTTTCTCCATGTCGTCCCAGTTTGAGATTACTCCATGCTCGATCGGGTACTTGAGATTGAGGATTCCCCTCATCCTCTGAGCTTCATCTCCGATATAATATTTTTTGGAGAACGTTCCCATGACTTGCTTGTAGCGGGCCCGACCGACAACGGAGGAGAAGACCGTTCTCGGCGCGTCATCGCCAGCGAAGCCCGCCTTCATCATCCCCGAGCCGTTGTCCACGACCACCGCCTGCACCTCGTCCATCGCTTCTAAGTTGGTCTTTGATACTCTAGATGAGGATTCGGAAATGAGTATAATCAGTATATAAAGAAACCGGTTTGGAGGGTTCATACTGAGGCAACAAGAAAGAAAGAGGGTCATCAGGAAATGGATATGGACTTGGATTCGACTCGAGTGAAGGTCTTTGTTGGCCCAATCGCCTCGAACCCCGCCAGTCTTTTTTTATTAAAGAGCATCGACCTCTCTCCTTCATTCGCGTGTTTCGAGTCCTCTGATCGATATATACCTACTGGACACAAAAAATGTGCCACCAAGCCAAGGCCTTCTAATTATCTGAGGCGTGCTGAACATCGTGCGCGGCCTCGGCTTTGTCGCCCTCGAAACCGGCCGACAAGGTGAGCCGTATCAGAGTGATTTTGAAAGAAGCTGTAGTCTAACCGACCCGAATCGCCGATTACTGAGAATACAATCAAACTCCAACAGTCTTTAATACACAAACCAAATGACATTGCTTACAATTCGCTCCTAGAGCTTGAAGCTATCAACCTCCGCATCAGTGGCATTCTTAGGTGAGTCCACTTGTCGCTTGCGCAGCTCGTTTCCTTTCGAATCCACAGAGGGAGATTGAGACGGAGAGTCTTTGGAAGGATAAGATAGCAGCGAAGAAGAAGTAGCATGCTGCTTATTCGAAGATTTGGGACTCTGAGATTGACCTGTGACGATCGCTGTGTTGGTTGCTGGCGTTTGACCTCTGCCCTTCTCGGCTTTCGGTGATTTTGGAAGAGTTGATGAAATAATATCCAGTTTTTGAGGCTCTTTCTCCGCTAGTTTTTCCGATCGGGTTTCCACGACTGCGTCATCGAGATCATCTTCCAGTTCAAAGCCTTCTTCGGTTTCTAAAACAGAGATTTAGCTAAGCGAATCTCATTATGAGTCAGAAAGAGAAACCTTTCATCTCGCTTCCGGGCTCATCTTCGGTGTCGTCCGATTCTTGGGGACGCTCCCTTTCTTTCTGCTTTCCTTTTTGAAGGTATTTGCCGACTTCTGAATATTCAATCTTTATCTCCTTTCCACCAGCACTGTATTCGGTCTTTTTTTTCTTCGCCGGCGGGCTGACAGGTTTTCCTCCGCCACCGCCTCCAATACCTTCATTACCACCTCCTCCTCCTCCTTGACCAACACTGGGAACATTGGCAACATATTTCCACCAATACGCAATTCCAGCGGCAGTAAGGACGACAGTCCCAAAGAGCTGGAACCAGAAGATAACAATGGACCCGATCAGAAGGCTCGTGTAGAAGTAGTGATAAACAAAATACCTATGAAATTCGCAGAAATCAATGAAAGAAAGAAAATATTCGATAAAGAAGCATACGTGAGGCCATATATATTCGCAGAAACGATGAGGCGGGCTTCGTAAACTTGAATCCGTGGATCGCTCAGGTTGACTTCAACGCGCACTATCGAGCCGCTTGAAGGCTATGAAAGTGGTTTTTGTATTAGAAGGCATCTATTGTTTTTTCCAAAAGATTTGATTGTGAAGAGAAAAAAGGCAAAATGAATACAGGAATGAAAATGGCATCATCGAATAAGCGGAGGGAAATCTTCTGCTTCTCCTCGACGAGGTCCACGCCGAACACGAGAGGGAGCGCAAAGGTAAGCGTATAGAGTTTCCTTACGAGCTCACTACGCCATCGTAAAGCTAACAAAATCACTGATCAATGTCCTGCAAAGGCAAAAAACACAAAAAAGGAGGAAACAACGATGATAATGTACAAGAAGGACGCTCGCTATAGGCTCCAGAGATGAGATGGGAGGCGTTGCGGGAGTCCTCGTAGCTGAGCTGGGTTGATGCCATGAACATTCCCACATCAAAATTATCCGGCGCCTCTGGCAGCAACATTTCCAACTGCAACAAATGAAGACATGTGATGAGGAAAAAAACAGGAGATGACGTAACAAGGACAAAGTACGGTCAGGGAATAGCCTTGACGCTTCGTGATGAGCTTCTCATCAAATTTGATAAGAGCAGAGGGAGAGTTCTTCTTATCAAAATGGAAGAACACCGGGACCTGTTGAAACGAGGTCATGAGCTTCAAGAAGAGTAGCCAGGATGAAAAAGGCACGCACCTCGATATGTTCTTGGACGGGGATGGTGAAGAACAGCTTGTAGCCAATGAGATAGGAAACCACCGCAGATATCATCAGCACGAATATCTAGAAAAAGAATATCAATACAAAGAAGAATCTCCAGGAGAGACGAAGATGTTTGTACAACGACAGCGAGGGTAGCAATAGCGCCGAGAGCGATCCACTTGTAGGACCAAAGCTGCTCGAGTGCCTGGCGCGCCTTGGATTGCTTTTGTTGTAAATCTTCGAGGATTGGTGACAAGGAGGGCTCAATGACAATCCTACGATAAGGCAGTGAGGCAATGTCGAGGAAGCAACGAGGGGAGTTTCGAGAACCAACTTGATTGTCACGAGGCAAGGTCAACTCACTGCAAAGGATACAATAATAATATTTGCTATCATTATCATTTCCCCATGAGCCCATTCCAATTACGGCTGTTCTTGATCGTTAAGCCGAGCTCGTTCAATCGACGAGGATCAGCAATTCTGTCGTCGAGGACGATAAAGGAAACCTCACGAACCGCAGATCCACATTAAAAATAAACCAACAATCCCAATGTATAATCTAAGAATATTATTTTGCAGCAGTGAGCTCTCAAAGGAACAACGGACGAAGGAGAACTGGCGGCGGGGGACGGAGCACGCCGCCTCAACCAAGCCGAAAATCAACAATTGGAAATAAAAATATAAAATATAAAAATAGAAAATATAGAGGCGCACCAGAGGGGAGAGACAAAGATGGAGAGGAAGGAAAGGTAAAGACGAGCGGCGAGCCGAGTCAGCATTGCGCGCACTGCTGGCAATGACATCCCCTTGCCGCGCATCGATTCCCGAAGATCAAAGAAATTTAAGAAATATATTAATAGAGGAATGAGTCGAAGCTGTCACAAGCTGCTCAAACACGCCTGCTTAACCATAATGCAGTTCATCGCCTCAGTCTTCTCATAGCGGAGTGACCCCTAACCCTCCTTGTATTAAGTTCCTGCCACACAATTAAAAGATCTCATCAAGTTTTGATTAAGGTATAAGTTTATTGTTGTCCTATGAACGCCTTGAACGGCTGCTTTCAGCTTCCGAATTTTGGAGAGCCAGGAGAACCGGAATGCTGCCAACCGTGAGGTGTCAGTCATCCACCCCACCTTGCCACCTGCAAGTGGGCGCCTCTCGAAAATTATTGAAGGCGACCGAGCCGTCCCCGAAACCGGTATGACATACAGCTCCAGGCCCTGTACAGCTCAATGATGAAATAGAATTAGGGAAAGCAGGGCCTGAGGGAAAGTTCGCAGCCGTTGTCCCCTCTCACCAGGAGGGGGATTTGGGCGATTGGGGTGCTGAGGGCCTGAGGGCTGAGGGCGCGGATCATTTCCTATCTTGGCCTCGTCGTTCCTGGCGCCTCTACGTCCCAAAGTTGGATAACCCTAAAAAGATAGGTGCGATGATACTCATCTTTCGCTGGTCCTCTGAACATCAGTAGGCGAGGGCGTTGGGGTCAATCGTTTGTTCTCTGCGTTGTCCTCGCCCGACGGACCCAACCATCACCCTATTCAATTTTACGAACTGTATTCTTTTTCTGAGCGTTGTGTCGACGTCGTCGAAGTGGGTCGTGGCCCTCGGAATGCTCGCGCGACAATTCGAGTTCGCCGCCGCTTTTCGCGTCTTGTTGCGGCCAAGCTGCTTCGTTTCACGGCGCCAACGACATTTCATCTATAAATTTTTGTTTTTTGATATCATCTAGTGTTTGTGGAGAGCTTGCTGTCGATTTGTCGCTCGATCTTTACTGACTTGTTCGCGAGGTCGACAAATTTTATCCAATTGCTTCTGATGGAGGGAGAACATGAGAAATGACTTTCTTTCCATAGCCATGAGCTCATTGGCGGGCGGAAAGGAGCTCGACACGATGTTGATCGACGTGCGCCCTTTGCCGCTATGCTACATCCCTCGGCGCTACCTCCATGCCATCCTTTTCTTCTTCGGCGTGGTTGGAGCGTATCTTCTTCGGTACACTCGTTGATGCCAGAATTGAATGTTTCTGTTTCTACGAAGGATATAATATTTTTGATTTAGCACGGTTCTGAGTGTTGCCATTGTGGTTCTCTCAACCGATCACGATTGGTCAAAGTCGACCCAGGTTCGCTTCATTTTTTTTTCTCGAATCTGCTTCGACGCTTTGGTCAAGGATCAGCTTTAGGGTTTAATTCTATCAGCCTTCTTTTGGGGCTACTTTGTTAGTAACATTCCTAGCGCATATCTAGTCCACAGATTCGGCGTCAAGGTGCGGTCTCCGCGATCTCTTTTTTCTTCGCCGTTTCTCCCTTGCTGACCACTTGTGCGCAGCGTGCTGTTGGGGTGGGATTGGTGATTTCAGCTGCTTCGACGGTTGCGCTGCCCTTTTGTGTCTTCTCAGTGCCTTTGATGGTCACAGTGCGCGTCGTGCTGGGCTTGGGCGAGGCAGTGATGCTTCCCGCTGCCTTTCACCTTGTCTCCACCTGGTTCCCTCAAAAGGAGCAAAGCGCCGCGTATCTCACTCCATTTCTCGTCTGATATCAATTCACCATGTCATGTGTTATTGTGATAGATCTGCTTTCATCATCTCTGGCACTTCAGTTGGCGTCGTCATCGCAATGGTATTTCCCTCACGCAATTTCTTGCAATATTCTTGCTTTGCTTTGTGGCTTGGCGTTCAATCAGAAATACTTGCTGATTTCGCATTCTCTGGCAGGGCTTCACCCCACTCATGACGGCGCTTGTTGATTGGCAATCAATTTTCTACATTGCGAGCGCCTATACTTTCCTCTGGCTGATTTTCTGGCTCGTCTTCTATACCGACAAGCCCGACGGCTCAACGTGTTTCTCCTGCCTGGCCACGCATCCCATAGAAGTGGCTTCTATTGAGTCGGAGCGCGACGAGGAGATTCTCCGGAAAAGGTAGAAGCATATTGTCTCGTATTACTATCACATAGTTGCATTGTAATGGCCCTTACTTTAGGTTTGGTGTGTTCGATGATCGCCTCGAAGCTGAGTCGGTGCCGTGGGCCACCATCTTCACCCATCGCGCCGTCGTTGCCTTGCTGATTTCGCATTTCTGCCGTACCTCCTTGTTCATGCGCATCTCAATTGATTTGAAGGCTCAATTAGTATGTGGTTCAGATATGTTCGGCAACTACCTCTTCCAGTCGTGGCTCCCTACATACCTCAAAAGTCAGCTCGGATGGACTCTCGAGCAAGCCGGGCTCTATTCCGATATTCCTTTCTTCGTGTCCCCGTTCATTCTCTTCTTCAGCGGAGTGATCGTTGATATTATCTCCGTTCGAAATTCATATGTTTCCTTAAGAAGTACGGTTATTCTCTCGTGGCTTGGTTTGATCTTCGTTCTCAAACTTGCTTTCCTTCAGATTCTCGAAAGATCTTCAACGGCCTTTCCCAAATACTTCCGGCGATCACCATGTTGATCCTCGCATTTGCTCGTCCATCTCAGATAGAGTCAACGATTCTGATCGTGCGAACCATTTGAAACGATCTCATTGCCGCCGTCTTACTCATTCCTCTCTGCGAAGCTTATCTCTGCGACGACAACGGCGTTCAGCGGCGGAATGTCCGGCAACTTTATCGACCTCAGCCCTAAATACTCGAGCATCATCTTTGCGTAAGTTTATGCTAAGTTCATGATCCATTCTCTTCGAATTACCTAGAATATCTAGATACGTGAACACGATTGGAACTATTCCTGGCTTTGCGGGTGTCTACGCGACAGGCGTCATCTTGGACTTGACTGACAATAATTGGGCAGTTATCTTCTGTCTCGGCGCTGGTCTCTTCGTCCTATCAACCGTCATATATTCGGTAACTTCTGTTGATTTGAATTGCTTCGTCTAGCGCATTTTCCAATTCATTATCGTCTTGTAGATTTTTGGACAGGCGCGCCGCATCGACTTTGACGGCTTGAATGCCATGCCTTGTGCCAGCGTTTGCACCGGGCGTTACGACGTACGCTGTCTCGTCCCATCTTTTATATCATGTCATCATATCTACTTTCTTGCAAGGTTGCTCCCTGGGAACGATATGAAGCTGGCGTGGGCACCTCCGAGCTATTGATCAACACAAGCCCCCAAAAATCTGGATGGCCATGGAACATTCAAAAGGATAACAACCCACCTCCATCTACTCCAGCAACGTCATAGGGCTCCACCTTTTGCTTCTTTACTTTCTGTTTCGTCTTGAAATTCTGAATTAATCTCTTTGTTCTCGTTCAAATGTGTCCGATATCTTTCCCCCGAGTCGCAGTGGGCGTATAGTGTGAGCCGCGGGACACCACCTCCAGGACTGTCCTGAAGCTGAGCTCGATGTTGGATTGTTGCTGAAGAGACGGAATATATATACGATCCCCACCACAGTGACACAGTCGATGATGTGCACTGCCACCGAGAAGTTCCTCAATATATTGCGGTTTCAGCAGAAGCAGATGTAGGTTCGTCTTTATACAATATACCAATCTACAAGCTCATCTAATATAAACTAATTTTACATGCTAAATACGCTGAGCATTCAGCACAGAGATCCACTTGTTCAAATCGCCCTCATGTGCACAGACCCAGAAGTGACTCTTGCTTGTCGAGCGAATCTCCAAGACATAATCAGTCGGCGGCGAAGTCGACTGATGGTCAGCTATATTGCCCTTGCGAGCATAGAACTGCGCAAGAGGTATCTGGCCTTTCTCCGACGAACTCGATTCTGATAGGAACCTAGCATGACCCCAATCAAAGAAGTAAAGGCGAGCAGGACGGAGGGATCAGGTTATGTACCAAAGCATTCGCCCCTTTTGAACGGTAACGAAGTATTTTTTCCAAGACTTATCTTCTCGGTGTTGCATGAAACCCTTGATTAGCATGTCAGCAGAGTATGAGGGTCTAAACGGAAAGAAATGAGTACAAGAAACAAACAAACAAACAAACAAAGAAGAAAAA
>Ga0154020_10004123_pt1 | contig 17356 bp, 10 predicted proteins | sample Klosneuvirus_201_FD_109709 | JGI IMG/M metagenome (GOLD analysis project Ga0154020, IMG submission 109709) | Active sludge microbial communities from wastewater, Klosterneuburg, Austria - Klosneuvirus_20160825_MG | ecosystem: Engineered > WWTP > Aerobic digester > Activated sludge | place...
CTTGTGCCCGATGGAGCCATGACATTTGGCGATTCGCTGCTCACCCGTTTGTTTAGCATCATCACATTTGGTCAGGCGTATCCGGCAAACGGCATGGATATTTACCTGCACCCGATTGGATTTGGCGCGTGGTTTGGCTTGTTCATCACGGGGATCAATCTTTTGCCGGTGGGGCAACTGGATGGCGGGCATGTGGCGTATGCGATCTTGGGCGAGAACGCGAAATATCTGGGCTACGCCGTGATCGCCGTCATGCTCATCCTCGCCATCACCGTCTCGCAGGGATGGCTGCTTTGGGTGGCGCTGCTTTTGCTGTTTGGGCGCAGCCACCCGCCTTTGCTAAACCAGGCGGCGAAGTTGGAGCCGCTGCATTACGCGCTCGCCATCGCCGGGCTGCTTGTTTTTATTCTTACGTTTGTGCCAATGCCGATGTAAATATGACGGAAGACGGAAGACAGGAGACGGTTTTGTGTTCGTCTCGGATTTTCCGGGTTTCATCTCTTCTTGCAAAATGGACAAAATCTACTCTCGCCACGCCGTGCTAGAAAGTTTGCGGGCCAACCGGCGCAAGTTTCATCGCTTGCTGGTGGCCGATGGGGTGAAGGATGCGCCAGTGATCCGCGAGATCGTAAATCTGGCGGGCAAGCGCGGCCTCGCCGTGAGCGCCATCCGCCGCGAGCTGCTGGATGAAAACGCCCAGGGCGTGACGCTGGAGGCGAGCGCCTTCCCGCTGTGCGATTTGAGCGATATTCTGGCAAAAGCCCAAAGCAAAAACGAGCCGCCTTTGATTTTGATGCTGGACGCGGTGCAGGATGTGCACAATTTTGGCAACCTCATCCGCACAGCAGAGGCGGTGGGCGCGCACGGGCTGGTGATTGGGCAGCATCGTAGCGTGGGCGTCACACCCGCGGTGGTCAACGCCTCATCGGGCGCGGTGGAGCACATGCTGGTGGCGCAGGTGGTGAACCTTGCGCGGGCGGTGGATGAGTTGAAGCAAGCCGAGGTCTGGGTGGCCGCGCTGGCGGGCGATGACCCGCGCGCGCAGGAAATTTATCGGGTGAATTTGAAGGGCGCGCTGGCTTTGATTGTGGGCAGCGAGGGCGAGGGCGTGAGCCGCTTGTTGCGCGATAAAAGTGATTTTGTGCTGCGCTTGCCCATGCGCGGGCAGGTCGCCTCGCTCAATGCCTCGGTGGCGGGCGCAGTGGCAATTTATGAGGCGTTGCGGCAACGCGGGTAGAGTGAGCGCCAATGTCATCTGGCTGTATCTGGCTGTTCCCAAATTCACAAAGTTGACGCGCGGCGTATAACGCATACAATCGGTCTTACCTTAACCGGAGAAATCACAAAAATGTCCGATAAAGAAGCAGCACCTATTACCGAACTCGCCGAAATTTATCTGCCTTCGCAGGTTGTGATTGACCGCGCCCGCATCAAAGACCGCGACGCCGCCATGCGCATCGCGCATCACGACCCGGAGGATTTTTGGGCGGCCCAGGCCGACAACCTGGATTGGTACAAAAAGTGGGACAAGGTTTTGGATGATTCCAACAAGCCGTTCTTCAAGTGGTTCTCTGGCGGCAAATTCAATATCGTGCACAACGCGCTAGACCGGCACATGACCACCGCCCGCCGCAACAAAATTGCCTACATTTGGGAAGGCGAGGATGGCAGCCAGCGAAACGTCTCTTATTTTGAGTTGAATCAAATGGTGAGCAAATTTGCCAACGTGCTCAAGAGCAAAGGCGTGAAGAAGGGCGACCGCGTGACGATTTACATGGGGCGCGTGCCAGAGTTGCCCGCCGCCATGCTGGCCTGTGCCAAAATCGGGGCCATTCACTCGGTGGTGTATGGCGGCTTCTCGGTCGAGGCGCTTCGTGGGCGCATCATAGATTCGCAGAGCGAGGTTCTTGTGACCTGTGATGGCGCTTATGTGAACAACAAAGTGGTGGAGCTGAAGGGGATTGTGAACGACGCGCTGGCCGAGGAAACCCCGATCAAGAGCGTGATTTGCTTTAAGCGCACGGGCAAAGATGTGGTGATGGTCGAAGGCCGCGACACCTGGTGGCATGATGAAATAGCCGCCGCCAGCCCCAAATGCGAAACCGAACAAATGGACGCGGAAGACCCGCTTTTCATCTTGTATACCTCTGGCTCAACCGGCAAACCAAAGGCGCTTTTGCACACGCACGGCGGCTACGCGGTGTATGGATTCACAACTTTTACATGGGTGTTTGATATTCAAGATGAGGATGTGTGGTGGTGCGCCGCCGACCCCGGCTGGATCACCGGGCACACCTATATTGTGTATTCGCCGTTGATGGCCGGCGCGACCAGCGTGATTTACGAGGGTGGCCCGGCGTATCCCGCGCCAGATCGCTGGTGGAGCGTTGTAGAGCGATACGGGGTGTCCGTCATGTATTGCGCGCCCACCGGCATCCGCGGTCTTATGCGTTTTGGCGCAGAGTGGCCTAAGAAGCACGATCTCACATCGTTGCGCTTGCTTGGCTCGGTTGGCGAACCCATCAACCCAGAGGCGTGGAAGTGGTTTTACGAGAACGTGGGCGGCTCGCGCTGCCCGATCATGGACACATGGTGGCAAACTGAGACGGGCGGCTTTATGATCACGCCGTTCCCGGTCACGCCGCTCAAACCGGGCAGCGGCACGTTGCCGTTCCCCGGCATCCGCGCCCAAATTGTGGATGAAAACGGCGAACCCGCCAAAGTGGGCGAGGAAGGCTATCTCACCATTCTCTCGCCCTGGCCTGGGATGGCTCGCACAATTTATGGCGACCCCGCGCGATACGAACAAACCTACTGGTCGCGGATGCCCGGCCGTTACTTCACGGGTGATAGCGCCCGCATGGATGCCGATGGCTACTTCTGGATCATTGGTCGCGTGGATGACGTGCTGAAAGTGTCTGGCTACCGGCTGGGAACCGCCGAGATTGAGAGCGCGTTGGTTTCGCACCCGGCGGTGGCCGAGGCGGCGGCCATTGGGCTGCCCCACGAGGTGCGCGGCAACGCCATTTACACCTACGTGATTTTGCGCCAGGGCGTTGACCCCTCGCCCGAACTGTCTGAGGAACTTCGCATGCACGTGGGCAAAGTCATGGGCCCCATCGCCCGCCCAGAGAAAGTGGAGTTTGTGGCCCGCCTGCCCAAAACCCGCTCTGGCAAGATCATGCGCCGCGTGCTCAAGGCCCGCGCCCAGGGTATGCCAGAGGGCGACCTCAGCACGCTTGAGGAGTAATTTGGTAAAAAGTGCAAAGCGCAAAGCCTCCCTCCCGTGCGCGGGAGGGGCGGTTGGGGGTGGGTAAACTTTGCACTTTCCACTTTTTACTTGGCACATCTATTGCCACATCGTAGACAACTTTGGCGATGTGGGCATTTTGTGGCGGCTGGCCCGCCAGCTTGCAAATGAATACGACCAGAATGTGCATCTCTGGGTAGATAACTGGGATGTGGCGCGGGCGCTTATTCGCGAGTTACCCGAAGAGCCGCAAATTGTTGAATTTGAGACGGAGGACGGAGGACGGAGGACGGCTGAAAAAGGTCCTTCGCCCATCGGCCTCCGTCTTTTTGTTGGCCCCTGGTCTGCTTTGGCTGATGGGTCTGATTGCACCGGCGATGTTCTGATTGAAGGGTTTGGCTGCGAATTGCCAGCCATTACCCAAACCCAAGTAAAAACCCGCGTGAGCACGGGTGCGCCTAAGCCGCTTTGGATCAACCTCGAATACTTCACCGCAGAAAAGTGGGTGGAAGGCTTTCATTTGCGCTCTGGGTTTGACCCGCCCACTGGCTGGCGGCGCTGGTTTTTCTTCCCCAGCTTCCCTGGTCGTTGCGGCGGGTTGATACGAGAGCGAAGCATCAGCGCCCGGAGCGGTCTGCCCAACTTGTTGGGACGCACTCCGGGCGCTGACTTGCGCATCCTCTGTTTCGCCTACGCCAACGCGCCATACGCGGCGTGGCTGAATGGGTTACGCGAGGCCAGCGCCCAACCCATCCACCTGCTTTTGTGCGGGGAATACACGCAAAAGGCTGTCATTCTCGCGAAAGCGGGAATCCATAACGCGCCAAACAAAGAACCCGCCAAAGCACGGAAAGAAATGGTCATAGATTCCCGCCCGCGTAGGAATGACATAGAGTTAATGGCGGGGATGACGGCTGAAACTGTGCCTTTTCTCTCTCAGCCCAATTTTGATGACCTGCTTCGCAGCGCGAATATGCTTTGGGTGCGCGGCGAGGATTCGCTGGCGCGGGCGTTGTGGAGCGGGCGGCCATTCATCTGGCAGTTGTATCCGCAAGAAGAAAATGCGCATCATGCCAAACTGGAGGCGTGGCTGGAAAATTACGCCGCGCCGTTCTCGGTGGAGTTGCGCGAGGCCCTTGCGGATGTTCACCGCGCATGGAATGGCGCGGCGGATGCGGATTCCATCAAGCCAGCCCTGCAAAAATTGATGGCGTTTTGGCCGGAGTGGCAGGCCGCCGCCCGCGCGCGCAGCGATGAACTGGCTAAATTGCCAGATTTAGCCGAAAATCTTTTGCGATTTGTAAACAAGTCTGACCGCTCCGAACGATCAGACCCGTAGACGATTTTCTGCATTAAAATAGCCCCCGATGAAAACAGCGCAAGAACTTAGAAACGGAAATGTATTTTTGGTGGACGGCAAACCAATGGTTGTCGTTAAAAGCGAATATAGCAAGGGTGGGCGCGGGGCGAGCATGGTCAAGATGAAATTTCGCAGCCTGCTCACCGGGGCCATGAACGAAGAAGTGTTCAAGGCCGATGTCAAATTTGAGGACATCGTGCTGGATCGCAAGGACACGATTTTTAGCTACAAGTCTGACCACATGTTTGTGTTCATGGATGATGAATACAACCAGTATGAGGTGGATGAGAACGCCATGGGCGATGCCCTCAATTTTGTGGATGAGAACACGCCGGGCGAGCTGGTGTTTTACGAGGGGCATGTCATTGCGGTGGAGTTGCCCCCAACCGTGATCTGCGAGATTGAATACACCGAGATCGCCGCGCGTGGCGACACATCTGGCAAGGTGACCAAGCCCGCCAAGCTCAAAGGCTCTGGCTACGAGCTTCAGGTGCCCGCGTTTTGCAATACCGGCGACAAGATTGAAGTGGATACCCGCACAAACGAGTATCGGCGCAGAGTGTAAGAGATAACGTGTGATGTGTGACGTGTAAACAAAAGCAAGATTTGCGTATTACACGTCACACATTAGACTTCCCCGCATTTCAAATATCGTATCATTGGCCGGGTGGATAACGGAACCTCAACGAGCGATTCATCCTTTAACGCGGTCAATGCCCTGCGCGGTCTCATCAAGACCATGCGCCCCAAACAGTGGATCAAAAACCTGTTTATTTTTGCGGCGCTGGTATTTGATGGCAAACTCCTCAACCTGTCTTATTTCACCGCCACCCTGATTGGGTTTGGCGCGTTTTGCCTGATCTCCTCATCGGTGTATCTCATCAACGACATCGCCGATGTGAACGCCGACCGGCAACACCCCAAAAAGAAAAACCGCGCCATCCCGCGCGGCGATTTGCCCATCCCGCTGGCATGGGCGGCGGCGGGCGCCATCACTCTGATTGCGCTGGGCGTGGGTTTTACTTTGAACACCGGCTTTGGGCTGGTGCTGCTGGCCTACTTTGCGCTCATGCTGGCCTACACGTTCAAACTTAAGCACATGGTCATCCTGGATGTGCTGCTCATCGCCGTTGGGTTTGTGCTGCGCGTTGGCGCGGGCGTGCCGCTGGTAGATGCCGAGCGTTTTTCCCCGTGGATGTTTGTGTGCATGTTTTTGCTGGCCATGCTGCTGGGGTTTGGCAAACGCCGCCAGGAAATTGTGGAGCTGGGCGGCGGCAACGCCACCCGCGCCATTTTGGATGAATACAACATCGAGCTGCTCGATCAGATCATCGCCATCGTCACCGGTGGCGTGATTGTGGCGTATGCGTTTTACACCTTCTCCTCGCCCGCCATCCCAGACAACCACGCCATGATGGCCTCCATCCCGTTTGTGGTGTATGGCTTGTTCCGCTACTTGTATTTGGTGCATGTGAAGGGGCAGGGCGGCGCGCCCGATGAGATTGCCCTCACCGACCGCCCCATGCAAGTAGACATCATTCTTTGGGGGCTGGTGGTGGTGGCCGCGTTTTACGGGCCAAAATTTTTGGGGAAATAACCAAGGTAGAGACGCAAGATTTTGCGTCTTGTATGTTAGAAATAGTTGCTCAGGCAACGTGGGCAGGAGGCGTGAAGCCGATTTGCGTCAAAGCCGCAAAGGCCGTAGTAGAGATAGGGCTCACGCCTCTTGAACAATCTTCGAGAAGACAGAACAGTAACTAGAGGACAAAGATCCTGAATAAACAAGAAAGGTAGCGAAGATTGAAAGTCCATCAGCCGGGAGCGATCTAACAATCAGTGGAGGAAGCCATGAACATTCTGGGAATAGACATCGCCAAAGCCAAGTTTGATGTGACGTTGTTGTGTGAAGGGAAAGCCACAAACGCCAATTTCACAAATACGGAGGAAGGGTTTGAGAAATTGGGGAAATGGTTGAAGAAGATGGGAACTGAGCCAGTTCATGCCTGCATGGAGGCAACGGGCAATTATGGGGAGAAGCTGGCGACGTGGCTGTTTGACAAAGGTCATCAGGTGAGCGTGGTGAACCCACTGGTCATCCACGCCTATGCCAAGAGCCAGATGACGCGCAACAAGACTGACAAAACCGATGCCGCCTTGATTGCCCGCTTCTGCGAACGCGAACAACCCGCCTTGTGGAAGCCAAAACCCCTTGAAATCCGCGTCTTGCACGCTCTTTTGACCCACCTTGACGGCCTCAAAGAAGAACGCCTCCGCTGGAGCAACCGCCTCTCCGCCCAGCCTGATTCTGAGTTTGTTCAGGACAGCATTCGCCAGCACATCGCCGCCCTTGACCGAGATATCCAACGTGTCGAAACCCAAATCGCATCCCACATTGACTCTCATCCAACTCTCAAAAAGGATGCTCTGCTTCTAGACTCCATCCCCGGCATCGGCCCTGCCACGGTGGCCTGGCTTTTGTCCATCCAACTCAGAAACTTTGCCAATGCCAGAGCCGTCGCTGCCTTTGTCGGTCTCTCCCCTAAATCCCATTCCTCTGGCTCTTCTGTTCATCGCCCTGACACCTTATCCAAAATGGGCAACTCTGCTCTTCGCAAATCCCTCTACATGCCCGCCTTGTCTGCCATCCGTTTCAATCTCATTATCGCCGCCCTCGCCAAGCGCTTATCTGATAAAGGCAAACATGCCCGCCTCATTATTGGCGCTGCCATGCGCAAGCTCCTTGTCCTTGCCTTCGGCGTCCTTAAATCCAACTCCCTTTTTGACCCTCATTTCGCCCTTGCCCATTGACTTTTATCACAGTATCTCTACAAAATGTGCCCCGCAATTTTTAAAACATGATTCCCTGGCAATCTTTGGCATGGCGCGAGGAATTTGAGGCGTGGATTCGCGCCCAGATCGCGCAGCGCGGCGCAACCCTCACCGGCCCCATCGAGCAGCCGCACATCCGCGCGTGGTCAACCGTGCTGCGCGCGCCCACCAGCGCGGGCGCGGTGTATGCCAAGGCGTGCGCGCCTGCGCTGGCGCACGAGCCGGCCCTCACCGCGTTTTTGTCCATGCAGTTTCCATCCCGCCTGCCGGTTGTTTTGGGGATGGAACCCGCCCGCGCATGGTTTTTGATGCAAGACAGCGGCCAGCCCTTGCGCGCAATCAACAAGCAAACCCGCTCGCTGGCGGGCTGGCACGATGTGTTGCGCCGTTACGCCCAATTGCAAATCGAGGCGATTCCGCATCAACACGCGTTGCTGGTGCTGGGGGCGATGGATCGCCGGTTAGCCATCTTGCCCGGTTTGTACGAGAGTCTTTTGCAAGACACCGCCGCCCTGATGGTGGGCGAGCCTGATGGATTTACACCCGATGAGCGCGAGCGGGCGTTGGCCCTTGCGCCCGCGTTTCGGGCAGATTGCGCCGCGCTGGCCGCAGCGCCCATCCCCCAAACGCTGCACCACGATGATTTTCATGACGGCAACATTTTTGTGCAAGACGAGCATTTTACGTTTGCAGACTGGGGCGAGAGCTGCATAACGCACCCGTTTTTTACGCTGGTGGTCACGCTGCGCAACATCGCGTGGGTGTTTGGGCTTTCGTCAAATGCCGCAGAGCTGGCCGACCTGCGGGATGCCTATTTGCGCGAATGGCTGGCGTTTGCGCCGCTAGATGAGCTGCGCCGAATTGCCGTCTTGGCCGACCGGGTGGGGCGGGTCAACCGCGCGCTCACCTGGCATCATGTGGTTAAGTCTTTGCCAGAGCCGTATTTCAGCGAAGAGCGCAGCTCTGTGCCCGGCTGGCTGCAAGAATATCTGGCTGCTTGATGAATCTCGCGGGTTGGCCTGCACAGCTTCTGTCTTCCAAAAGCACGCAGGCCAACCCGCGAGGTTAAACTTCCAGACTGGACTTACGCAACTGTTTATAAAGCGCCAAAAATAATGCAGCTGGTTGGTAGAGGGCCGCCGCGAGGTTAATGCTGATGTTCTGTGATTAACCCGGGACGCACGCCCAAACCCATCGAGGCATCCATCACCGCCCCGTGAAGCGGCGTTGAATATTCGGATGCCAGGAACAGGATCAGGTTCGCAATTTCTGCGGGTTCAATCAGCCGGCCTTTGGGCAGCGATGCCAGAAAATCTGCGCGTTCTTGCGCTGTCATTTTGTTGAGCGTGCTGGCCTGAAACATGCCCGTGTTGGTGGCGCCGGGGCAAATGGCAAACACATCCACCCGGCTGTGCGCCAGCTCCGCCGCCAGTTGGCGGGTCATAAACGCCACAGCGGCTTTGCTCATGCCATCAGACAAACGGAAGCCCGGAAAAACCTGCACCCCACCGCCCACCGAGCTGAGGTTGATGATTTTGCGCGGCAAAAGCGAAAGGGTTTCTTGCGCGGCATCCAGAAAAGCCTTGCACACATTCAGCGCGCCCACCGCGTTGATGTTCATCATCACCGCGTCCTGCTCAAATGGGTCATCGGCATAGGCGGCCACCGTGGCCGAGCCAACCGCCGCGTTGTTCACCAGAATATCCACCCGTCCCCAGCGCTCCAGCGCCTGGCCAAAGCTGGCGCGGATTGAATCTGGCGAGCGCAAATCCAGCGGATGCGCCGAAAGACGGGCGGGGTCAAGCGCAGCCACATTTTGCGCGTCTTGTGGCGATTCGCGCCCTTCGGCGTAGGTGAACGCCACGTTCGCCCCGTGCGCCATCAACGCGGCCACGCACGCGCGGCCAATGCCGCCCAGCCCGCCGGTGACAAAGGCGGTCTTGCCCGCAAGGCTTGGGCCGCAGTTGATGGGTGAGGGGAGGGGTAAAAATCCGGCTGTCATTTTTGTTCTGCGCTGGTTATATCACAGCCGTTTTGGCGCGGGATTAACCCCGCGGGTGGGTCTATGCGTCTTTAGAAAGTGATGAAAAATAAAAAAAGCGACCTCTGATTTTTATCAAAGGCCGCCTTTTTAATTTTTAATTCTTAACCCTCAATCCCCGGCAAACCCATCGCGCCCAGGCGCGGGGTCTGGCGGCGATCTTCGTCTTTGCCAAAGTGCACAATCTCACCGGTTTCGTTGATGGCTTCCACCGCCAGACCGAGCGATTGCAATTCCTTCACCAGCACCTTGAACGAGGCGGGAATGCCCGGCTCCTCAATTGGCTCGCCCTTCACGATGGACTCGTAAGTCTTGACGCGCCCTTGCGTGTCGTCGGACTTGACGGTGAGAATTTCTTGCAGCGTGTGCGCCGCGCCATAAGCTTCCAGCGCCCAGACTTCCATTTCACCAAAGCGCTGGCCGCCGAACTGCGCCTTGCCGCCCAGCGGCTGCTGGGTAACCAGCGAGTATGGGCCGGTGCTGCGGGCGTGAACCTTGTCTTCAACCAAGTGCGCCAGCTTGAGCATGTGCAGGTAACCAACCGTCACCGGCTTGTCAAACGCATCGCCGCTCTTGCCGTCAATCAGTTTCATCTTGCCCAGGGTGGGGATGGGATCACCGGCTTCCATGCTCACCTCTGCGGCGCGCTCCAGCAACTTTTCGTGGCCGGTGTTGGCGGGAACTTTTTGCCCATGCGCTTCCAGCCACAAGCGCAATGTGACGTCTATCGCCTTGCCATCCACCACCGCGCGTTCGTCCATATCGCGGCGGTCGTCGTCAAACACCAGCACATCGGCGGGGTCGTATCCCTTTTCCTTCAGCCACTCAATCAGCACGATGCGACGCGTGTAGGCCTCATCCACCGTGGCGCGGTCAAGGTCATACTTCATTTCCTCGCCGTTCTTCTCGGCCTGCTCTGGCAGCCACGAAGACAAGAAGGCCATCCGCGCGTCAAGGTCGTCGCGCAGTTGGGTCGTGTCAATTTCATTTTCCTTGAGGGCCTCCCAGGCGCGCTTGGTCACCTCGCGGTATGCGTGATCAATCAGCCACGCCCGGCACAGTTCGGCCTCAATCTCTTTTTCATCCGCGCCGTCAAACACGGGTGTCACCGCGCGGAAACCGAGCCGGTCGGCGGCCCATCCCAAGTGTGTTTCCAGAATCTGGCCGATGTTCATACGACCAGGCACGCCCAGCGGGTTCAGGATGATATCTACCGACTGGCCGTTTGGCAGATACGGCATGTCCTCTACCGGAACCACGCGGCTGACCACGCCCTTGTTGCCGTGGCGACCGGCCATCTTGTCGCCCTGGGTCAGTTTGCGGCGCTGAGCCACGCTCACGCGCACCATGCGGTTCACGCCAGCGGGCAAATCGCGGTGGTCGTCGCGGTCAAAAATCTTGACTTCCACGACCTTGCCGTGCTCGCCGTTTGGCATACGCAGGCTGGTGTCTTTTACTTCGCGGCTCTTCTCGCCAAAGATGGCGCGCAGCAATTTCTCTTCTGGCGAAAGCTCTTTCTCGCCCTTGGGTGTGATCTTGCCCACCAGAATGTCGTTTTGCTTCACTTCCGCGCCAATGCGGATGATGCCGGTCTCGTCCAAATCTTTGAGCGTTTCCTCGCCCACGTTTGGAATATCGCGGGTAATTTCTTCCGCGCCCAGTTTGGTCTCGCGGGCTTCAATCTCGTATTTTTCAATGTGAACGCTGGTGAACATGTCCTCGCGCACCATCTTCTCGCTCACCAGAATGGCGTCTTCGTAGTTGCCGCCCTCCCATGAGACGAACGCCACCAGCACGTTCTGGCCCAGCGCCAGTTCGCCGTTGTCCGTGGACGATGAGTCCGCAATCGCCTGGCCCTTCTTGATCCGGTCACCCTTCTTGATGTTGGGGCGCTGGTCAATACAAGTGCTTTGGTTGCTGCGGTTGTATTTGCGCAGGTTATACACGCGCTGGCCTTTGGTGCCCTTGACCACAATTTGCTTGCCGGTCACGCTCACAATCTCGCCATCTTCCTGCGCAATCACCACCTGGCCGCTTTCGGTCGCGGCCTGGCGCTCCACACCAGTGCCCACAACTGGCACATGCGGTTGCAGAAGGGGCACGGCCTGGCGTTGCATGTTGCTGCCCATCAAGGCGCGGCTGGCTTCGTCGTGCTCCACAAATGGGATGAGAGCCGCGCTGATGCCAACGATCTGCTTCGGCGCGATGTCAATAAAGTCAATGTTTTCCGGCGCGGCAAATTCAAACTTCTGGCGGCGGCGCACGGAAATGCGGTTGTCTTTGAACTCGCTGTTTTTGGTCAGCCGGGCGTTGGCCTGAGCGATTGTGAACTTGTCTTCCGTGTCGGCAGACATGTACGTGGATTCGCTGGTCACAAATGGCTTGACCGGCAAAGTCTCAATGGACTTGAAGCGAGACAGGCGGGTTGCCAACTCGTGGTCAATGACAGTTCCCGCGCTGGCGATCAGCTCGCCCTTGGCGTCGCTCACGTCCTCGCGCAAGAGATGCCCTTCGCTGGCCTCGGTTTTGTTCTCCACTTCTCTGGCCACGCGGCGATACGGCGTCTCGAGGAAGCCATATTGGTTGACGCGGGCGTAGGTCGCAAGACGGCCAATCAAACCGATGTTCGGGCCTTCTGGTGTTTCAATGGGGCAGATGCGGCCGTAGTGGCTGTGATGCACGTCGCGCACGTCGAAGCCGGCGCGCTCGCGGCGCAGACCGCCTGGGCCGAGGGCCGAGAGGGTGCGTTTGCTGGTCAGCTCAGACAGCGGGTTGGTCTGCTCCATGAACTGCGAAAGCTGCGAGCTTCCGAAGAACTCACGAATGGCGGCCACCACCGGGCGAATGTTAATCAGGTTGACCGGCGAGGGCGACTCGTTGTCTGGCATGGACATGCGCTCTTTTACCATGCGCTCCATGCGGCGCAAACCCACGCGCAGTTTGTTTTGAATCAGCTCGCCGTTGGTCTTTACGCGGCGGTTGCCAAGGTGGTCAATGTCATCCACCGGGATCACCCCGTTGTTCACCTGAATCATGTGCTTGAGCAGGTTGATGATGTCCAGCTTGGTGATGGTGCGGTGTGTGCGCGGGATGATGTCATCCAGCCCCAGCCGCTGATTGAGCTTGTAGCGGCCCACGCGCTCCAGATCGTAGCGGCGCTGGTCGAACAACTGCTGCTGCATGAATTCTTTGGCGTTGTCCAGCGTGGGCGGGTCGCCGGGGCGCACCCGCTTGAAGAATTCAATGAGCGCCTCTTGCGCAATGGTGCGCGATGGCTTGTTGGCCCAATCTGGCTCTTGCCGCAAAGTGGCGGCGATGAACTGGTGATCGGGGTTGTTGTCCACATCCGCAAACAAGGCCTTGATCTCGTCATCCGTGCCCTTGGTCAAAATGTCCTTGGTCACGCCGTCATCCACCGCCGCGAGCGCCCTCAGCAAAATGGTGACCGGGATGGTGCGCTTGCGGTTGAACTTGAGGACGATGTAATCGCTCTTGCGCGTCTCAAATTCCATCCACGCGCCGCGGTCTGGGATCAATTTGGTTTGGCCGAGGGGGCGGCCAGAGGCGGGATCCTCTTCTGCGCTGAAATACACGCCCGGCGAGCGAATCAACTGCGAGACCACCACGCGCTCCGTTCCGTTGATGATGAACGTGCCGTTCTCGGTCATGAGCGGGAACTCGCCAAAATAAATGGTGTCCACCTTGTGCTCATCGGTCTTTTTGTTGTGCAGCGCCACGCGGGCATACAGCGGTGCGCCGTAAGTCAAATCGCGCTCCACGCATTCGTCAATCCCCACTTTTGGCTCTTCGAACCAGTAGGTGAGGTTGTATTCCTTGGCTTGTTTGTAATTGCCGGGGAAATAAATCGCCATCTCGCCGTTAAAGCTTTCGATGGGTGAGATTTCCTCAAACAATTCGCGCAGCAACTCGTTCTGGAATAGCTTGAACGATTGGAGCTGCACTTCAATCAGCCGAGGAAGCAACTGAATATCTTGTGAGCGAGCGTAAGACTTCGCGCCGAGGGTTCCGTTTGTCACCATGTGCTAAAAATCCATCCTTCTTGCGCCAAACAACAGGCAGGCCGAGTGAATCGCTTTTGTGTGTTGCGGGTTCACTTGTCCCACGAATTACTTGAGCACTTTCTGAATAAAAAACAGCGGCTTTTCATAATATGCCGCCCAATATGCGAAAGGATATTATATGCAAAACTTTTTAACAGGTCAATTAGAAAAGTGTATTTTAAGGTGAGCGCCCCCAGCCGCGAAAGTGGCACGCGCAACACGGGTTACAATCCTCACACTCATGCGAACATTTGTTTCTCTCGATCTTGAAACCACCGGTCTGGATGCCGAGCGCGATGCGATTTTGGAGATTGGCATTGTCAAGTTTCGCGGCGATGAGGTGTTGGAAGAATACAACGCCATCATTGACCCGCGCCGCGATATCCCGCCAAAAATCGTGGAACTGACCGGCATCACCCAAGACATGGTGAGCCGCGAGGGAATTCAGCTTTGGGATGGGTTGAACGAAGCGCGGCGGGTCGTGGGAAATCACACCATTATTGGGCATAACATTGCCTTTGACCTGAATTTTTTGCGCCGCCAGCGCATGTTTGAGACCAACGCCTCATTGGACACGTTTGAGCTGGCGGGCATTCTTGTGCCGCACGCGGGGCGGTATGCCCTGGGCGCGTTGGCGAACGAGCTGGGCATTACGCTGCCCGCCACCCACCGCGCGTTGGATGACGCCCGTGTGGCGCACCAGCTTTACCTGCGCGTGTTTGAGCGGGCGGTGGAGTTGCCGCGCAACGTGCTGGAAGAAATTGTTGACCAGAGCGAGCGCAGCAACTGGCTTCTTTCCAGCTTTTGGCGCGAGGCCCTGGATGAGCAAAAACAAGGCTCGTTTGCGTCCAGCATTGGGGCGCAACTGAGGCGGAAGACGGGAGACGGGAGACGCAAAGCCGACGCATCGGTTGTGCTGAGGCGGCAGGCCCAATTAAAGCTGAAGCCGCTGGAGGCGCACGAAAAAATGGAGCCGTTGGATGTTGAGGAAGTGGCGGCGACCCTCGCCCCAGAAAGCGCCTTCGCCAAAAAATTTGCGGGGTTTGAATCGCGGCCCCAGCAGGCGCAAATGATGCGGCTGATCGCGCAATCGTTTAACGATGGCGCAGAACTGAACGAAGATGAAGCGGGCGTGGTGGCGCTGGTAGAAGCGGGGACGGGCACGGGTAAATCGCTGGCGTATCTCATCCCTGCCATGAAATGGGCCGTGCAAAACGGCGAGCGCGTGGTGGTGAGCACCAACACGATCAACCTGCAAGAGCAGTTGATGGAGAAAGACGTGCCCGCGGTGATTGACGCGCTGGGCCTGAGCGAGGCCCGCGCCGCGGTGATGAAAGGCAAAAGCCGTTACGTGTGTCCCAACCGGGTGGATGAGTTGCGGAAAGGCGGGGCCAAGACGATGGACGAAGCCCGCGTGCTGACAAAAATTCTAATCTGGCAGCCAAACACGCTCACGGGCGACGCGGACGAGCTGTTTATCCCATCACCCGGCGAGCGGGCCGTGTTTAGCCACCTGAGCGCGCAAAACCCAGCCTGCAATATGAACACATGCAGCGCAACGGGCTGCTATTTTCATCAGGCGCGAAGGCTGGCCGAAAACGCTCACGTTGTGATCGTGAATCACGCCCTGCTCCTCGCGGATATCGCGGTGGAGAACAAGGCCTTGCCGGAATACAAATATCTGGTGATTGACGAAGGCCATCATCTTGAATCTGCGGCCACGGACTCGCTGACCTACAAGATTGACCGCGATGAGATTGGGCGCAACCTGGGTGAGCTGGGCAACCCCTCTTCTGGTCGCGCAAAGGGCAAAGGTCTTTTGGGCGATGTGGACACGCGGGTGCGAAATTTGCCGCCGGATCAATCGGCGGCGATGAGCTTGATTGGCGAGCGCGTGGCAAACGCCGCGCAAAACGTGTGGACCCGCGCCGGGCTGTTTTTTGACGAACTGACCGAATTTTTGTCGGGCCAGGTGAACGATGCCGAGAGCGACTACGCCATCAAAAAACGAATTGACCGCGCCATGCGCAATTCATCTGCCTGGCCGCGGGTGGAGCTGGCGTGCGAGCAACTCATCAAAGAGTTTAACCCGCTCAGCAAAAATTTGGCGTCGCTCACCAGCGCCCTCAGCCAACTGCAAGAGGCCAGCCCGCACATTGAGGCCGATGTGCTGGTGGCGCAACTGACCGGCGTGACGCGCTTTGTGGCCGAGACCACCGAGCAGTTGACTGGCATCATTCTTAAACCGCAAGACAAAACGATTTATTGGCTGGAGCTGGAAGCCAACCGCGGCGGATCGCGCGGGCCGCGAAAGTTTGCGCGGCGGCTCACGCTCAGCGCCGCGCCGCTGCATGTTGGCCCCATGCTCAAACAGCACATCTGGGGCAAAAAACGCGCCACGATTGTGACCAGCGCCACCATTCGCACGGCCAACACGGCGCGGGCGGCCAAGAACGCGCCCACCTTCACCTACATCAAAGAGCGCATGAGCGCGGAAGACGCGGCGGAGCTGGCGCTGGGGTCGCCGTTTGATTACAAGAAGTCCACGCTGGTGTATATCGCCAGCGATGTGCCGGAGCCGAATCAGCAGGGTTACCAGCAGGCGGTGGAGAAGGGCCTCATCGCGTTGTTTCGCGCCTCGCAGGGGCGGGGGATGGGGCTGTTCACGGCTTACACCCAGCTGCGGCAAACCGCGCGGGTGATTGCGCCGGAGCTGCAAAAAGATGACATCATTGTGCTGGAGCAGGGCGATGGCACCAGCCGCCGCGCCATGTTGGAACAATTCCGCGCGGCGGATCGGGCGGTTTTGCTGGGCACGCGCAGTTTTTGGGAGGGCGTGGATGTGCAGGGCGAGAAGCTCAGCGCGCTCGCCATTTGCAAATTGCCGTTTGATGTGCCCACCGACCCGATTTTTGCGGCGCGCAGCGAGACTTACGAGGATTCGTTCAACGAGTATTCCGTGCCAGAGAGCGTGCTCAAGTTCCGCCAGGGGTTTGGGCGGCTTATTCGCAGCAAAACCGACCGCGGTGTGGTGCTGATTTTGGATAAGCGGGTGGTGAGCAAGGGGTATGGCGCGTCGTTTTTGGCCGCGTTGCCAGAGTGCAATTTTGTCCGCGGGCCAATTTCGGGCATTGGGGTTCAGGTGGGGAAGTGGCTGGGGGAGTGAGTTTTAGAAGTCGGACTTCTGGTTTTGATCTGGCGAGATACGCGGCGTTTGAGAAGTCCGACTTCTTGGCAGTGTGTTTTTTATAGAATCGCTCGGTTGGTGGCAAGTTCAGTGAGGGTGGAAAGATAAACATGGAAAAGCAAAATCATCCTTTAGCAGAGGTGTTTGGACATCTTCCAAGTGATTTCAGCACCAAGGCGCAACGTTTTCGGAAGAATAGATTGTGCCCTTTTAACAACAAAGTGCCTAATTGCACCAAAGACAAAGCGAAAGACCCGTTGGGCGTTTGCAGTGTTATGCACGAAGGTGAGCCAACAATTACATGCCCTATTCGGTTTAGAGAGGATTGGTTAATCACGGAAGATGCGGCTGCGTTTTTCTTTTCAGAAGAAACAGCATGGACTTCTTTAACCGAAGTTCGATTGCCAGATGCAGATGGAAAGTCTGCCGGAAATATTGATATTGCGCTCGTCGCATATGATCAAAATGGAAGAGTGTTTGACTTTGGCTCTTTGGAAATCCAGGCCGTTTATATCTCAGGAAATGTGCGCGACCCGTTTGCGCATTACATGCAAGATGCGCAAACAAATTACAACATGAACTGGAGAAACGAGCCAAATTACCCAAGGCCAGATTTTCTTTCATCCTC
>Ga0154020_10004125_pt1 | contig 17354 bp, 15 predicted proteins | sample Klosneuvirus_201_FD_109709 | JGI IMG/M metagenome (GOLD analysis project Ga0154020, IMG submission 109709) | Active sludge microbial communities from wastewater, Klosterneuburg, Austria - Klosneuvirus_20160825_MG | ecosystem: Engineered > WWTP > Aerobic digester > Activated sludge | place...
AAAATCGCCGCCGACGAGAAGAACCGCATTCCGATGGGCATGCGCTGTCTGCTTGTCGAACACGACGACGGTCTGGTGCTGATCGATACCGGCGTCGGCAACAAGGAAACGACCAAGTTCCACGACATCTACGGCATCGAGAATCAGGCCGACGTGGCGCGTGCGCCCGGTCGCACGGCACTCGAGGCCGGCATCGCCCGTGCGGGGTTCGCGCCGGCCGATATCACGCTGGTGATCAACACGCACCTGCACTTCGACCACGCCGGTGGCAACACCTACCGCAACGAGGCGGGCGAGGTGCTGGCCGCATTTCCCAATGCGCGTTATGTCGTGCAGCGAGGGGAATACGAGTACGCTCGGCGCGCGAACGAACGGACATCGGCCAGCTATTTCCCGCACAATTGGGACGTCCTGTTCGCGGCCGACCGTTTCGACCTGATCGAGGGCGAGCCGGAGCTCCGCCCGGGCATTCGGGTGCGGCGCACCCCCGGCCACACGCCGCACCATCAGAGTGTGGTCCTGGAATCGGCGGGCGAAACGCTCTGCTTTCTGGGCGATGTGGTCCCGACCGCCCATCACCTCCCGCTTCCGTGGATCATGGGCTACGACGTGGAGCCGCTGGTGACATTGGAGTCCAAGCGGGCGTTGCTGGGCCAGGCACTGGCTGGCGACTGGCAGCTGGTCTTCGAGCACGATGCGTCGGTCGGATTCGGTCGGGTGGCGCTGGACGGCAAGGGGTATCGCCTCGCTGAGTAACTTCCAGCGCCCGGGGGGTTGACCCCGAGGCTAAGTCGTCTACTTTTCTGGGGTTAGGACGTTGGTGTTGTTGTAGAGCACGACCACAACCGAGAAGCGACCGGGCAGCGACGCCCGATCCACCCTTCGGCCCTCGACGCGGAATGTGCGCATTCCCCGAGGTGCGCTGCTGGAGTCCATCGAACCGAGCTTCACCGACGTGCCTCGTGCGCGTGCGGTGCAGTACTCGTTGCGACGCGGATTCCTCACTGGGGTCCGCGTTTTCTGTGTCTATTCACCGGAGTTCGGCCTATTCAGGATTCGACCAAGCGTCCGCCACGGGTGAACCGGCAGATCCGGATCAGCCCCGTTCGCGTGATCGCCGCCGACGGAAGTCAGCTCGGCATCATGGAAGTCGACGTGGCATTGGCCCAGGCAACTGAGCAGGGGCTCGACCTCGTCGAAGTGGCGGCTGCAGCGCGGCCACCCGTGGTCCGCATCATGGACTACGGGAAGTTCAAGTTCGAGCAGGCCAAACAGGCGCGGCTGGCGAAGAAGAAGCAGCACGTCATCCATCTCAAGGAAGTGAAGTACCGCCCTGGGATCGATGATCATGACTTCGAAACGAAGACGCGCCACGCGCGCCGATTCCTCGAAGAAGGGAACAAGGTGAAGGTGACATTGATGTTCCGCGGTCGACAGATCGCGCACCCGGAGTTGGGCAAGCTGGTCGTCGATCGTGTTTCGGTGGAGTTGGCGGACATCGCCAAGATCGAAAGCCCGTCGATGATGGAAGGGAAGTCGATGACGATGATCCTCGCGCCGAAATAATCAGCGCGTGATCGCAGCAGCGCTCTGGTGAATGGGCGCCACGTTGCTCAGAACGTTTACCGTAGCCGTGAGCATATCATGCCGAAGATGAAGACCCATAGCGGCGCCAAGAAGCGCTTCTCGATCACGGGATCGGGAAAAGTGCGGCGCCTGAAGGCGTACAAGAGCCACATCCTGACCAAGATGGATGCGAAGAAGAAGCGCAATCTCCGCCGCCCGACGATTGTCGAGACCAACGGCGAAGTGAAGCGCATCAAGCGTCTGCTCGTCGCCTGAGGATAACCGACCATGCCTCGCGTCAAATCCAACGTCGTCCGCCTGAAGCGGAAAAAGCAGATCCTCAAGCACGCCAAGGGTGCCTTTGGTGGCCGGTCCAAGCTCTGGAAGGCCGCGAAGGAAACCGTGGAGCGTGGCTGGCGCTATGCGTACCGCGATCGCAAGAACAAAAAGCGCGACTTCCGTCGCCTCTGGATCGTGCGTATCAACGCCGCCGCCCGCATGCACGACATGTCGTACAGCGCGTTCATTCAGGGCCTCCACGCCTCCGGGATCGAGATCGATCGCAAGGTGCTGGCTGATCTCGCCGTGCGTGAGCCAGAAGCGTTTGCCGCCATTGCCGCGCAGGTGCGCAAGGCGCTCGACTCGCTGAAGACCGCCGCCGCGTAAGTCTCGCGACGTTCGTTCGTGGTCGCAGGGCCGGCTGCCTTCCAGGACGCCGGCCCTGCGCGTATCCCCGCTTTCTTCAAACCTCACGTGCAACTCTCCGAGTATCTCGCGCAGGCTGATGCGCTCGCGCACGAGGCACGGGCCCTGCTGGACGGACTCGATCCGTCCACGCGTCTCGATGTTGCCAAGGGGCAACTGAACGCGCTCAAGGATGATCGGCTGAATGCGCTGCAAGGCGCACTCCGCGTGCTCGCGCCCGAGGATCGGCGTGCGGCCGGTACCGCGTTCAACACCCTGAAGACCGCCATTCAGGCGTCACTCGACGCCTTCTCGGCGCGCCAGTCCACGGGCCGAGCCTCCGGCACCTTCGACGCGACCATGCCGGCGCGACGCGAATGGCAAGGCACGCTCCATCCGGTGACACTGGTCATCGATGAGATCTGCGAGATCTTCCGCGAGCTCGGCTTCACGATCGCGCTCGGCCCGGAAGCGGAAACCGAACGGTACAACTTCGGTGCGCTCAACTTCCCGCCGGATCATCCGGCCATGGAACTGCACGATACGCTGTACCTGGGCGACGACACGTTGCTGCGTACGCACACCTCGCCCGTGCAGGTCCGCACGTTGCAGCAGTTTGCGCCACCGGTCCGCGTGCTCGCGCCAGGTCAGGTGTATCGTCGCGATTTCTTCGATGCCACGCACGCGCCGGCGTTCATGCAGCTCGAGGGTCTTGCCGTCGACGAAGACATCTCGTTTGTCGATCTCAAGGCCACCCTCGCAGAGTTCGCCCGCCGATTTTACGGCGCGTCACGCCGTGTGCGCTTCGGCCCCTCGTATTTCCCGTTCGTCGAGCCCGGCGCGCAGATGGACGTGGAAGTGGATCTCAATGACGGGAAGGGATTGCGCTGGGTGGAGATTCTCGGCTGTGGCATGGTGCATCCCAACGTGCTCGAAGCCGCGGGCCTCGACAGCGAGAAGTACACCGGATGGGCATTTGGCATGGGCCCCGCGCGCATTGCCATGTCGCGTTACGACATCCACGACATCCGCCTGCTGTATGATTCCGACGTTCGCTTCCTGGAGCAGTTTGCTCGATGATCGTTTCGCATGAGTGGCTCAAGCAGTTCGTTCCGCATTCGCTGAGTGCCGCGCAGGTTGGTGAGCTGCTGAGCCGGCATTGCGTCACGCTGGACGGCATTCAAGCGCTCGGAGCCGACCTCGCGCCGTTTGTCATCGCGCAGGTCGTCGAGGCCGGACGTCATCCGAATTCTGACCATCTCTGGATCACCAAGGTCGATGACGGCAGCGGTACGCTGCTCGATGTCGTCTGCGGGGCGCCAAACGTCGTGGCCGGCAACAAGTACCCGTTTGCACGCACGGGTACCGTCATGCCCGGCGGGCTCAAGATCGAGAAGCGGAAGATTCGCGGCGAAACGTCGAACGGCATGCTCTGTTCGCCGCGGGAGTTGGGACTCGGACAGGATCATGATGGCATCATGACGCTCGACACGGAGGCCGCGCCCGGCACGCCGCTGCTCGACGTGCTGCCACTCGGTGATGCACGCCTCGACCTCGATGTGCTGCCGAATCGCCCCGACTTGCTCTCCCATCGCGGTGTCGCGCGCGAAATCGCCGCGCTGACGGGCGTCGAGTGTTTTCCGGTTCCGGCGGGCGACCTTGGCGATGTGGAGATCGACGCCGAAGAGGTTGAGGCGCTGGATGTCGCGATGATCGGTGGCGTGTCGGTTCGCGTCGACGATCGCACGAATTGTCCGCTGTATCTCGGTGTCGTGATCCGCGATGTCGCCGTGGGGCCAAGTCCCGCCTGGCTGCAGCAGCGACTCGAGAGCATCGGACAACGCAGCATCAGCAACGTGGTGGATGTGACCAACTACATCCTGCACGGATTGGGACAGCCGGTGCACGCATTCGATTTGGGCAGGCTCGCGCAGTCCTCGATTGTTGTCCGTCCGACGCGGGAAGGCGAAGGGCTCGTTACGCTTGACGGCGTGTCGCGCACGCTGCCGGCGGGCACCACCGTGATCTGCGACGGCGAGAAGCCGGTGGCGTTGGCGGGTGTGATGGGTGGTCAGAATTCTGAAGTCTCGGAGCAGACGACAGACATCCTGCTCGAGGTGGCTGTGTTCGATGCCCGGTTTGTGCGTCGGGTGCGGCGCACGGTGGGCCTCAACACCGACGCGAGCTATCGCTTTGAACGTGGTGTCGACGCGGACGCAGTGCGTGAGATTGCGTATATCGCGGCGGCGATGATGGTGCAGGTGGCGGGCGGTCGTATCGAGTCCACGTTGATTGTTGGCGACGGGCAACCGGACGCGCCGGCGATCGCGCTGCGACCGGCGCGGTTGGCGCGCCTGCTCGGTGCGTACGTGTCGGTGCCGGAGATTACGCGTCGCCTGGAATCACTGGGCTGCGCTGTGGCGTCCGTGACCACCGTCTCTCACGGCGACACCCTGCTCGTGCAGGCTCCGTCGTGGCGCCACGATCTACGCCTCGAAGTGGATCTCATCGAGGAGGTCGCGCGACTCATCGGCTTCGATGCGCTGCCCGATGAATTGCGCGCCTTTCGTCCGGGAAGTGCGCCGGACCACGCGCTCCACCTGGCGGGACGTCGTGTGCGCGATGTACTGGTCGCCCTCGGCCTGTCGGAAACGCGCCCGATGCCGTTTACGTCGACGGGTGATGCGCAGTCACCGCGCGTCCGAAACCCACTGGCCGACGATGAACCGTTCTTGCGTGCGTCGCTGCTCGATACGCTCGCTCGCCGCGCGGAATACAATCTGTCGCGCATGGAGGGCAACATCCGCCTCTTCGAGATCGGAAATGCGTTCTTGCCGTCGTCCGGACGACTGCCGCGTGAGGAAGTCCGCGTGGCTGCGTTGGTGATGGGACAGCGGCGTCCGCCGCATTTCACCGAGCCGCAGCCGCCCGCGTTCGATGTCTGGGATGCGAAGGCGATTGCGGAGCGGGTGGCAGCCGCCGCCTTTCCTGGCGCGACGATAACGCTGGTTCCGGCCTCCGCACCTCGCGTCTGGGACATCGACGTGGGCGGGCGCGGACCCGTGGGGTATGTAGAGCAACTGACGCTCGACCGGCCTGTGTGGGCCTCCGATGCGTTTGGTGTCGAGCTGACGCTCGGGCTCATGCCGTCAGCCGACGTGGCCCCTCCCTCGGAGCACCGGCACGCGACGGTCATCGAGCGCGAACCAGCCGCATCGGCCGGACTGCGCGTCAAGCCACTCCCCGTGACACCCGCGGCCGAGTTCGATCTGGCGCTGATCGTCCCCGACGGGGTCACGGCGGCGACGGTCGAGCAGGCACTGCGCAACGCTGGCGGGGAGCTGCTCGAGCGCATGGCGTTGTTTGATGAATTCCGTGGGGCGGGTGTGCCCGAGGGCACACGCAGCCTGGCGTGGCGGTTGACCTATCGGCACCCTGAGCGCACTCTGCGGGACAAGGAGATCGAGGGGCGCCGTGCCCGACTGCTCGAAGTCCTCGACAAGGAACTGGGAATCCGTCCACGTGCGTCCTGACGTCGCCGCGTTTCGCGAGCTTGATACGCTCGTTCGCAACCTCACCGATCAACTCGCAGGCTATCGCCGCCGCGCGTTGGCTGCCGAATTGCGCACGCGCGAGTTGGAGCGCGACGCGGAGCAACTGCGTGCCGCCCTGGACGCCGCGTTGCACGATGCGGCGGCGGCGGTCGAATCTCGTGAGCACGCCCTCGCCGCGGCGCGTGAAGCTGCGGCGAGCGCTCGTGAGGCGCGCGACAAGCTGGTGATCGCCGAGAAACGGCTGGCCGACGCCGCGTCCGCGAGCCCCTGGGCGCCGGTCGGCGAGGATGGGCACCCGGAGAATGAACGACTGCGCGCGCGCCTGTCCGAGGCACGGGATCGCACGACGCAGCTGGCGGATCGGGTGCGCTTTCTCCGGCAGCAGATCACGCAGGGCGTCGAACGATGATGGACAACAAGTCGGTGGTGCGCGTGCGGATTGTCGGGGAGGAGTACACGCTGCGCACGGAAGCCTCCACCGCGCACACCGAAGCCGTGGCCGAGCATGTGGATCGAACGATTCGGGCGATTCTGTCCAGCGGGGCGACGGTCGAGACACACAAGGCCGCCATTCTGGCGGCGTTGCAGATCACGGATGAGCTCCTGCGAGAGCGCTCCGCGTCGGACGCGTTGACCGCCGACCTTCGCCAACTGGCGTCCGATATTCGGCCACTGCTGCCGCCGGCAAAACGCGGTGAGGATTCCCCCCCGGGCGATCTGGCGTAATCCGGGGCGATTCGCCTCGCTGGGCGCGGCACAGAGGTTGCGGGTAGTCCGGCATTTCCGTACGTTCACGGTTCATGGCGCATCGAGCGCTGAACCCGTAAGTCGGTCGCCTGTCGCGACATGCTTCGGGCCTTCGGCATGCCGTGTGATGCGACGGACACTGAATCCGCGACCTGCCGCGGTGGAGCATAGATCTCATGGGAGATGTTCCCGTAGCGGCGCTTGTTGGCGCCCTGGGGCTGATCTTTGCCGTCGTTGCGTTTGTGCTCGGACGGCAATCCGGCAGCAAGGACGAGCTTCAGAAGCAGCGCAGCGCGAAGAACACGGCCGATGAAGCGGCGCAGCGCATAATCGAGGAAGCGCGTCGCGAGGCGGAAACGTCCCGAAAGAGCGCTATTGTTGCGGGAAAGGAAGAGGTTCTCGTCCTCAGGGAATCACTCGAGCGTGAGCTGCGCGATCGGCGCGGCGACGTCGAGCGGGAAGAGAAGCGCGTCCTCGACCGCGAGGGCCAGCTGGACCGCGCGCGCGAATCACTCGAAGGCCGCGAGACCGATCTCCAGCGCCGCATCGGGGAGCTCGGTGCGCGCGAGGGCCGCGCGACGGATCGCGAGCAGGAACTGGCCAAGCTGATCGACGAAGAACGTCGACGCCTCGAACAGATTGCCGGCCTGAGCGCCGAGCAGGCGAAAGCCGAGCTGATGCGCCGCATGGAAGATGCAGCGCTGGCGGATGCGTCCAACCGCGTGCGGGAGATCCGTGAGTCGGCGCGCCGGAACGCGGAGCGGGAAGCCAAGAAGATCGTGGCGCTCGCGGTGCAGCGCGTGGCGGCGGAAACAACGGCCGAAACGACGGTGTCCGCCGTTTCGCTCCCGAACGATGAGATGAAGGGTCGCATCATCGGGCGTGAAGGGCGCAACATTCGCGCGTTCGAGCTGGCGACGGGCGTCGATGTCATCATCGATGACACCCCGGATACGGTAGTGGTGTCGTGTTTTGACCCGGTGCGCCGCGAAACCGCGCGACTGGCGCTCGAAAAGCTGGTGAGCGACGGGCGCATTCATCCGGGTCGCATCGAGGAAGTCGTCGCGAAGGCCCGCAAGGAAGTGGAAACGACGATCATCGAAACCGGCGAACAAGCCGCGTATGAGGTCGGCGTGGCGGGGCTGCATCCTGAGCTCATCAAGCTCGTGGGGCGCATGCGATGGCGCACCAGCTACGGTCAAAACATTCTGGCCCATTCCAAAGAAGTGGCGTGGCTGGCCGGCATGATGGCGGCGGAGCTGGGGCTCGACGTGGCGCTTGCCAAGCGGGGCGCGCTCTTGCACGACATCGGCAAGGTGCTCACGCACGAGCACGAAGGCACACACGTGCAACTCGGCGTCGAAGTGGCGACCAAGTACGGCGAAAATCCGCTGGTCGTCAATTGTATCGCGGCACATCACGACGACGTGCCGCACGAAAGCGAAGTCTCGGTGCTGGTGCAGGCCGGCGATTCCATCTCGGGATCACGGCCAGGCGCGCGTCGTGAAGCGTTTGAAACGTACGTGAAGCGACTGGAAGGACTCGAGAAAATCGCATCGAGCTATCGCGGCGTCGAGCGAGTCTTTGCGATTCAGGCGGGGCGCGAGGTTCGTGTGGTGGTGACGCCAGAGCAGGTGGATGACACACGGATGACGGCGCTATCAGAAGAAATCGCCCGTCGCATCGAGTCGGAACTGCAGTATCCGGGGCAAATCAAGGTGGTCGTCATTCGCGAGAGCCGGGCGGTGGATTTTGCGCGCTGAACTGATCGATGGCAAAGCGATCGCCGCGGCGATTCGCGCGGAAGTGGCACAGGACGTCGCCGCGCTTGCAGCGCGGGGCGTCGTGCCAGGACTGACGGTGGTGCTCGTCGGAGACGATGGCGCCAGCGCCACCTACGTCGGCGCGAAAGAGAAAGCGTCGAAAGAGGCCGGCATGGCTGGCCGGACGATCCGCCTGCCGGCGGAGACGTCGCAAGACGAATTGTTGCGACTCGTGGAATCACTCAATGCGGACGAGCAGGTGCACGGCATTCTCGTGCAGATGCCGCTTCCGCGACACATCGATCCCGATACGGTGATCCGGCACATTCGGCCGGAGAAGGATGTGGACGGATTCCATCCGGTGAACGTCGGCAAGCTGCTGATCGGCCACACTGATGGATTTGTCTCCTGCACGCCAGCGGGTGTCATCGAGTTGCTGCTGCGCAGTGGCGTCGAGACGCGCGGCGCCGACGCGGTGATAGTCGGCCGCAGCAACATCGTGGGCAAACCGATGGCGGCGCTGCTCGTGCAGGCGCGCGCCGGTGGCGACGCCACCGTGACGATCTGCCACAGTCGTTCGCGCGATCTCGCGTTGCATACGCGGCGCGCTGACATCCTCGTGGTCGCCGCGGGACGCGCCGAGATGATCACGGGTGATATGATCAAACCCGGTGCGGTGGTGATCGATGTCGGGATGAATCACGTCCCCGATGCGACGCGGGCCAAGGGCACGCGACTGACCGGCGATGTGCACTTCGCAAGTGCGGTCGAGGTCGCGTCCAAAATCACGCCCGTGCCAGGCGGCGTCGGGCCGATGACGATTGCGATGTTGCTGCGCAATACGGTGCGCGCGGCATCGCAGGCGTTCGATCTGGCCACGGTGTAGTGGCGTAGTGGCGCGGCGAACAAGCGGATATGGGCCGCCAGCGGCGGCCGAGGACGGTACGCCCGGGAGCGCACCGGAAAACGCGATCGCGGTGCACACGCTCACATCCGCCGCCAAAGATCTCGTCGAAGGGGCTTTCCCCCCGCTCTGGGTGCGCGGGGAGATCAGCGACTTCAAGGCGCATCGCAACGGCCACTGGTACTTCGCGCTGCGCGACGCAGACGCGCAGGTGAAGTGTGTGGTGTGGAGTGCCCAGCAGCGGCGCATTCCGGCGACGCCCGACGATGGCATGCAGGTGCTCGCCTTCGGACAGATGACCGTGTGGCCGGTTCGCGGCGATCTGCAGTTCTCCGTGCGAGCGATCGAGGCGGCCGGCGACGGCTTGTGGCGTAAGGCGCTGGAACAGACACGTCTGCGTCTGGAAAAGGACGGGTTACTCGATCCGGCACGCAAGCGCATGCTGCCGGCGTTTCCTCGGCGCATTGCGGTGATCACTAGCCCGGATGGCGCCGCCTTGCACGACATCATCACCGTGGCACGGAGCCGCAGCGCGGCCGTGGAGCTGGTGCTCGTGGCCGCGAAGGTGCAGGGAGAGGGTGCCCCTGAGCCGCTCGTCGCGGCCATCGAACGGGTCGGTCGCTGGGCCGACGCGGATCTGTTGATCATCGGTCGCGGTGGAGGGTCGCGGGAAGATCTTTGGGCGTTCAATGATGAGCGGGTGGCGCGCGCGCTGGCTGCGTGCCCGTTGCCGACGATTTCCGCCGTTGGGCACGAAGTGGACATCAGCATCTGCGATCTGGTCGCCGATGTTCGGGCGGCCACGCCGTCTGCCGCGGCGGAGATGGCGGTGCCGTCGCGTCGCGAACTGGTGGGACGCGTGGAATCCCTTGGCAAACGTCTCGCCGCCGCCGCACAGCGGCGGGAAGACCGAGCCGTCGCCGCGCTCGCCCAGGTTCAGAAGCGGTTGACGGTCGCGGCGTCGACGCTCGCCGAGCGGCGTCGGGCCCGGATCGAGTCGGTGGCCGGACGGTTGCAGGCCCTCTCCCCACTCGCGGTGCTGGGACGGGGATTCGCCGTGGCGCGCGCCGCCAATGGCGCTACTTTGAGCGATGTGGGTCAGTTTCGCCCGGACGGGACGTTCGACCTGTGGCTGCGCGACGGCATTGTCGCCGCGACGGCCGGGGAAACGCGTCCGCTGCCCGACGCCGGACCCATTTCTTTCCTGCCGGAGCTTCCGTGACCTTTGAACAAACGCTGCAACGGTTGGAGGAGATCGTGCGGGATCTTGAGCGCACCGACCTCGACCTCGATCGTGCATTGGCGCTGTTCGAGGAAGGCATTGGGCATCTGCGGACGGCCGGCGCGGCACTGCAGCAGGTGGACGCACGCGTGCAGCAGTTGATGGAAGCCGCCGATGGTACGTTCACCGTCACCGAGCTCGGGGGCTGAGCGAAACGATGTCGTCCACGGGATACGACGCGCCTGCGGTCAGCTTTCATGGCGATCGCGTGTCGGTGCAGCAGGCACTGGACGGTTTCTGCGCCCGTTGGCTTGGCGATCTGGCGCCGTTGACGGCTGAAGCAATTCGCTACTCCCTGCTCGGCGAAGGAAAACGCCTGCGGGCCATCTTGCTTCTCGAGGCGTATCGGGCGTGCGGCGGAGCCGGCGATGCGCGGGAACTGGCGGCGTCCGTCGAAGTTGTCCATGCGTACTCGTTGGTCCATGACGATCTCCCCTGCATGGATGATGACGACGTTCGCCGGGGCCGGCCCACCGTGCATCGCGTCTACGGCGTGTCGATCGCGACCGCGGCTGGGCTGGCGATGGTCCCACTCGCGGCGCGCAGCGCGTGGCATGCTGCAAAGGCCCTCGGACTGCCCGATCATGAAGCCGGAGACATCGTACGCGAACTGATGGTGGCTTCCGGCGGTGGCGGGATGATCGGAGGCCAGCTGCTCGATCTCGAGGCCGAAGGGGTCCACCTCACGGTCGACGCGCTGGAGCGCGTGCATCGCCTCAAGACGGGGGCGCTCATTACCGCATCCGTCACGCTTGGCGCCCGGGCCGCGCGCGCCTCGTCTGCGCAGCGGGAGGCGCTCGCCCGCTATGGTTCGTCGATCGGGTTGGCGTTCCAGATTGCGGACGATGTTCTCGACATCACCGCGACGACGGACCAGCTGGGCAAGACGGCCGGACGGGACTTGGATCTGCACAAGAGCACCTATCCGGCACTGCTTGGGGTGGAGGGAGCAATCGCGAAGGCGGTTGCGTTGGTTGAGGACGGCTGTGCGGCGCTCGCGGAGGAGCAGTTGTTGACTCCGACGCTCGAACAGCTGGCGCGCTTTATCGTAGAACGGCGTTCGTAGGACGCCGCTCGCAGGACGCGGACCCACAGCATCGCGGATGTCGCCCGCGACGCATTACACGAGCTTCATCATGTCGATTCTTGATGGCATTCAGTCGCCGGCAGATCTCAAGTCGCTCTCACGCGATGAACTGCGCACGCTTGCGCAGGACATGCGGGAACGGCTCATCGATATCTGCTCCCGGACGGGTGGACACATCGGCGCCGGTCTTGGGGTGGTCGAACTCACGATCGCGCTGCAGACGGTGTTCGACACACCCGCCGACCAGTTGGTCTGGGACGTCGGTCATCAGGGGTATCCGCACAAGCTGCTGACAGGACGCAACGGGCGCATGGAATCGCTGCGCCAGGAGGGCGGACTGTCCGGCTTCCTCAAGCGGAGCGAAAGCGAGTACGACACGTTCGGGGCCGGTCATGCCGCGACGGCCATCTCGGCGGCACTTGGTATCGCCGCCGGCCGCGACGTCAATCACGAGCAATTCAAAGTTGCCGCGATCATCGGCGACGGATCGATGGGCTCCGGGCTGGCGTACGAAGGACTCAACAACGCCGGGCATTCCGATCGCGACATCATCGTCGTACTGAATGACAACGAGATGTCGATCGCGCCGAATGTCGGCGCCATGCACAAATATCTCACCAGCATTCAGCGCAATCCACTCTATAATCGCTTGCGTTCGCGCATCGGCGAACTCGTCGACAACGCCCCCGCGCCGTTCAGCGGGATGAGCACGTTGCTCCGCAAGTGGGAGGAGAGCGTCAAGTCGTTTCTCACGCCCGGTGTGTTGTTCGAGGAACTCGGCTTTCGCTACTTTGGCCCAATCGATGGCCATGACATCGACGCCTTGATCGAGACGTTCACGGCGGTGCGCGGCATGAATACGCCGCGGCTCGTGCATGTGATTACGCAGAAGGGGCGCGGCTTTCCCGCTGGCGATCACGGCGAGAAATGGCATGCGCTGCCACCCGGACACGACCCCGCCACGGGCAAGCAGCTCAAGACCAGCACGGCGAACCCCGCCTGGACTGCAGTCTACGGCAAGGGCTTGCTGGAGCTTGGCGAAGAACGGAAGGACGTCACGGTGATCACGGCGGCGATGCCCAGTGGCACCGGCACCGGTCCGTTTGCCAAGGCTTTTCCGGAGCGTTTCTTCGATGTCGGCATCGCGGAAGGGCACGGCGTGACGTTCGCGGCCGGCATGGCCACGCAAGGGCTGCACCCGATCGTGACGATCTACTCGACGTTTCTGCAGCGCGGGTACGACAACATCATTCACGATGTCGCCTTGCAGCACCTGCCAGTGGTGTTCGCCATGGATCGAGCGGGACTGGTGGGTGAGGACGGCGAAACGCACATGGGCCTCTACGACATTCCGTACATGCTCGCCGTGCCCGGGATGACGGTGACGGCGCCACGCAACGGCGAGGAGATGCTGGGGCTGTTGCGCGCGAGTGTCGAACAGACGCGCGGCCCCTTCTCGATTCGCTATCCACGTGATGCGTCGCCGGATACGCCGCCGGAGTTTTCACGCATCAAGGCCACGCCCTACGGGACGTGGGAAGTGCTGCGCCATGGACGCGAGTTCGCCATCCTCGCCGTCGGCACGATGGTCAATACCGCGCTGCAGGCGGCAGAGGTGCTTGCCGAGGAAGGACTCGATATCACGGTCGTGAATTGTCGGTATCTCAAGCCGTACGACGAGGTCACCTTGAATGCGGTGCTCTCGGATCACACGCACATCCTCACGGTCGAGGAAGGCGCGGTGGTCAACGGTTTCGGCGCGTACATGAGTGCGATCATCCAGCGACTGGCGCCGTCGGTGCGCGTGGCGACGCATGGTGTGCCGGATCGCATCGTCTACTCGGCCTCGCGCGCCAAGCAGCTGGCGACCCTGCAGCTCGACGCACCCGGCATTGCCGATCGGGTGCGTGCGCTGCACGAGTCTGAGGCGATGGCAGGGTGAAGCGCATCGGCGTCATCGGGCACCGTGGCTACGCCGGATTGCCGGTCATCCTGAGCACCCTGTTGGACATCGCGCCGTCCCTCGGGATCTCGCTGGCGTTTGAAGACGAGTTGTGGGAGATCGCAGAGGAAGGGGATCGGTTGCACCATCCGTCCGAGGTCGACGCGTTGTTCACGCTCGGTGGTGACGGCACCCTCTTGCGCGGTGCACGCTTTCTGGATGGCCACGTGGTGCCGATCCTCGGCATCAATCTGGGCCGCCTTGGATTTCTCACCAGCTGTGGGGGCGACGAATTCGAGCTGGGCGTCCGACGCTTTGCCGCGGGAGACTTCACCTCGGAAGCGCGGATGGCCCTCTCGTCGGCCACGCTCGATCGCGACGGTGTTGAACGGTGCAGTTGGCTCTCGCTCAACGACGTGGTGCTCAGCAAAGGCGGATTCGCGCGTGTCGTCAAGTTCTCTGTGTTTGTCGATGATGAGATGATCGGCAGCTACTCAGCGGACGGGCTGGTACTCTCGACACCCACGGGCTCAACCGGCTACTCGCTCTCGGCGGGCGGTCCGATTGTGGTTCCGACCGTCGAGAGCATTGTGCTGACGCCGGTCTCGCCGCACACCCTCGCGATGCGTCCACTCGTGCTGCCGCCGCAGGTGGTGGTCAAGGTGCGTGCGGATGATGGTCCGGCCGAACTTCTGGTAACGATCGATGGACAGGTCGGGACTACGTTCATGAGCGGTGAAACGCTCGTCGTGCAACGAGCGCCGAGCCCCGTGCACATCGTCCGATTCCCAGGGACGACCTTCTTCAGCCGGATGCGCCGCAAGCTCGGCTGGGGCGGCCTGAGCGAGCGCGACGGCGAAACGATTTAACGCGAGACGCCCGTCATGCTGATCGAACTGCGACTGCGCAATGTGGCGGTGATCGACGCAGTGACGTTGCCGCTGGCGGAAGGATTGAACGTACTCACCGGCGAGACCGGTGCCGGCAAATCGCTCATTGTCGGCGCGCTGGGCATGCTGCTGGGCGAACGGGCGGCCTCGGATCGAGTGCGCACGGGCACGGACAAAGCGTCGGTCGAAGGTGTTTTTGAGGTGCGGCAACATCTGGCCGTGCGCGCCGCGCTCGATGCGCGAGGGATCGAGTCGGACGACGATCTCCTCGTGCTTCGGCGTGAGATCGGCGTCAACGGGCGCTCCCGCGCATGGATCAACGGCTCGACGGTGACCGCGTCGGTGTTGGCCGAGATCGGCGGCCTGCTGGTGAGTGTGCACGGGCAGCACGACTCACGTCAGCTCCTCGACAGCGAACACCAGCGCGAAATGCTGGACGCGTTTGTGGGGTCCGACGACGAGCGCGCGCGAGTCGCTGATGCCCATGCTCGGCAGGCCGCATTGGCGGCGCGCGAGCGCGAACTCGATGCGCGCCGCCGTGATGCCGAGCGTCGCTCGGACTACCTCCGATTTGTGGTGCGCGAAATCGAAGACGCCCGACCGACGCCCGACGAGGACGAGGCGCTCGACCGTGACATCCGCCGTCTCAGTCACGCCAACGAATTGCGTTCACTCGCTGCGCAGGCAGCGGCGGCCATCAGTGGCGACGACCGGGCGGCGCTGTCGGCGCTCGCGGTGGTGCGTCGCTCGTTGTCGGCGCTGGCTCGCATCGACCCGGAGACCGAGCGCTGGCAGGGGGTGTTCGATGGGGCGGTGTACGCGCTCGACGAGCTCTCGCGCGATCTCGAGACGTACGCCGACGGCATCGACGCGGAGCCGGCGCGCCTGGCCACACTGGAGGCGCGGCGTGATCTCCTGTTGGGGCTCATGCGTAAGCACGGGCCGACTATAGGTGAGGTCATTGTCACCGGTGCGCGCGCGCGCGCGGAGCTCGATCTGGTCGACGGCGGCGCGCTTGACCTCAAGGCCATAGCCGAAGCGCGCGCCGTTGCCGATGGCGCGCTCAGCGAAGCGGCCGCCGAATTGACGCGACGGCGCGCGTCCGGCGCAAAGCAGTTGGCCGCTGCCGTCACGGCGTTGCTGCCGGAGCTCGGTATGCCGGATGGTCAGTTCGACGTCACGCTGACACCGCTCGAGACGATCGGAGCGGGAGGTGCCGAAGGGGTCCAGTTTCTTGCGGCACTCAATGCTGGCGGTGAGATGCGGCCGCTCGCGCGTATTGCCAGCGGTGGTGAACTCGCGCGCATCCTGCTGGCGCTGAGTACGGTGCTGGCGCGCCTGCAACGGGTACCGACACTCGTATTTGACGAGGTGGACGCTGGCATCGGCGGGGCCGTGGCGTGGCAGGTCGGTGCCCTGATGCGGCGCGTGGCGGCGCATCATCAGGTGCTCGCGATTTCACATCTCGCGCAGATCGCCGCGCGCGCGCACCATCACGTCGTCGTCCGCAAGGGTGCCATCGGAACAGTCACCACCGCCGACACAACCGTCGTGCAGGACGAGACGCGCGTGCTCGAGATCGCGCGCATGCTGGGCGGTGATGCCGATCGGGAAGTCAGTCGCGCGCACGCCCGAGAGTTGCTGACGCGCGGCGCCGAGGTGGAAGCCGCGCCGCCAGCCCGCCGCGCCGTTGGTCAACGTCGCGGAAAGCCGGTATAGACGCGCAGTTCGAGTCGGTCGGTGGAGACGGCGGGAACCACGGCTCCCGTGCCAGCCAGTGGTTCGGTGTGCACGTACATCACCTCCACCGGCCATTTGGATCGTCCGCGTACGTAGCTCGAAAGTGTGGAGAACGTGACACCCACGAGATACGATTGTGCGGTCTGCGACGACGTGCTCAACGTCTCCTCGGGAAGTGTCGCGTCGGCGGCGAATCGGTATGCGTCGGACTCCTGACGACGCAGCAGGTAGCCGCCGGAGATTCCAAAGAACTGGCCGATCGACAGTCGCGGCGCGATCTCGATTTCGGCGCGTCGGCCCAGCGTGCGATTGGCCGAGGTACTCACTGAGCTGAAGAAGAGTGAGGAGTCGGCAATCAGCGGACGTCGGATGGCGATCTGATCGTCCAGCGGCTGCACCACACGCAGCGTCCCACTGATCCAGATCCACCGATTGAAGACGATATCGGTGGTGCTGCGCAGCAGCAGCGCATTGGCGCCGTCGCCAATCGGCACATCGAGCGCATCAGACGGCCGATCCGCGCCCGCGGTCCCGAAACGCCATCCGGCAGTGACAAGACTGCGAAGGCCCGGCCGCCGAGTGCCAAGCCACTGCGCGGGACGTGCACCAAGTGTGTTGAGCCAGAGAAATGATGCGGTCAGATCGATATCGCCAATGCCTGATCGGCGCGTGCCGTCGAGCACTTTGTAGTCGAGGCCATAGGCCGTGTCCCCGACGATGCGAGCGATCGCACCGGGTCCGTTCACGATCGTTGCCGGCGCTGGCAGTGAACCGGCCGCCATCGACGTCACTCCGAACGATTCGAATTCCGTGCGCAGTGCGCCGAGGCGCGTGTTGATGGCCGCCTGTGTGGCGGAGCCGCTGATTGGCACCACGGGAGACCCGGCGCGAACACTGTCGCCGTACACGGTGACGATCGCCGACTGTGTTTCGGCGGCGCGCTGTACCAGCTGTTGTGCAGCGGCTGCATTGGCGCGGATGGCGTCGCAGCCCGTCGCCGCCGGTGCCGCGCAGCGGGTGATCTCTGCAGCCAGCAGCGTGCGCGCCTGGTCGATCTGTCGGAGCAGGGTGCCGTTGGCGGTACGCGCCGCCGCCCCGGCTGTTGCGGAGAATGCGGGGTTCTGGCCGATCGTGGCGCTGGTGCCGTCACGGTTGAGGATCAGCTTCGCGTTGTTCCGCGTCTCGATATACGGCA
>Ga0154020_10004126_pt1 | contig 17349 bp, 14 predicted proteins | sample Klosneuvirus_201_FD_109709 | JGI IMG/M metagenome (GOLD analysis project Ga0154020, IMG submission 109709) | Active sludge microbial communities from wastewater, Klosterneuburg, Austria - Klosneuvirus_20160825_MG | ecosystem: Engineered > WWTP > Aerobic digester > Activated sludge | place...
GTCAACGCCAGCGAATCCGGCCCGAACTCTTCGAGCTCAAAGCCGAATTGCGCCAAAGCCTCGCGCTGCGAAAGGGCCAGCTCGCGCGCGGCCAGGCTCAGATTCAGCGGCTGCGGCATCAGCAGGCGCTGGCGCTCCAGCGGCGCTTCGCGCAACCGGTGTTCCAGCAGCCAATAGAGGATGCGCTCATGGAACGCGTGCTGGTCAATGATCACCATGGCGTCGGCGAGTTCCACGATGATGTAAGTGTTGGCAACCTGGAAAAGCCCTTTGGCTCCGGCCAGCAGGCCTGGGGCGAATTCTGAATTCTGAGTTCTGAATTCTGAGTGTGCAGGTGCGGCAATGTTTACGGTTGCGACGGCTGCATCTCCTGCCGGCTCGCTTCTTTCATGCGCGGCAATTGCTACGGGCGCGCTGGGCATGGACTCGACGACTTGCGCGAGCACGCTGCGGGCATCCGCCCAGCGTTGCTCTGCGGCGCGTGCGCCGATCAAGGCTTCGCCGGAAAACATCTGGCCCGGCGGTGCTGACGTGAGTTCGCCCACGGGCTCAAAGGGTGTATCCGGCCGCGCCTGCGGCCCGGCAAAGGGCATACGGTTCACCGCGAACGACATTTTCGGCAACACACCCGAGCCGATCAGGCGCTCCGTGATCGCGCTCTTGATCAGGGCAAACAGCCGGTTCTGCTCCAGAAAGCGCACTTCCGTTTTGGCCGGGTGCACGTTGACATCGACCGTGGCCGGATCGACGTGCAAAAACAGGTAAGCAACCGGAAAGCGCCCCGGCGGCAGGAATTCACGATAGGCCAGCATCACCGCCTGCATCAGCGAGCGATCGCGGATGGGCCGGCCATTGACGTAAAGCTGCAAGCCCTTGCCATTGGGCCGGTGCGTACCCGGCGGCGCGAGATAGCCGTCAAGCCGCGCATAAACCTCGTGCTCGTGCAGCTCGAGCATGCCCTCTTTAAATGCATCGCCATAGAGCGCCTGAAGCCGCGCGGCCTGATCCTGCGCGGGCGCGTCAATGGCCACGCGCGGCCCGTGGCTGAGCACAAAGGCGATTTCCGGATGGGCCAGGGCCAGTGTTTGCACGAGTTCAATGATATGCGAAAACTCCGTGCTGTCCGATTTCAGCCACTTGCGGCGCGCGGGCAGGTTGAAAAACAAATCGCGCACCTCAATCGTGGTGCCGTTTTGCGCGGCATTGGCGCGCAGCTCACCCAGTTGCCCGCCCTCGCAGGCAAGCTCGCTGGCATGGACATCGGCGGCGCGCTTGGAAATCAGCTTCAGGCGCGATACGGATGCGATGCTCGCAAGGGCTTCACCGCGAAAGCCCAGAGTTTCAATGCCAAACAGGTCTTCAGCGCGCGCAAGCTTGCTTGTGGCGTGGGCGGAAAGCGCCAGCAGGAAATCGTCGGGGTGGATGCCCTTGCCGTCATCGGTGACGCGGATCAGCGTTTTGCCGGCATCGGTAAGCGCGATTTCGATGCGCGTCGCCCCGGCATCGAGCGCATTCTCCACAAGCTCTTTGACCACGCTCGAGGGGCGCTCGACCACCTCGCCCGCGGCGATTTTGTTGGCGACGTCAGGCGGCAACAGGGCAATGCGCTCCATGCGGCAATCATAGAGTGCGGCGCGACAATGCAAGGCCTGTGGGTACTTTGTGCAGCGTTGTTCACGACGCCAATCCGGACGCCGATTACAGGCCTGACTGATCGAGCGCGTCGATCACCTGCTGGGCGTGGCCTTTTGCGCTGACCTTGCTGATCACCGCGCGGATGAGGCCCTTGGCGTCGATCACAAAGGTGACGCGCGCGGGCGCGAAAAAACCATAGGCGCCATACTTCTTCGCAACTGACTTGTCCGTGTCGCTGAGCATCTCCATGGACAGAGCCTGTTCTTTGATGAAGCGCTGCATGGCGTTGACGTCGCCATAGCTGATGCCGACCACCCTTGCGCGGGCGCGCAGTTCGGCGTCCCTGTCACGCAGGGCGCACATCTGGATCGTTCAGACGGGCGAACTGGCGCGCGGGTAGAACACCAGCACCAGCGGCTTCTCGCCCAGCAGATCGCGCAGGGCTGTTTCGCGGTTGTCGTGGTTGCGCAGCGAAAAATCAGGCGCGCGATCGCCGACACGCGCGCCTTCGATGGGCTTGTAAACGCCGATGCCGAAGAGCTCGAGCATTACTTGATCACGTTCACGACCAGCTCGACGCCCTTGGCAATCACGCCATCACCGGCGTCAATCGAGATGAAGCCCACGCTCTGCGAGAGGCTGGTGATGTTGCCGCTGCCCTTGAACGTGCTCCAGGCCAGGTCGTTTTCGTCGATGCGCACGGGCACAAGCTGCTGCTTGGTCTTGTCCTGTTTGATCTCGTGGCCCAGCTTGGCCGCGCGCCGCGCCTTGTGGTGGTCGTCGGTGTGCGCGAGCCTGCGCACGGCGGGCGCCAAAAACAGCTCGGCCGTCAGCAGGCAGCTTGTGGGATAGCCGGGCATGCCAAACACGCCGCACTTGCCGACAGTGCCAAACAGTACGGGCTTGCCGGGTTTGATCGCCACGCCGCGCACGTAAACATCACCCAGTTTGTTCACCACTTCAAAGCCGAAATCCTTGTTGCCCACGCTCGTGCCGCCCGAGAACACGATCAGGTCGAACTTCCTGGCGCTCTGCGAAACCACTTTCAACAGCGCGGCCTGGGTATCGGGCACGTTGGCCTTGTAAGTGACGTTTGCGCCCGCGCGGCGGGCAATGGCCATCATGGCGAAACTGTTGCAGTCGTAGACCTGGCCGTTTTTCAGGGCCTTGCCCGGCGCTACCACTTCGTCGCCGGTGGTGAAGATCAGCACCTCGGGCTTGCGGAAGACCTTGATGCGCGGCCGGCCGCAAATCGCAATCGCCGCCACCTGGCCGGGGCCGAGCAGAGTTCCCTTTTTGACCACCACTTCGCCGCGCGTGATGTCTTCGCCGCGGCGCGTGATGTTGTCGCCCACACGCGCGGCCTGCTTGCACTGCACCGCCTGGCCGACCACCTGCACGGTCTCGACCATGACCACGGCATCGCAGCCCTTGGGGATTGCGGCACCGGTGGCGATCTCGATGCACTCGCCGCGCTTGAGCGAGCCCTTGAAGGGCTTGCCGGCAAATGCGGCACCGACGATCTTGAGCATGGCCGGCTCATGGAGGTCGGCGGCGATGACGGCGTAGCCATCCATGGCGGCGCGGTCAAAGGCGGGCACGTCCATGGAACTCTTGATGTCTTCGGCAAGCGCGTAGCCGCTGGCATCTTTAAGGTCGATGGTTTCGGTATCGGTGATCGGCTTGAGTTTGGCGAGAATGAGGTCCTGCGCGTCATCGGCGCTGACAAGTGATCCAAAGAGATTCATGGTTGCTCCGTTTGCTACGCGAGGCGCGATACGCGCCGTTGTTTGGTGGCACGGGCGCCTCGCCCGTGTTTTTCTGCCCTCAAGCGCCCGATTCGGTCGCCTCTACTTTTCAGCCACGACCACCCCGAACTTCTTGAGCGCCTTTTCCATGCAGGCCAGCGCATAGGGATCAGTTTCCTTTGCCAAGGCCCGAAGCAGCTCACTCACAGCGGACCACTTGGACTCGCTGGCTCCATCTTTCATGGAATCGCCGACAATGTCGTAACCCTTGGTTGAAATGAACGTAGCCGCATCCCCTCGCAATTCAGGTTTCAGCGAACCCAACAGAAAATCCATCGACGCGAAAAACCTGCGATAGTCACCCTTCTTGTAGATCTGAACGAGATAAGGGATACGCCGGCGCAGGCCGGCGGGATCAGACTGCCAACTGTTCTTGAATGAATCCAAGTCAAAGCCACGCAGGATGTGGCTTTGTCCGGCCTGAGCGGCGAATAGTGCATCCAGCGCGGCATCGCGCACGAAATAGGCTGGATCAGCCGCCAGTTCTTCCAGGCGTTCCAGTGCGCGCGGGTAGTCCTCGTAGTTCCCCAGCAGCGGCACGATGCGCACCTTGAGGCGTTCCGCCAGCGGCTCCTGCTCCTGCGTTACGCGCGTACATTCAATCAGCGCGTCGAGCGCCGTGGGTTCCTTCCAGCGCGCCAGTGTTTGCAGGTGGCCCACCTTGCAGCGCAGGTCGGTTTCTTTCTTCAGGTGCTCGACCATTTTCGCAGCCGCGCTTTTGTCGTCGATCACGCCCAGCATCGCGGCCACGTTGCGGCGGACTTTGACGTCCTCGTGACCCATGCGTTCCAGCAGGCCCGGCAGGGCCTTGGCGCCGAAGCCTTTAAATACCGCCTCGATGCAGCGGTACTCAAGGCCGTCAGTGGAACTCAGCTTGGTGAAAATGAAGGCGAGCCCGGCGTCGCCCGCGGCGACAATCTCCTTACGCGCGGCTTCGACCTTTGGAATGTTGTCGCCGACCTGCCAGAGCGAGCCGGTCTTCCACAGTTCTTCGAGCTTGGCGTTCTGGGCGTCGTCGGCTACGGCCATGCCTTGAAGCGCGAGCAGCATCAGCAGGGCCAGGCTGAAGGTGAGTGGTCTCATTGTGGATAACCGTCACTACCGTGGACCGTTCATTCTAGCGGCAAATCAGCGCGAGCCAAGCGGAACATCGCAATGAGCCCCGCGCGGGAGCGCGGGGGCCGGGAAACGCGACTTCTACGCACCTCGGCCCCCGGACTGCCGTCCGGGGCTCATTACGAATTCTGAAAACACAACCGGCCGCGCGAGCGCGGCCGGAGGGTGAATTCATGTTGCAACGAGTTACTTCCTGCCCTTCTTGTTCACGTCGTCCTTGAATTCCTTGCCGACCTTGAAGCCGACGGTCGTGAAAGCCGCGATCTTCATGGGCGCGCCGGTCTGGGGGTTGCGGCCGTTGCGTGCACCGCGGGTGCGCTTGCTGAAGGTGCCAAAGCCGATGATCTGGGCGCGGCCGTCCTTGGAAACGCCTTCCTTGATGGCGCCGATCACGGCGTCAAAAGCGCGTTCCGCACCGGCCTTGCTCTCAAAACCGGCTTCCTTGTTCTTGAGCAGAATGTCAACGAGTTGGGCTTTGTTCATGTCATCTCCTGAATAGAAAACGGAAAAGAAAAGTCATGCCCGGGAACATCCCGGAAGCAGTTTGCAGCGGGTGTAAAACTACTACCCCTTGTGTGTCAGAAACAATTGTGACGGTTCTTGCCGCTTTGGGTAGTCTGGAATGCCGAGAAACACGGGGGTTGGGGATACACCTCGCAAACCCGCGTACTTTCGCACCACAATCCCTTGCGACACGGGGAAGATAGTGCGCACGCAGCGCCAAATCAAGCGCCCTTTCAAAAAATCAACACAGGGCCAGGCCGCAAAGCCGCTTGCCAAGCGGGTTTGAGCTTTCCACATCCGCACATTCCGCTTGACAGGCGGCTCCCAAGGGATTATTGGCGCGCCCGCCTCCCAGGCGGGTTGCAAGCCGCACCCCGCGCCAAAGCCCCAAGCCAAGCCGGTGCGCGTCACATGCACGCGATCAAGCGGCCTGCCCGGCACGAGATCACGCAAACGCTAGGGCAGCTTGATCGTGCCGCTGGCGGTCACGTTGATTTCGAAGGGCTTGGACTCTTCGCCGATGAGGCAATGCAGCGTGTATTTTCCCGTGGGAAGCCAGCGCACCAGCGCCATACCGCCGCGGTCGAAGCTGACCGTTCGCGTGCCGCGTGATCCCGCTGCGTTCATGTAGGCGCTTTCTTGCGGCATGTATTTTGACGCGTCGATCGTGACCTCGTGGTATTCCGGCAGCGAGACTTCGAGGTCTTGCTGGTCCTGGCTAACCTCGAATTCTGCGTTCACGCCGGCCACGTCGCCCAAGTTGCGAAAACGGACGGTGACCGCGTACTTTCCCGGTTGCAGTCCCTGCGCTCGGAAAATGAGCGCGCCGGCTTTGTAGCCGCTATTTTCGACGTAATGGCCGTGGTAACCGTAGTAGTCCATCTGCGCCAGAAGCGCCGCCTCTAAACTGACGAAGACCTGGCGCTTCAACTCATCGGGTACGCCCTTGATGATGATCCTCGCGCCAAGCGTCCTTTGAAATGTTACGAGCACGTTGTCGTGCAGTGACCGCGTTGCGACCTGCGCGGTGCCGTAGCCTTGAAGGCTCACAATCAAGGTGCCGGGGAAGTCTTTGTTGTCCTTGGGCCGAGGGCCTACCCATAGCCGGTAGCGCGTTGACGACTCCTTCCAGACTACAAAGCGGTCAAAGCGCGAGCCTTGTTGGCCGCGCCAGTAAAACTGCGGGTCATCACGCGGCTGGCCGCCTGGCAGATAGAGACTGACGACGAGGCATTCCTCTGCCGTCGGGCCTGAAGCGGTGAGTATGACTTCCGGGCTCTCGGGCGAAGCTACATGGCGGGTCGTGGCGAGGATCTTTTCGCCCACCTTGAGCGCGACCAGATACTCGCCTGGCGAGGGATCTTGAAAGCTGAAGCGACTGCCTCCGTAAAGGTCGCACGTCAACTGCTCGCGCGCGTTGCGCGTTTCCAGTAGCGCCTCATCGTTCAGGCCGTGTCGCGCCTTGATGGCGATGACCTGTGCGCGCAGGGGTGAAGACCCGGAAAACCTCACCTCGCCCCACAGGCGCGGCATGAGCTCTACATCCAGCGAGACGGAGAGCTCATGCTGACCCAGCTTGATCTCGAACTCGCAAGGCATCAATTGAACGCGCCGGTCTTTGCAATGGGTCCGCGCGGAATAGGTGCCCGGCAACAGTTTGATGTTTGCACTTTGTCCAAGGTCGCATTTGAGTTGCCCGCGCCGGCCGCGAGGTTCGTTGATGAAGATATCGACGGCTAAACCCGCAGGTGCTGCGGGGCAGGAAACCGAAATCGTGACGTTGCAGGGGCGCGCCAGCCGCAATTCTGCCTCTGACCCCGGCAGCGCGCCAACGGACTCGGAACCGTCAGCTCCGATGAGACGGAGTTCGGGGTGTTCAATGAACAGTGATGCGCCTCGAGGGGGGATGCCGGTAAACGACACAGAGCCGTTGGCGTCAGAGGTCTGCGATCTGGTGGCATTGTCGGTGCGCTTCAGTGAGCGCAGGTAGTAGCGCACCAGTGCTTCCATGTAGAGCGCGCGATCGTCATCCGCACTCTTCAAATAGGGGTGCTTGTCTTTGTCGTCGTAGGTGTACCAGCGGCAGAAGACCTTGATGCCCGGCATAGCCGCGCCGTTTTCGTCCACGACGCGCGCGGTGACTGTGCCGCTGTGCTTGTCGCTGTCGATCTGTCCTTCAGCGTACCACTTCTCCATCAGGGACTTGAAATCGAACGCCGGCGCGGGCTGAGGGGTGTGCTCGGGTGAAGGTGGTTTCTCTGCCGGTTTTGGCTCCGGTACGACTGTTTCGGCGGGCTCGTGCGAGACGCGAGGCGCGGGTGCCGGCTGAGACCATTGACTTGCGAGCCATCCAACAATGGTTCCAAGAATCAACGCCAGCAGCACCAGCAGGTTTGGCTTGAAGTTCATGATGCTTTGAACGAATGGGACGAACTTCCGATTCGGGAAAGCGGGATTTCGTCACGGTGCAACTCGTTGCGGCTCTGACTCACGGTTGCTTACCTCTCATCCCATGGACATTGAAACCTTGAGGGGTCCGCTTTTGGGCGGCCTTATGATTGGCGCGGCTACGGGTGGCTGGTTCCTCTTGACCGGCAAGACTGCGGGTTGCTCGGGTGCGGTTTATGGCGTGCTGGTGGGCGAAAAGGGCGAAGCGGCCTGGAAGTTTGCGTTCCTTATTGGCTTGTTTCTCGGCGGCGTTGGACTTGCATACTACATGCCCTCGGCCTTGCCGGGTTCGATTCATCCCTCCTATCTGTTGATCGCCGCCAGCGGTTTGCTCGTGGGTCTGGGAACGCGCATGGCCGGCGGCTGCACCAGCGGCCATGGAGTTTGCGGCATAGGCCGGCTCTCGCGGCGCTCAATCGTGGCCACCTGCACTTTTATGGCCGCAGCGGCCGCCACGGTGTTTATCGCGCGGCATGTGGCGGGGGCCTGACATGAAAATCATCGCGGCGCTTTTGCTGGGCGTTCTGTTTGCCCTTGGCCTGGGCGTTTCGGGCATGACCCGGCCCGAGGTCGTGCTGGGTTTTCTCGATTTCGCCGGGGCCTGGAACCCGGCGCTCATGTTCGTGATGTGCTCGGCGATTCCCGTGTTTCTGATTGCCTGGAAGTTGCGGCCCGGGCCGCGCCCACTTCTGGGCGGTGCGTGGCCCGATGTCGTGCGCCACGACATTGACCGCCAGGTATTGCTGGGCTCGGCGCTGTTTGGAATCGGCTGGGGACTGGCGGGCGTCTGCCCGGGCCCGGCGATCACGATTCTGGGCCGCCCCACGCCCGGCGCGGCGGTCTTCGTGGCGTGCATGCTGGCGGGAATGTTTGCCTACCGGCTGCTCGACGCGCGCCGGGCAATGCAAGATCCGGCCTGACCTTCGGGCACTGGCTGGTGTTATGACTGTGCAATTCACTTTACATGTGCAATTTGCTTTGGCATTGTGCCCCACTTCACTTTTGGGTCGTTGCCATACTGAAGTTCCTCGACCGCAGTGAGAGAGACTGATGAAGCGCCGTACCAGCCACTTGTCGCGCGCACTTTTGGTCGCCGCAAACCATCAGGCTTCCGGGCTGTGCCAGCGCCTGGCCGATCTGGCCGACCTTCAATGCCGCGCCGTAGGCACCCTTGAAGAAGCCGAGGCGGTTGTAGAACACAAGCCGCCCCACGTCATCATCCTTGATTACGCGCTGTGCGGCGCCGCCGGCATTGAGAACCTGGGCATGTTCATGGATGCGCTGCACGCGCGCACCATTCCGCTAATCCTGATTACGCCGCCGGTCAGCGACTGGGAGCTGGAACAGTTCGACCAGCTTGGCGTTTACCAGTCCATGGCCAACCCCTTCCGTATGAGTGAGCTTGCCGTGCACGTCAAAGAAGCGTGCAAGCGCAACTCCGCCAAGAAGAAGACTGGCTCCGGCGAACTGCCCGCGTTGCGCTAGCGCGCTCCGGCATTGTATCTGATTGAATACGCTCAGATTTCACGGGCATTGCCGTGCTAATGGCAAATTTGTGACATAGCGGCCCGGGGGTGGCATGCTGCGTCTTGGGGCAATCTTTGCAGTAACTTTGCTGTTGGCGCTTGCGCCCAGTGAAGCCGCGTTGGGCCAGGAAATTGTGCCTTCGGGCGACGTGCGCGGCGATCTGGCCCGCATTGACAGTTACAAGAGCGATGCCGAAAAGCAGGACGAGCGCATTCCCCTGATGCGCCAACTTTCCGCTGTGGGCGGAAACGATGTTGCGGCCAAGTTTGTGGCCCTGCTCAACGATGAATTTCTGCATGTGCGTGAGGAGGCCGAGGTTCTGCTCGCCGGCCTCAAGGGTGATGGTGTCAACGAAATCCTGATCAAGCAGGGGCTGGGCGCCAAGGAGGACGACATCTGCCGCCGCAGTGCGCTGGTGTTGGGCGCGCGCAAGTGCGAGGAGTCCGTGGCATCGCTGTTTGGCATCCTGCGCGGCCAGCGCAACGCCGACGTGCGCGTGGCCTGTGCACTCGCCCTGGAAAACATCGCGAGTGAAAAGGCGCTGCGCGCCCTGAGTGACGGCATGAATGCTCGCGGCCCCGTCGGCGGCGCATGCGCCGCAGCACTGGGCAAGCGGGGCCGGCAGGAAGCCGGCGCGAAGATCGAGCGCCTGCTCAGCGACAAAGACGGTCTGTGCGTGGCGGGCGCGGCCGATGGCCTGGCGGCGCTGGGCCCCGATGCCTGGGTCAAGAGCCTGTGCCTGGCCTCGGATCACAAGGACTACCGCGCGCGCATCGCCTGTGCGCAGGCCTTGGCAAAACTGGGAGCCGAAGCGGCACTTGCGGCCCAGAGTGCGTTTGCCGTTCTTCTGAAGGATCCGGATTGGCGCGTGCGTCGCCGCAGCATTGAGGCGCTGGTCGATCTTTGGCAGCCGTTGTGCGTGGATCTGCTGCTGGCGCGCCTGCCGCTTGAGAAGGGCGCCTTGCGCTACGACTTGGTGCATGCGCTCGAGGACCTTACCGGGGAGCGCAAGGGCTACACCGCCAACGCCTGGACTTTCTACTGGGGCGAGGTCGGCAAGGCGCGCGGCCTGGAAAAAAAGCGCGACCGCCCCAAAGGCGGCTGGCTGCGCACTCCCAGCGCCAAACTCGTCTCCGAAGGCGGCGACGGCGACACCGGTGTGCTTTTTGAAGTTCCGATCCTCAATCAGGATTCCTGCTTCGTGATCCAGACCACGGGCACGATGACCAGCCCCGTTGCCAATGACACGCGCACGCGCTTTGTGCTCGCGCGCGACGAAATGCGCAACACTTTCAAGGGCCTGGGCAAGGATTCCAACTTTCAGGTTTTGACCTACCGCTACGTTTCCAATTTTCCGCCCTTTGCGCAGCGCCAGGCGGCCTTTGAAAAAGGCGTTCAGCCCGTCACGCCCGAAAACCTCAAGATCGCCGAGGAGTGGCTTGCCAAGCGCGACGTGTTTGGCCTGTGCGCCTGGTTTGAAAATGTCGCCGCGGCGCTTGAAGACCCGAAGGTTCGAGCTGTTTACTTCGTCAACGACGGCGCCTTCCAGCGCGGCATCTCAACGAAATTGCCCAGGATCCGCGAGCTTTACCTTGAGGCCACGCGCTACCAGCCCATCAGCTTTTTCAATATCGGCCTCGACATGGGCTACCAGCACACGCTCGACATGCAGGCGTTCACGGAAAGTATCGGCGGCAGATTTCAACTCGCCAAGTGGGGCAAGTAAGCTCCACCGGCTAGTCTGGCCCTCGCCTCGTTCAAGCGATTGCGCCGCGCCTGCGAAACCTCGGGCGCGGGCTTGGCCGGCAGGCGTTTCTCGATCAGCTCCAGCTTGCGGCGTTCGTCGTCCTGGATCCGACGCACGATGGGCTCATTGATAATCGCGCGCACGCGCTTTTCCATTTCATCCTGCCACTGTTTCTCGTGCATCTCCGGCGGCTTGTCCGCCATGTATTGCTCGTAGGTCAGCGGCGGGTGCACGACGATTTCCTGGCGGCGAAAGAAGCGCGGCCGCCACGCATGGCGCGGCCAGAACTCGCCCGTCGTCACCATTGTCACCGGCAGGATGGTGGACTTGGTGGCGAAAGCCGCGCGCAACGCGCCTGGCTTCCAATCGCCCATGAGCTGGCCGTGGCTGCGGCTTCCCTCGGGAAACACGCCCGCAGCGCCCCCCATCTGCAAGATACGCAGCAGCGTCTGGTAGGGCCCGCGGCCCGGGTTGGCTCGATCCACGGGAAATGCCTTGTAGGCCTTGACCCAGAAACTCACCAGCGGCACGCGAAACAGCTTGTCCCAGGCCATGATCGAGAGATCGCGCTGCGCGAAGTGAATCATCAGGCCCACCAGCGTGGGCGGGTCGAGGTAGCTCGGGTGATTCGAGATCACAATCAGCGCCCCTTTGCGCGGGATGTTCTCGACGCCAAAGAGCTTCCAGAAAAACAGGATGCGCCACATGCCCGCCGCAATCTGCACCGCCGCGTGATACAGAAAGCGGCGCCAGCCGGTCAGCGGCGTGAGATCTACGAGCATGCGCTCTTCGCTCATCCCTTTCTCCGGCGCGGCTTGGCGGCGAGGTATTGGTTGGGCCAGTGCGCGTCCACGTCGTAATGCTCGGCGGCGTGCAGCGCAAGATACGGGTTGGCCAGGTGCGCGCGCGCCAGCATGCAAAGATCAGCGCGGCCCGCGGCCAGAATCGTGTTGCACTGGTCGGCGTTCTGGATGTTGCCCACGGCCATGGTGGGCACGCCGGCCTCGTTGCGGATCTGGTCGGAAAAGGGCACCTGGAACATGCGGCCATACACGGGGTTTTGCTGCGGCACAACGCCGCCAGCAGAGCAATCAATGATATCGGCGCCGTTTTCGATCAGGGCTTGCGCGATGTAAACGCGATCGGCGTCGCTCAATCCGCCCTCCGCCCATTCGGTAGTTGAGATACGCACAGAGATCGGCTTTGCGTCGGGCCACACGCTGCGCACATCGCGCAGGATTTCGAGCGGCAGGCGCATGCGGTTCACAAGTGTGCCGCCGTATTCGTCTGTGCGCTTGTTAGTAAGTGCACTGATAAATGAACTCAACAGGTAGCCGTGCGCGCAATGCAGCTCGAGCCAGTCAAAGCCCGCCGCGTGCGCGCGCCTGGCCGCCGCCGTGAAATCAGCGCGGAGTTTGTTGATGTCGTCGTGCGCCATTTCGCGAGGCACAGGATAGCCCGCGTCGTAGGCGATTGCAGATGGCGCAACGGTCTGCCATGCGCCATCCTTGAGCGGCTTGCCGCCCTTCCAGGGAAGGTCGCACGAGGCTTTGCGGCCCGCGTGGCCGATTTGCAGGCCGATCTTGCCGGCGCTGTGGGCATGGACGAAATCAACGACGCGCTTCCACGCTGGCACATGTTCATCGCGCCAGATGCCGGCACAGCCGGGCGTGATGCGGCCTTCGGGCGCGACGCCAGTCGCTTCAGCGATAATCAGACCCGCGCCGCCAACCGCGCGCGAGCCCAGGTGCACGAGCGTCCAGTCGCTTGGCATGCCATCGTTGTAGGAATACATGCACATGGGCGAAACGACGACGCGGTTGGGAAGGGTGCAGCCGCGCAGGGTCAAGGGCGTAAACACCGGAGGCGGAACATCAGCGCCCGTATTGCTGATTTTCTTGAGGCGATCCGAGACAGGCTTGACGTCAGGCGGCGCATCGGTTGTTGGTGGCGCAGGCATCTTGCCTGCGGGCGTCCCGCCCGCCGTGTGTAGCGCCGGCATCTTGCCGGCTTCGACGTGGGCATCCTGCCCACGTCCGGCCTCGCCCACCCAATCCCAATTCTCCAACCCCGCTCTCGCCGGGTTCCCTAGAACGTAGTCCACACAGCTATTGAGTTCGTCTGCATCACGGATAAGCCTGTCGTAGTATTCGCGCTGCCAGAACTCCCCATTCCGGCCCAACAATTCGTTGCAACGTTTTGCGGTGAACGACTTCCAACTGTGCAAAATGGATTCAAGACTGTGTTCAGCTTTGGGCGCAACCACCACATGAACGTGATTGGGCATCACGCACCAGGCAATCAGGTCGTAGCGATTGCCGTTAAAGTGCTTCAGCGCATTGGCAACAACCTCAGCGCACTTCGAATTGCGCAACCAAGCTTCACCGTGGCCCGCATCCAGCAGCGCCTCGATGCGTTCGCTCATTTGTTTGCGGCGAACGGCGACTTCCTTTTCTGATAGCGAATGACGCGGCTGCCTCGCTGCGTCGTCGAGTTGTTGCTTTTCTATTGCAAGTTCTCGAAGGACGTTGTCAGGCAGGGAACCGGCGATTCGAAAGGTTACGAAATAGGTGGCGCCTTCTCGAAGCCAGTGCGGAAGGTAGCCGCGGTTGTGTTTGGTTATGGGCGGTCGGGGGCTGGAAGCCCCCGACGAGGCCGGCGAGACGCCGGCGCTACGTGTGGCAGGCGAGACGCCTGCGCCACTGGTCCACTCTTCGGTTACGCGCCGCACCAGCTCGGGGTCGCGCAGCCTCAGGTTGTCGTAGGTGATGCTTTTGCTGCGTGTCATCAAGGCGAATGTGAGCTGCAGTGGCGTCATGCCCATGTAGCGCTGCGTGTTCTCGAACCACTCCAGGCTGGTTTGCGCGGTTTTCTGCAATCTCTCGACTTCGGGCCTGCGGCGCTTTTCATACTCGGCCAGAATCTCGGGCACGGGTTTGCCCTTCAATTCGCCCAGGCACTTTGCCAGTTCGATCGCGTCTTCCATGGCCAGCTTGGTGCCGCTGCCGATGGAGAAATGCGCCGTGTGCACGGCGTCACCCACGAGCACGACGTTTTCGTGGTGCCAGCGCTCGTTGCGAATCGTCGGGAACGTGCGCCACAGCGAGCGATTCGTGAGCAGCCTTGCGCCCTGCAGGTCCTCGGCGAACAATTTCTCCATGTACGCGACCGTCGCCGCTTCGTCGGCCTTGTCGAGGCCGGCCTTCTTCCATGTTTCTTCGCGGCATTCGACGATAAACGTGCTGGTCTTGTCGTCAAATGGGTAAGCGTGTACCTGGAACAAGCCGTGCTCGTTCTCCTTAAAGATGAACGTGAACGCCGGCAGCTTGCGCGAGAGCCCCAACCAGCAGAACTTGCATTTGCGCCAATCGAGCGAGGGCTTGAACGTTTGCGCGTACATGTCGCGCACGCGGCTGTTCACGCCGTCGCAGGCCACGATCAGGTCGGCGTCTTTGAAGCGCGCGAGATCGGTGACCTCAACGAGGTGCTCAACCTTCGTGCCCAGCTTTACGGCGCGGGCTTCCAGGATTTGCAGCAGCTTCACGCGTGCCAGGCCGCAAAAGCCGTGGCCGGTGCTGCGGACTTTTTCGCCCTTGAAGAAGACGTCGATGTCGCTCCAGGAGGCGAAGTTGCGCCGTACTTCGGCCATGCTCTCGGCATCGGCGGCTTCAAAACCGCCCAGCGTTTCGTCGGAAAAAACCACGCCCCAGCCAAAGGTGTCATCAAGTTTGTTGCGCTCGTAGACCGTGATCTGGTGAGAAGGGTCCGCCTTCTTCATCAGGATGCTGAAGTAAAGCCCAAAGGGCCCGCCGCCGATGCACGCGATTTTCATACCGGTCTCCACGCGCAAACTAACCGCGCCGCCGCCACTAACGCAATACTTCCATTTGCGCGCGCACTGCTATACTCCCTGCCGCGTAACTTCCATACAGCTTGGGGACGGCGAGCAACCAACAAAACGGGATGCCCATGCGCGCCTTGTCCCTTGCTGCCTTGATATTAGCCGCGTTGTCGCTGGCCGCCTGCGGCGGCGGTGGATCTTCGGGTTCCTCGGGTTCGGGCGGCTCTCTGCCGCCACCTCCGCCCCCGCCACCCACATACTTGCCGCCACTGATTTTCATCGCGGACAAAGACACCGCAGGTGTGAACGAGCTATACCGCGCCGACCAGAGCGGCGCTCTCAACACCAAGCTCAACGCCGCACTCGTTTCCGGCGGCAACGTGATCGATGCGCAGTGGTCGCCTGACGGCACCAAAGTGGCCTACCTCGCCGACCAGGACACCGACGAGACATTCGAACTCTACGTTGTCGCCTCCACCGGCGGCACGCCGCTCAAGCTCAATGCCGCACTGCCTTCGGGTGCTGACGTGAAATCTTTCGCCTGGGCCGGCAGCGTCGCCGTTTGCTTCATCGCTGATGCCAATACTGCGGGCGTTGATGAACTCTTCAATTCTGACGCCGCCACGGCCGCCCTGACGCCGCTGAGCCCCGCACTGGTTGCAGGCGGCGACGTGCTGGAGTTTGCGGTATCGCCCTCGGGCAGCAACGTTTGCTATCTCGCTGATCAGGTTATCGACGAATCGTTTGAGTTGTTCGCGGTGGCTGCCGCCGGCGGCGCGGCTACCAAGGTCAGCGGCAGCATGGTTGCCGGTGGCGACGCAACGGTGTTTGCCTGGTCGCCCAACAGCACGCGCATCGGCTACATCGCTGATGCCATGACCAACGACGTGTTTGAGCTGTTCTGGAATCCGCCGTCTGGCGGCACGCCCACGAATCTCAGCAGCAACCTGGCGCTGGGCGGCGACGTAGCCGAGTTCAAATGGAACTACAACGGTTCGCAAGCCGCGTTTCTGGCGGACAAAGACACCGACGATGTGGTAGAGCTTTACATGGCGACGGTGGGCGGCGGCGTGCTCAAACTCAACGAGCCGCTTGTAGCGGGCGGTGACGTAACGCTGTTTGACATCGCGCAAAGCGGCGCGAAAGTTTCCTTCGTGGCGGACAAAGATTTCGATGACATCCAGGAGTTGTTCATCGTGGGCAGCGGCGGAGGCATGAACGTCAAAGGCTGCCACACGTTGCCCGCCAACGGCGACGTAGTGGCGATTGCATGGTCGCCTTCATCAGCCTGGGTGGGCTATATCGCCGATGACCAGGTCGATGACCAGTTCGAGCTGATTGCGATTACCGAGCACGGCTGAGGCACGCAGCGCCTGAGCGGTACGCTCCCGGCCTTTGCGAGTGTCTCGGAATTCATCTGGTACAAGGACGGCACGGCCATGGCTTACCGCGTGGACGCGACCAACGACAACCTGCCGGACGTGTACGGTCGCGGCGGGCCCTATCCCGCTTATACCACCGCCAAACTCAACGGCAGCATGACCGCGGGCGGTTTCGTGAGAAGCATGTATCGTTATCGTCCTTGAATCCGCGACTGCTCATTTACGCTACCGCCTTCGCTCGCTCGCTAGCCACGAGCATGGGTGCCGTGATGCTGGGTGGGCAGCTTGCGCGTCTGAACTTCGCCGAGGGCGAAATCGCGTTTGTCGTCGGCATTGGCCTGGCAGGCGCGACGCTTGCCGCCATCGTGGCGACTTTCCTCGGTGATCGGCTCGGCCGCCGTGCTCTGTTGCTTGAACTCTCGCTGCTCATGGCCGCGGGCGGCGCCACCATTGCGCTTTCATCAAGCCCGTTCGTCATTGGCGCGGCTGCGTTTCTCGGGTTACTCAACGGCATGGGCCGCGATCGCGGCGCCTCGCTGATTCTTGAACAGGCCATCTTGCCCTCTCTGACCAGCGACGAACATCGCACGCGCACCTTTGCCTGGTACAACGTCATGCAGGATTCCGGCGGCGCATTGGGCGCGCTGGCTGCGGGCCTGCCACTGTTGTTTGCGCAGCAGCGCGGCATAGCGGAACTGGCGGCGTTGCGCGGCGGCTTTGGCGCTTACGCGGGGTTGCTGGCGTTTTGCGCCCTGCTCTACCTCTTTTTGCCGCGCAGCGTCGAGGCGGAGAAGCCGCGCGGCTTTGCGGTCACGCCCCACGCCAGGCGCGTGGTGTTCAAGATCTCGGCGCTGTTTTCGATTGATGCGCTGGGCGGCGGGTTCATCACGCGCACGCTGATGGTGATGTTCTTCGTGACGCGCTTTGGCCACGAGGGCGTCAATGAGGCCACCGTCGGCCAACTCTATTTTTTCGCGCTGATTGCGAACATCCTCTCGCACTTCGGCGCGGCCTGGCTGGGCAAGCGCATCGGCCTGGTGAACACGATGGTGTTCACGCACATACCCTCAAGCCTGTTGTTGATCACCGTTGCGATCGCGCCCAACTTCTGGATTGCGGCGGCCCTGTTGCTGGTGCGTGAAAGCCTCGTCGAGATGGATGTTCCCACGCGCCAGAGTTACGTGATGGCGGTGGTCAAACGCGAAGAGCGCACGTTTGCCTCGGGCGTCATGGGCATTGTGCGCATGGCGGGCTGGGCGGTGGCGGCCAGCTTCGTGGGTGTGTTGTTGCGTATGCTGGAATTCTGGACGTTGCTGGTGATCGGGGTGGGCATAAAGATCA
>Ga0154020_10004127_pt1 | contig 17348 bp, 17 predicted proteins | sample Klosneuvirus_201_FD_109709 | JGI IMG/M metagenome (GOLD analysis project Ga0154020, IMG submission 109709) | Active sludge microbial communities from wastewater, Klosterneuburg, Austria - Klosneuvirus_20160825_MG | ecosystem: Engineered > WWTP > Aerobic digester > Activated sludge | place...
CTCCTTCTCGGCGCGCTTGAGGCCGCGGTAGGCCGACTCGTTGAAGCTCTTGTCGTCGACCCCGCCGATGTCGAGCACCAAGGCGGCGCGCAGCTTCCTCTCTGCGGTGCGGGTGCTGGTCGCCGCGCCCGCCGCTCGGCTCGGCTCGGGCGGTCGGGCGGCCGACTTGTCTTGGCAGGCCAGGAGGCTGAGGGCGAGCAGGGGAAAGGCAGCAGCGCGCATCGACCGAGGTCGAGTAGCAGCCGGCCTTTCACCGAGTCAAGACGCGGGGATGAAACGCACTGCCTCCAGGTATCGCGTCAGGAGGGCCGAGACCCGAACGACCTCGCCGGCCTCCTTGCCCTCGGCGGCCCGTTGGAGCTGCGATCCCAGCTCTTTGAGGGCCTCGAAGCCGAAGGTCGCGGCGCTCCCGCGGACCGTGTGACCGATGCGCGCGACCTCCGCGAAGTTGGCGTCGGCCAGAAGTGCGGGCAGCAAGAGTGCGTCCTTGCGCCGGCTCTCGAGGAATAGGGGGACGATGTCGACGAGCTCTTCATCGACCTCGACCACCGAGTCATCCGGGTTCGGGGCGATCGATCGGCGGCCGGCGCTCTTGGCCTCCGCCTCGCACAACGCCAGGAGGGGTCCCACGCGGAGAGGCTTCGCCATGAAGGCGTCGATGCCGCAGGCCTTGAGCTGATCGCCGAGATCGCGCACGTCAAAGGCGCTGATCGCCACGATCGGCTTACGGCGCGTACCTTGGTCGGCCTCGCGCTTGCGGATGGTGCGGGCCACCTCGAAGCCGTCGATGTTGGGCATGCCCAGATCGAGGAGCACGATGTCGTAGGCCGCGGCGGCCTCCTTGGCGATGGCGTCCTCTCCGTCCGAGGCCAGCTCCACCTCGTGGCCCCGAGCCGACAGGAGTCGCCCTAGGAGGAAGCGGTTCTCAGCAACGTCGTCGACGAAGAGCACTTTCAATGACACCTCTGGGGTAGCGGCATTGTGCCGGCCCCGCTTGAGCCCAGGCTTGGGTGACTTGGGCGCCTCTTCGTGCGATCTCGATCGGGTGGCGGACGAGAACTACGCCGACGCTCTAGAGAAAGACGGGCGCGACTGGGTGCTCCTGGCCCAGGCCAGTACGCTGGCCCGCCCCGAGTTTCGCAGTGCCGAAGTGAAACGTCTGCTCGACGCGGTGGAGGCCAAGCGCTCCGTGTTGCTCGTGGGGCCGAGTGGGGTGGGTAAGACCGCGGTGATCCAAGGTCTGGCCTACGTGCTCTCTACCAAGAAGAGCTCCCACCTCTTCGAGATCTCCACCGTAGGCATGATGTCCGGCACCCGTTACCTCGGGGAGTGGGAGACCAAGGTCACCGCGATCGCCCGCGCCGCCGAGAAGGGTCGGACGGTCCTGTACATCACCGACGTCCATAACCTCACCCAGGCGGGGGTGACCCGGCACAGCCAGCGCAGCGTGCTCGACGCGCTCCGTCCCTTCGTCGAAGCCGGGAAGGTGGTGATCATCGGAGAGTGCACGCCCGAGATCCTGCGGCAGATCCATCGCACGCCCGCGTTCTCGGGGCTCTTTGAGACCCAGACCTTGGCGCCCCTAGAGCCAGAGGAGGTCGATCAGATCCTGGAGAAGGCGGCTGGCGCCTTGGATCTCGAGCTCGGCAAGGAGGAGCGGGCCTTGGTCCTCAGCCTGACCCGCCGCTTCTTGCCCGCGCGGCCGCCACCCGGCGCGGCGCTGAAGCTGCTCGAGCAGGTCGATGGCTACGCCGAGGAGAAGCGGCGGGTCGGCGAGTTCGATCCGATCGACCAGGCCTTCATCGAGCGCGTCTTCTCGATCTACAGCGGGCTGCCGCTGTTCGTGGTCAGCAAGCGAGCCACGGTGCGCGCGCAGGAGATCCGCCAGTGGTTCGCTGAGCGCATCGTGGGCCAAGAGCCCGCGATCGACGCGGTGGTGGAGATGATCTCCCTGTTCAAAGCCGGCCTGCACGACCCCACCAAGCCGCTCGGGACCCTGTTTTTCGTGGGTCCGACGGGGGTCGGCAAGACCGAGGTGGCGCGGGCCCTGGCGACGTATCTGTTCGGAAGCCCGCAGCGCCTGCTGCGCTTCGATCTCTCGGAGTACAAGGACTACCACTCCTTCGAGATGTTGCTCGGCTCGGCCTCTGACCCCGGACGCCCCGCGACCTTGGTGGACTCGGTGCGGGCCCAGCCTTTCCAGGTCGTTCTTCTCGACGAGCTCGAGAAGGCCCACCCCAACGTCTGGGACGTGATGTTGTCCTTGCTGGACGAGGGGCGGCTGACCACGCCCGCCGGCGATACCGTAGATTTTCGAAGCACGATCATCATCGCGACCTCCAACGTTGGCTCGGAGGAGGCGGTCAAATCCCTCGGTTTTGGGGCGGACCAGCGGCCAGCCTCGCGCGACTCCAAGACCACCAAGGCGCTCGAGGCCCACTTTCGCCCGGAGTTTCTGAACCGCTTTCAGCACATCGTCCTGTTTCAGCCGCTGACCCGGGAGCAGGTCAAGCGGGTGGCGCGCCAGGAGCTGGTGCGGGTGCTCGATCGGGAGGGCATCAGCGGCCGCAATCTGGTGGTGGAGGTCGACGACAGCGCGCTTGAGCTGGTGATCGACGAGGGCTTCCAGGCCAAGTTCGGTGCGCGGGCCCTCAAGCGCGAGATCCAGCGGATGATCGTGCTGCCGCTGGCGGTGACGCTCATGGAGCGCGAGACCGAGGCCGGCCAAGTCTTGCGGGTCCTGAGCCGCGATGGCCGGGTTCAGGTACGGGTGGTCGACACCGAGATCTCCCGGCAAGCGCAGCGCGAACGGGCCCCGGTGAAGGCCAAGGACGGGCGCAAGCTCTCGGCCAAGGAGCTCGAGGCGGCGGTCCGCGATCTCGAGACCAAGCTGGCCGGGCTGCGTCTGGACGCGCGCGAGAAGGAGCGACGGGCCGAGCTCGAACGCCTGTACTCCGCCCGCAGCGAGCCCTCGTTCTGGCAGAGACCGGAGGCGGCCTCGGCGGTGCTCGAGGAGATGGATCGCTTGGGCCTGGTGCTCGAGCGCCTCGACCGCCTGGGCAGTGACACCGGCCTCCTGGCGGACGCGAGCGCTGAGCTACAAAAGCTGGAGCGACCGCGGGACAAGCTGACCGACGCGGTCCGGCACCTCGAGGAGCTGGAGGGGGCGGTAGACGCGGCCTGGACTGAGCTGGTCGCCATGGGCGAGGAGGGCGATCGCGACGCGCTGGTGGTCATCGATCCGATCGGCGGCGCGCGCGCCAGGGCGGCCCGGGATCTGCTCGTGGAGACCTACCTCGGCTGGGCCCGCGGCCGGCGCTTCGGCGCGGAGTGGCTGTTCGAGCCGGTGCTGGACGAGGAGCCGGCGATCCTCGCCGTCCGCGGCGGGACGAACCCGCCTGGGGGCGCGAGCTATGCGTCTGGGCCCGTTTACGCGTACGGCCACTTGCGCCTGGAGACCGGGCTGCACCGGGTCAAGCGCGGCGATGAGGTCTCGGTGGCGCGGGTGACCGTTATTCCCTGGATCAATCGCCCCCAGGCCCCCGCGCCCGACTTCCAAAGTCACCACGCGCTCAAACGGGTCGGCGCCTACGGGGGCAAGATCCGCTCCCGCCTGGAGTGCGCCGGCGGTCTGGTCCTGCAAAACCAGCGGACCTTGGCCGAAAACCGCGAGCTGGCCAAGGAGGTCCTGGGCTCGCTCCTGGCCCGCCCGCCGCCCAGCGACACGGTCGTTCGTCGCTACGAACCAGAGGTCCCGCACTTCGTAGACGCCCTGACCGGCGCCTCCACCGGTCGCCCGGATGCGCTGTCGCCCCAGCGTTTTCAGGAGCTCTTGGTCCAGCGCGCCCGCGCGATAGGCTATGCTGCCTCCCCGTGAGCGACGAGGAAGATCGCGCCGCGACCTTGGAGCGGCTCTCGGGCTGGTTCACCGACCTCGTCCCGCACAATCGGGCGCTCGGGCTCGTGCTGCTCGACTTCGATCGGCAAGGGATCGCGCTGATGAAGCTCCCCTACCGTCCGGAGTTGGTCGGTAACCCAGAGACTGGCGTGCTCCACGGTGGGGCCATCACCTCGCTGCTCGACGCGACCTCGGGCGCTGCGGTGTTCATGCGCCTGTGGAGCCCCTCGCCGATCGCCACCTTGGATCTGCGGATCGACTATCTCCGGCAAGCCACCCCGCGGCGCGACGTGATTTGCAAGGCAACTTGCTATCGGCAGACCAAGAATGTCGCCTTCGTGCACGCCATCGCCCACCAAGGGGACGAAGCAGATCCGGTGGCTTCTTCCGCCTCCACCTTCATGCTCGGCACCCGCGGGGTCTTCGCGAAGATCGGGAGTGAGGCATGAGCACGCTCCTCGAGATGTTGGCCGTCGCCCGCGCCACCGGGGACTTTCAGCCGCTGATCGACGCCATCCCCTACGCTCGTTTCCTGGGCATTCAAGCGGTGGAGTATCAGGGTCAGCAGGTGGCGAAGCTGGTCTACCAGCCCGAGCTCATCGGCAACCCCGCGCTCCCGGCGCTGCACGGGGGCACCCTGGGCGCGCTGCTGGAGTCCACCGCGGTGTTCGAGCTGTTCTTCTCCTCGCAGACGGTGCTCTTGCCCAAGACCATCACCGTGACCATCGACTATCTCCGCTCGGCCAAGCCCCTCGACACCTACGCCAAGGGCACGATCACCCGGCAGGGCCGCCGCGTGGTCACGGTCTCGGTCCGAGCGTGGCAGGAGGATCCGGACAAGCCGGTGGCCACCGCCAACGCGCACCTCTTGGTGATGGCGCCGGAGAGCTGAGCCCGCGGAATCAGGGCTCTCGCCAGACGACGATCCCTGGGCCGTTCGGGGCGCTATTGCTCTCCGGCTGTTGAAACGCGACCCACAGCTTCCCGTCCGGGCCAAACGCCGCGTTGACGTAGCCGCCAGTACCCGAAGGCAGCTCGGCCCGGCTCATCCCGCAGGTCGTCCACTGGGTGCCATCGCTGGAGCGAGCGAGCTTCGGAGCAGAGCAGACGCTCTGCGCTCCGCCCGCAGTGGAGTGTGATCCGGAGGCGAGCGCCAGTGCCCCGTCACTACGGATCGCCAAGGAGTGGTACCAGCTCATGATGTCTCCGCCGTCGCGGGGGATGGCAACCGAGGAGGTCCAGGTCGTGTGGTCGGCGGACGCCCAGAGGCGCACGTCGAAGCTCCGACCCTGGTCCCGGACGAGATCCGCGGCAATTCGTGGGGCATTCTCGCGATAGGCCAAGCTCAATGCTGGAGCGTCGTTCTGAACGCCGCGCGAGTCGTCGACTCGTATGGGAGCGACACCCGGGCGCCAATAGGTGAGGTTCGTCGTGTTGCTGTCTGGTGCATTCGGCGCGTCGCTGTTGGAGAAGTAGGCCACCCCCGGCGCTCCGAGCGCGTCCAAGGCCAGCGCGATGCTCGTCATCCGCACGCCCGAGGTGCCCGCGAGGAGCGGCGCGAGCGTCCGCTGAAACGCCCCCGTCGTCCCGGTCCGGGTCAGGTACCACAGCCCGTGGCAAGCGCCGTTGGTCCCGCCGGAGCAGTGCTGCCAGCGCTGCGGATAAGCGACGTGGATCTGGCGATCACGCAGCTTGAGCGCGGGCGCGTAGGCCTCCTCTGCGCCAGAAGCTTGATCCATGCGCTCGCTGATGCGCTCGCTCGACCAGGTCTGGCCACCGTCGTGGGAGATGGCCAGGTGGACGCTGTATACGATCTCGTTGCGCGGTGGCGTGCGGGTGTTGAACCGACCATAGGCGATCCCGAGGACCCCGGTGGCCGGATCGCGGCTCAGCGAGATGTGGCGCAGCGGAACGTTGGTGAAGACCGGCCCAATGACCTCGACCCGTACTGGCACCGTCCAACGTCGCGCGCCGTCGTCCCAGCGCACAAAGTACACCGCCCCGTTAGCTGCCACCCCGGCCGGGGCCTCCCAAACGTACGCGAGCATCGGAGCGCCCTGCTCGTCGAGCTCCAGCGACACATCGGTGCCGAACGTGGCGCTGCTGCCGACGGTCGAGCTCGCGGCCACGCTGAAGCCTGGCCCGGGCCCCACGCTGGCGGCGTCAGGGAACGTCTCGGCGTCCGCGCCAACGCCGGCATCCGCACCTGCATCCGCGGCTCCCGCATCGCCCTCGCTCGCGTCTGGGGCTAGTGCGTCTCGGGACTGCGCGTCGCGCGAGGAGTTACCGGCGTCGGCCAATGCCGCATCGGCCGCACCATCCGGATCTCCAGGGGATTCGGTGCACGCAAGGCCACCCAGTACCCAGACGAAGGCGAGGAATCGCCCTGCAAAACCGCTCATCGCTTGGCAGCTATCACGGATCTCGCCGAGGCCAGACCGACGAGGCTGCGGCAATTCGGCGCGCCACTCGGCCGGGCGCTAGGCCAGCTGTGCGCTGAGCTGCGCCTGTGGATACGCCACCGGCCCGTACTTGAGCTTGTAGTTGGCGGCGGACTCTCTGACCTGCCCGGTGAGGAGGTTGAACCACTCGATGCCCGGGAGCTTCCTGATCACGCCTTCGGCCTCCGCGAGCGCGGCGATGCCCTCCGGCGAGTCGAACAGCGCCGCGGCGATGAAGCCGAGGTTGTCATCTCCGCCTACGCCCGAGCCTACGACGGTCCAGAAGCGCTTGAGCGCGAGGTTGACCAGTCGCTGGGCCCAAATATCACCGGTGAGGCGCTGCTCGGCCTGCTGATAGTAGAAGCTGAAGTGCTTGCGCTCCTGGCGGGTGATCCGATTCAGGAGCTTGGCCAAGGTGGCGTTCTTGGTGGTGCGCTCGACCGCTTGATAGGCCGCGCCGGCCGTCAGCTCGTTGATCGCGCCCCAGGTCATCTGCACCGCGATGAAACGCGGGGTCAGGGAGGCGGCCAAGTGCGAGAAGGTGGCCTCGATAGTCTCCCGCATGTGCGCGCCATTGGTGGCCTTGGTGAACTGGTCCGCGGGCGGCGGGTGCCCTGCCACCGTGAGGACGCGGTCCAAGGCCCGGCCGTGCCACAGCTCTTCGTAGACCCAGATCGACAAGAACGATGTCACCTCGGGGTCTGAGGCGCTGTACCCGGCGAGCAGGTCGCGCATGTACAAGATGGTGTGCGTCTCGGTATCGCTCATGTACCGCAGCACGCGCGCTTCGGCGTCGGTGAGACCCGACCTCTTGCACTCCTCCCAATCGAGGTCGTCCAGCTCGATCCGGCCTGAAAGTTCTACGAAACGGTCGATGTTGAAGTCTGCCATGGTGCTCGTCCTGGATACGGGTGCGAGGTGCCCCCGGATCGCCAAGGTGAGGGCTGCTCTAGCAGATCTACCCTGAGCGAACCAGCGCGGGATTTGCGGCCCCCCTCAAGTCTGGGGCTAGGCGCGCCGATGCTGGGAGTAATGAGCTCGGACAAAGCACTGCTGGCCCGGATTGACCGCGTGATCTCGTCCGCCATGACGCGCCTGGCCGAGGAGGCGTTTATGGAGACGCCACTGACCCTCGAGCCGGTTCGCGTCTCCATCGAGCGTCAGCGGTTGCCCCGCAGCGCCCGGGGTCGCGTCCGCCGGGCGAGCTTTATGACGCGTCGCTCCGACGAGGAGTAGCGCTCAGCTCCGACAGCGCCACGCCTCCGAGCACCAGCGCGCCGCCCACCAAGGCGATCGGCCCCAAGGTCTCGCCGATCAGCAGGCTGAGCAGCGCCGAAGCGACCGGCTGGATGAACACCAAGACCGCCATCTCGCTGGCCTTGAGCTTGGCCAAGGCGATGTTCCAGAGCACGACCGCCAGCACCGAGATCCCGAGCGCCATGCCGAGCACATAGCCCATGGCCCGAGGGTCGCTGAGCCGCGCCCACGACCATCGGTCCACCTCCCCCAGAAAGAAGGGCAGCACGCAGGCGAGCCCGACCACGCTGGTCACGAGACAAAATGCCGCGGGGGGCACGCGCTCGAGGGTCGGCTTTCCGAGCACGGTGTAGATGGCCCACAGCATCGCGTGGAGGGCCAGGCCGAGGTTGGCCCGAGCCTCACCCTGAAACTCGAGCAAGGCCGAGGGCTGGCCGCGTGCGACCACCACCAGCGCGCCGGCCAAGGCCAGCACGAAGCCAGCGATCTGCGCCGGCCGCAGCGGCTCCCGGAGGAACACGGCCGAGAGCACCACGATCGTCACCGGCTCGAGCCCGATCAGGAGCGCTGCGTTCATGCTCTCCGTCTTCTCGATGGCGTAGATGCCGACCAAGTTGGGCGCCGCGAAGCCGAGCGAGCCGACGACGATCATTCGGATCCAGTCGGCGCGGGTCGCGTGCTCGAGCGCTCGCTTGGGAGTCAGCGCGTAGAAGAAGGGCAGCGAGATCGCCACCCGCAGGAAGATCAAGGTCGCGGGCGGCCAGTCATCGAGGGCCAGCTTCTGCAGGACGTAGCTCGAGCCCCCGAGGATGTTGGTCAAGATGCCGAGCAGGAGCCCCGTGCCCACCGCGCTCACTTCGGCGGTCGGCCCACTTCGGTCAAGAGCCCGGCGGGGTCGTCGGTGATGATGCCGTCGACCCCGAGCTCGATCAGGCGACGCCACTCCGCCTTGCCGTTGGCGGTCCAGGGCACGACGCGCAGCCCGGCGGCGTGGATCTCGGCCACCGCCTCCTTGGTGATCCACCACTGGTTCGGAGAGACGATCGAGGCCGAGGCCGCGCGCGCGACCGCCACCAAGTCGGGCAAGGTGTCCTCGATCAGCACCGCGGTCCGGATCTCGGGGGCGATCGCGTGGAGGGCCTTGAGCGTGCGGTGGTCGAAGGACTGCACCACCGTGCGCTTCATCAGCCCCGCGCCGGCGATCGCTGCTTTGGCCAAGGCCGCGAAGCGCTCCGGCGGGACGCCGAGCTCGGGGCGTCCCGGGATCGACTTGAGCTCCACGTTGAGGCCCACGATCCGGCCCTTCTTCTCCGCCTCCTTCACCAGTCCCAGGACCTCCTCAAACGCCGGCATCGGCGTCTTTGGTACGGCCCGCTGCTCCGGGAAACGCGGGCTCGGCAGGCTCCCGCAGTCATAGCGCGACAGCTCAGCCCAGGTCTTCGAACGCAGGGGGATGTCGCTGCTGATGCGGCGGCCGTCCGGATCGAGGCACAGCTCCCGAGAGATCAAGGGATCGTGGCTGACGACGAGGCGGTCGTCGGCGCTGACCTGGAGATCGAGCTCGAGCACATCCGCGCCGGCCTCGATCGCGTGGCGAAAAGCGGGGAGGGTGTTCTCGGGGAAGCGGGCGCGGGCGCCGCGGTGTCCATGGACTTCGAGGGGGGTCGTCATCGGAAGGGTGAGGGCGAGGAGCGCCGGGAGCAGCATGGCTCAGGTCTCGGCCCGGCGTCCAAAGGGAACCAGCGCCATCACCGCGAACTTCAGGTGCTGGATCGCGAAGGGGATGCCGATGATCGTGAGCGCTGCCGCGAGCCCCAGCGATAGGTGGCTGAGGAAGATCCAGATCCCGGCCAGCGGGATCCACAGCACGTTGAAGATGAGGCGGATCATGCCCCCGGGCAGGCTGGCCTCGGTGACGACCACCTCCTTGCCGAAGGGGAAGAGCCCGAGGCGGGCCAGCTTGAAGCACTGCAGCCCAAAGGGGATGCCGACGATCGTCAGGCAGAGCAGCACCCCGGCCAGCGCGTATTCCAGTCCGATGAGGAATCCTCCGCCGAACACGATCCACAGCACATCGAGGAGCAGGTTCACCCGCTCTCCTTAACTGAAAACACCCGGTCCGTCACCGCAGGGAATGGCATGCGTCGTCCGGGATCCGGTCGCGGCGAGCGAGCGCCGCCGTGATCGCCGATAACGGCTGTTGAACGACCTCCAGCCCAGGTATGAAGGCCCGACGTGAGGACGGTCGCCCCCTGGCTCTACGCGCTCGCGCTCCTCGGGCTCTCGCCGGCTCGGCAGGCCTCGGCCGACGTGTGGTCTACCGAGTTTCGCGGGAATGTGGCGCTGTCCTCCGAGGTCTATCGCACGGTCCTGGCCTTGGCCGCGGCCGACACCAGCGCGTCTCCTCCCCTGGCCGTCCCGACCTCCAGCACCGCGACCACCGCCGCGGTCGATCCGGCGCTGGCCGAGGAGGCCCGGCGGACCGAGGAGATCATCTCCGACTTCTTGCTCGCCTCGGGCTACGATCTGGCCGATGTCCACGCCACGGCCGAAGATCATCACGTCGTCGTCACCATCGATGAAGGGCGCCTCGACAAGATCATCTTCGTCGGACAGAGCGTATTTCGCAGCCTGGAACTGCAGCTTACGCTGGGCTTGCCTGGGCGGGTCTACAACCGGCCGCTGGTCGAACGACGCCTGAGCGAGATCCGCGACACCTTCGGCATCAAGAAGACCCACTACGATGTGATGCCGGTCCAGCGCGACGAGGACCCGGCCTTCGACATCCAAAATCCCCCCTTGATCAAGGGCATTCGCTTCGACGCCCGCGGTCAGCCCCACGAGCTGCACATCTACCTCGAGTATGAGGACCGTTCGACCGGCCTCATCCTGAACCTGGGCATCGGACCGCCGGACGGGGTCGCGCTCTTCGCCGACGACACCTTCGAGAACGTCTTCATCAAGAACGCTCGGCTGGCGGTCTCGGCGGCGGGCGGGGTGCGCGTCACCGACCTCATCGACAACAACGTCGGCCGCATCGCGCTGTCGCGGGCCCGGCTCCAGATCTCCTACTACACGCCCTCGTTCTTTTCCGAGCACCTCCGGGGCTTCTTGTCGCTGGAGGCCGATCTGAAGGGCCGCGTGCGCACCGACGTCGGCCTCTATCAGTACTTCGACCTCCCGCTCCGGGCCATGCTCAACGCCGAGTTCCACCAAAAGGAGTCGATCTCCTTGTCGATCGGCGCCGGCATCGAGCAGGGCTTCTTGTTCGGCATCAAGCCGATCGCCGGGCAGCTCATCCCCACCGAGGTCGCGAACACGCCCGACAAGCGCCTCCGTCCGATCATCATGCTGAGCTCGCGTTTTCTGATGAACCCGCTCGAGCTGCGGAAGGACCGGGCCAACGATCTGGTCATTCAGGCCTTCGTCTTCCCCGAGAAGGCCGCCACCGGCGCTTTGGCCCAGATGAAGATCCGCTTTCGCTACGCCAAGCTCCTCGGCTTTGATGAGTTTCGGCTGCGCACCAACGCCAGCATGCTCCTCGGCCGCGAGGTCTACTACGAGCAGACCTCCCTCTCCGAAGGCATGCTCCGTGCGGCCTTTCTCGACGTCTACGCTTCGCGGTCGGCGGCGCTGGGGCTTGAGTATCGGGTGGCGTTGACGCGCGACAGCTTCAAGATCGGTGTCTTCAACGACGTGGCGATCGCGCACGGGGTCTATCCTGACACCAGCGCCGTCCGCATGTTCGAGAACTTCGGGCTGAGCATGCACCTGCTCCTCTTCGACAGCTTCCAGCTGGACGCCTTCGCGGGGGTGGGCTTCTCGTCGATCCCGGGGAATCAGGTGGCGGTGGGCATGACCATCGTCCTGACCCAAGCTTACTGATCCGCTATGCTCAGCGGATGGACGAGGAGGGCTATTTGCGGACTGGCGACGCCGTCCTCTTCGCGGATGCGTCACGTCCGGAGGCCGGGATCATCTTCGACGGACGCCTCGGGGAGAACTTCAAGCTGGCCAGCGGTACCTGGGTTTCGACGGGCATGATCCGGGTTCGGCTGGTCTCGGCGCTGGCGCCGGACGTCAGCGACGCGGTGATCACGGGGCATGACCGCGCCGCCCTCGGGGCCTTGTTGTTCGTTGTCCCACCCGTGGATGCCCCCGCAAAACAGGCGCTTTTTGCCCGAATCCGTCAGAAGCTCGAAGCCTATGTGCAGGCCCACCCGAGCTCCTCCGAGCGCGTCGGTCGCGTGGTGCTCGTCTATGAGCCGCCTTCGCTCGACGCTGGCGAGACGACGGACAAGGGCTATCTGAATCAGCGCAAGGTGCTCGAGCGACGCGCGCGGCTGGTCGAAGCGCTGTATGCGGACTCCCCGGACGGGGAGGTGATCACGGTTTGAGGTTGCGCGGCTGGCCGGTCTTTCTTAGGATTCGCCGCATGAAGAAGCTCCTCCTCTCCCTCGCGCTCGCCACCTCCCTCGCCCCTGCCGTCGCGTTCGCCTGCCCCGGCGAAGGCGGCAAGGTGAACACCGTCAACGCCGCTGAAGCTGGCAAGCTCAACCAGAGCAAGAAGGCCACCTTCGTCGACGCCAATGGCAAGGACACCCGCGAGAAGTTCGGCGTCGTCCCCGGCGCCATCCTCCTGACCTCTTCGTCGGAGTTCGCGGCGACCGAGCTGCCCACCGACAAGAACTCCAAGCTGGTGTTCTACTGCGCCAACAGCCACTGCGGCGCGTCCCACCAGGCCGCCGGCAAGGCCATGGAGCACGGTTACACGGACGTCGCGGTGCTTCCGGAAGGCATCGCTGGCTGGAAAGAGGCCGGTCTCCCCACCGTGGCCCCGGCCAAGGCTGCCCAGCCCAAGGCCAAGACCCAGAGCTGAACGGGCTCACCCGCCTCTCCGCCTCATTCTGAGCCGGCCCCTCCCCACGGTCGCGCGCTCACATCAAGCCAAACCTCAGCGCTACCGTTGTTTTCGGCGTGGCGATGCTACCAAGGGCGGTCACTGACCCAAACTATGGGCGCGGCGTGGTGTCGATCGACACCGGCGACCTACCGCTGGATGAGTCGGATCTGGGCCGCGAAGTCCGCGAGGTCTTCTCGAGCCCCACCTATCGGCCGCCGCTCCTCCCCCGCTCGGCCACCGAAGTCTTGGCCATGTCCCGCGACCCCGCCGCGTCGCTAGAGAAGATCGTCAAGACCCTGGAGAGCGACCCCATGCTGGTCGCCAAGGTCGTGGCCCGCGTGAACTCGGCTGCCTACAGCCGCACCCGGGCCGTCCGCTCGCTCCGGGATGCGCTCTCGCGCCTCGGCATCGCTGGCCTGCGCGACGTGGTGGTAGAGGCCGCGCTCTCCTTGCGCGTATTTCGAGCGCCAGGCTTTCAGGAGCCGATGGAGCGCCTGCGCAAGCACTGCGTGAAGGTCGCCGAGATCGCGCGACGCGTCTGTTACTACACCGCCGTCGACAGCGAATACGCCTATCTGTGCGGCCTGCTCCACGACATCGGCGTGGCGGGGATCTTGATCGCGCTGACCGAGTCCGATCCCAAGCGCAAGCTCGATCAAGCCACGCTGTGGCCGGTCATCGACCGAGCGCACGCCGAGGCGTCGGAGACGATGGCGCGGGTGTGGATCTTCCCGCCGGAGCTGCTGGTGGTGCTGGCCAATCACCACAAGCTGGTGGTCGACGGGCAGCCCCACCCGCTGTGCGCCGCGCTGATCGTCGCGGAAGATCTGGCCGTGCGGCTGGGGCACGGCTTTGACCCCCTGAACAAGCTGGACATCGGAAAGCCCGACCGCCTGGACGCCGCCAAATCGCTGCTCAACTTCAGCCCACGGATCGCCGCGCTCATCGAGAAAGAGGTTACGGAGAACGCGGCTTGAGCTTGGCCTCGACCTCTTGCCAGTCGGCGAGCAGGAGCGCCTGACGGTCCGCATCGTAGTCCGTGATCCCCGAGGCGCCTTTGGGCAACTGCACCGCCTGCGCCGCTGCGTCGAGCAGGATGGCCCGGATGAGCTGGGCCCGCTCCTCCGGCACGCAGAACACGCTGTGGTCGAAGTTGATCGGCTGCAGCCGGTTGACCAAGATCGGCCCGGCCTCGACCACCCCAGGCTCGGTCCTGAGGTGCGCCTCGACCAGGAGGTGCTCGCTCGGGCGGTCGAGCTGTTCGGCCAGGCCGAAGACCGCGCGCGGCGCATAGCTCCCCAGAATGGACCAGCCCCGCAGCGCCGAGTCGGGCTGAGGGTCCCACCCGGAGTTGAGCACCGCGGCCTCGAGGCCCGGCTCGAACTCGATCTGCTTGGACGACATCGACATCGTCAGACAGTGCGGTTCGAGCAGCGGCAAGTCTTCGATGTTGATCGAGGCGAAGCCCGTCGCGCCGACCAGGACGTCGCGGCCCTTGAACAGATCTTCCCGCCGCTCGGGCACGAAGAAGCCCTCCTCACGGGCGAGCTTCCGCTTCTCGGGATCGATGTCCCAGACTCCCACTCGGGCCCGCGCCTGGCGCTCGGTCTCTTTGGGCCGGCGGATCTCCGCGGCCAGGTGGTGGGCGAGGCTGCCGGAGATCGTCCCGTAACCCATGATCGCCGGTGAGCACTGGGCGAGCTCGGGGGCGACCGGCGCGGGTAGCAGTCGATCCCGGGCCTCCACGATGGTGCGGATGGCCCGGAGCGCGGTCTCGGCGATGTGCTGATCGGCGACGAATTTGGCGTCGGAGGTGGCGGCGGCGACGACGGCCGGAGGTTTGAATCCCCCGCGGGCGATGGCCTCCTTGGTGGCGGTGACGCCGCGCATCGTCTGCTCCACGATGCGGAAGAGCCCGGCGTCGTCCTTGAACTTGGTGGAGATCAGGTCCATCACGGTGCCGCCGTCGTCGATCACCAAGATCGGCTGGCCAGTCCGCTTGGCCTTGGCGATCAGCTCCTCCATGGCCCGCTCGATGGCCGGCTTGAGCTCGGACAATGAGCCTGGGACGCGGTTGTCCATCCCGAGCGCGCCGAGCTTGAGCTCGACCTGCGCGTTGGCCGAGTAGGGCACCCCGATGTTCACCATGTCCTCGGGCCGCGCGCCCTTCTCCACCAGCGCCTCGAGGAAGGGCACCAGCACCCCGACTTGGTGCTGCACCGTGAGCACCAGGTGATCCTGGAAGGTGTGATCGTCGATGCGGGCCTTGGTCCGCTCCAGCATCTCGAGCTTCTTCGGGATGGCGTCGTAGTCGTCGTTGAAGCGCTGGATCTCAGGGAGCAGGGCCTCGGCCAGGCCGCACATCCGGCCGGTGCTGAGGTCGATGCCACCGACGGCGTCGTCGAGCCGGGGCCCGCGGAAGAGATCGGCCCGATTCACCTCGTTGAGCCGGGCGATCACGTGGTGGCGGGCCTGTTCCACCGGGATTCTCTTGGCGCGAGAGAGGATCGTGGCCAGCTTGGCGATCTGCTTGGTCAGCGCTTGCTCTGCGGCTTGCGTCGCGGGCGCGATCTCGGTGCGCCGCGCCGTCGCCTCCCACCACAGGGGGACCGCCAGCGAGTTGCCTGCGTAGTTCCCCACGTCGGGCCCGGGGCCCGTCAGCCCGCTGAAGGGCACCTGTCCGTCGACGTCGGCGTAGTGTTCGCGAAAGACGGTGCTCATCGCGCTCAGGATCGCGCTGGTTCCCTGGGGATCGTGGGGCGGGGGGCTCGCTATCCCCTGCTTCACCAGGGCCTCCTGCACCATGCGGACAAAGGGATCTCGCGAGCGCTTGGCGTAAGAGGCGCCTACCTGGTCGGTGAGGATCTTCATCGCGAGGCAGTGCCGGGCCCGCTCCATGCCTACGGCCAGGTCCTCTACGCTGACCGAGGGCACGACCGAGGCGCTGTCTCCTGGGCTCGAGTCGAGGTGCTTGCGTGCTCGCTCGACGCTCAGGCCGCTGAGCTTCGCCAAGGCTTGTGCCGCGATGTTCTTGGTGGGGCCGTCGAAGTGGCGGGCCAAGACCGGGAGGGAGAGGCCGCACCGGGGAATGCCGCGCAGCATCGAGCACTGCACGCGGCGGAGCAGGTCCGGCAGGTCCTCCGGGGCCACGCCGTTGGCGAGATCCAGCGTCGCGCGGTTGAGCAGGCCGTGGAGGCGTCGGTCCTTGACCGGCCCGCTGATGAAGCGCAGCTCGCCGCCCTGCAGGTCGCCGGTCTTGGCGGCCAAGGCCAGCACCGCCCGCGCCTCCGCCTCGAAGGCCTGAGGACCGAGCTCGACGATCGCGCCGTAGAGCTGGCCCGGCGTGAAGGCCGGGAAGGGGTCCTTAGCGAGCCCGTGCTGAAGCGCGCTCGGGCGGGTGGGGCCGAGCAGGCCGGGGCCCTGGCGATCGACCGCGATCGTGCGCTCCGGCTGGACCTTCGGAGCCAGGCCGACCTCAAGCGTCCGCTTGGCCTCGACGATCGCACCTTGCTCGAGCACCGGCTCGATGTTCACGGCCCCGAGCGGGACCGAAGTGTGGGTCACCCGGCGACTCAGACCGTACAATACTACCAACTTTTCGCGGAAACTTCTCCGGTCCTGAGCGGTGCTAGGTAGAGAGGACCTCGACAGAATGACCCCTCCCGGCACGATCAGCTCGGCGCTCCCGGTCGCCATAGCCCCCGCAGATCTCCTAGGTCTCCTCGAACGGGCCTACCGGGCCCACAAGGACGAGGTGTTCAAGATCGCCTTGCGCTACGGGGGAGGCCGCCAGGGCTGGGCCGAGGACGTGGTGCAAGACGTCTTTTTGGCGCTGGGGCGGGCGCTGCCCGGCTTGGAGGACACCGGCGATCTCATGGGCTGGCTCTACCGGGTCACGACCCGGCGTTGCCTGAGCCGCCTGCAAGCGGACCGGGTCAGGGCCCTGTTTCGCTGGCGCGCCTCCGAAGAGACGACCGAGCCCGAGGCTCCTGAGTCCGACGCGATCACCGCTGCCCGCGTTGATCTGGCCCGCGCCTTTGGTGCGCTCGAGCAGCTGCCGCCCAAGGAGCGGGTCGCCTTCGCCATGCACCGCCTGGATGGCGCGACGATGGAGGAGATCGGCGAGGTGATCGGCCACAAGAAGAGCTACGTTTGTCGGCTGATCGCGCGCGCCGAGGATCGCCTCCGCGAGGTGCTCAAGTGAGCGCGGGTGAACTCGACGCGTCTGGGCCCGTTATCGGCGGGGTGAACCCGCCTGCGGGCGCGATCGCTTCGCTCGACGCCTTGGTGGCCGAGCTGCGCATCGAGGAGTCGCGCTCCTATGGGCACCGGCTCTCGGCCGCCAGCAGCCTGCGCATCCGCACCGAGCTGGTCCGGCGCTGGGGCGAGCCCCGCTGGGCCCCGCGCGCCTTCGCGCTGGCCTTCGCGCTCTTGTGCCTGGTGATCTCGCTGCGGGCGGTCACGGGAAGGCCCCGCGCCGCGCGCGAGCAGAGCTACAACGCGGCGATCGCGGTCGACGCGGCTAGCGACCTCGACGCGTCGGCGCCCTTTATCGGCGCTCCGGCGGGCGCGATCGCATCGCTCAACGCCTTGGAGCCTACGCCGAGCCTGAGTGAGCAGAGCGGCGGACCGCGCGAGCTGCCTTAGGGGCCGCGAGGCTCCGTGCCGTTCACCTCCGGCGGTAGGCATCTGTATCGCTGTACCGGTTGGCGGCGTGGGCATTCTGTCCGAGTGGCCGCGATGCCTTGTGCCGTTCCCTTCCGGCCGTGGGGCATCTGTTTCTCTGTACTCGCTCTGGGCGTGGGCATTCTGTCCGAGTGGCACCAGTCGCGCTTCGCGCGACAGCCAC
>Ga0154020_10004128_pt1 | contig 17340 bp, 14 predicted proteins | sample Klosneuvirus_201_FD_109709 | JGI IMG/M metagenome (GOLD analysis project Ga0154020, IMG submission 109709) | Active sludge microbial communities from wastewater, Klosterneuburg, Austria - Klosneuvirus_20160825_MG | ecosystem: Engineered > WWTP > Aerobic digester > Activated sludge | place...
CGCTGGACACTTCCGGGCATTTACGGCTTGCCTCTCAATTTTTGAATGACACCTTCGGCAATATCTATATCATCAACACCATGATTGGGTTGCTCTCTGCCGTGGTGGACAATGTGCCCCTCGTGGCGGCTTCCATGGGCATGTACACGATGACCGAGTTCCCGCCCGATCACGATTTCTGGAACCTCATGGCCTACTGTGCCGGTACCGGCGGCAGTATTCTCATCATCGGCTCTGCAGCCGGTGTAGCCTCCATGGGCATCCTGAAAGTGGATTTCCTGTGGTACCTGAAGCGGATTTCAATCTACGCAGCCATCGGGTACTTCGCCGGGATAGCGGTGTATTATCTGGAGCACATGTATATGCGCTAAGCAGCCAGACATTTTTCAGAAAACAGGAAGACCTTCTGCGGATTGAGTATGCGATACTACTCAAATCAACGCAGAAGGTCTTGTTTTTTGTAACCAGATACGTTAGTTGGGCGGGGGCTTTCCCCCGCCCACCCTACGAGCATTGTTATGAAGCAAAAATGAAATTCAAATTACCGGAGCGCATTTTTCTGAATCCTGTCCACTCCGGCCCTACACAGGGTAGTTTTTTGTAGTGTTTTGGTGTTTTAGTGTTTTAGTGAATACCGAGTACCAAAACACCAAAACACCAAAACACCAAAACACCAAAACACTATAGCACTCAACTGATAGCCTCAAAGGCAGCGAGGCTACTGCCCGTCTCGGGTAGCACTTCCTCGCGTTTCAGGGTGTACACCCTGGGGTCGCGTTCGGGCACCTGGAGGCGGGGACTGACCACGTCGAACTCCGTGGCATCGTATTGGTAGATTTTCCAGTTCCCGTCGGCAAACTCCAGCGACGTGAGGTGTTCGATCCAGTCGCCGCTGTTCATGTAGATGACCTTGTTGCCGCTTTGGGCGGTCACTTCGCGGATTTGCGGACGGTGGATGTGCCCGCAAACCACGTAATCATACCCTTTTTCGGCTGCCAGTTCGATGGCCGTGTCTTCGAAGTCGCTGATGTACTTGACGGCGCCTTTCACCGATTTTTTTATTTTGGAAGCAAACGACACGGGCGCCAGGCCGAACAGCTGGCGGGTGCCGTTGATAAACCGGTTGATGCGAATGAGCAGGTCGTAGCCCTCGCCGCCCAGGCGGGCCAGCCAGCGGGCGCGCTGGATGCTGGCATCGAACACATCGCCGTGAAAGACCCAGTGGGTTTTGCCTTCGACCTGAAAAATGAGTTTGTTGCGCAGGTGTACGAGGCCGAATGTGATCTCGCCAAATTTGCGCAGAAGGTCGTCGTGGTTGCCGGTCAGGTAGTACACCTTGGTGCCGTCCACAGCCATTTTCATGATGCGGCGCACAACCTCGAGGTGTTCTTTGGGGAAATAACTCTTTTTGAAATACCAGATATCGAAGATATCGCCGTTGAGCACCAGCGTTTTGGGGTTTATGCTTTTCAGGTAGTTGTGCAGTTCGCGGGCATGGCACCCGTATGTGCCCAAATGGATGTCCGAAATTACGACAATATCCAATGCTCGTTTCATGGCCTGCTCGATTTATATGCTGCACAAAAGGGTGATCGAAGACCCGCGCCGATGGACCGCTGGAGAAGAAACCTGAAGCGAAAAGGGCGAGCGCCGGAGCATCCAGATAGTGTGACCGAGGATTTAGCGGCAGTGTTGTCGAGGCGCGGGCAAAAGTTCATATTATTGTAGTGTCCGAGGACGCACAAAGGTATGCCCCGTTTCAGGCAAGGGCCGTTAAGCCAGTATGAAGTTAGTATTACCTTTCGACTATACCCCTTGCCCCAACGCGGATAACACACGTTTGAACGTGTTTTTGAAACGAGCCGCCGCTGAAATCTCCGGCGTTTCGAGGGGGCCGGAGAAGGGTGTTCCACGGCGCAGGTACTTGCTGGTGAAGGTGTTGCTGCTGATGCCCCATTTCAGCAGAAAGATTTCCCTGCCGCGGTTCATGCGCTTGCGTTTGGTGGATTTGGAGCCGAAGTGATAGACCCGGCTTTGGCCCAGACCCTTGAAATACCGCACGCCTGACTGCCAGAGTTTCATGGACAAATCGGGATCGGAGTACATGCCCGGCGAAAACTCGATGCTCAGCCCACCGACCAAATCCCATAAATCCCGGTGCAGGACAATGGGGGGCCAGGTGCTGCCGGTCCAGTCCGGCTTTTCCAAGGCGCGAAACTCCCGGAGCAGTTTTTCCCGATCAAAATTTTCCGGGCCGTCGCCGTAATCCTGCACGATCACGCAAGGGTTGCCGGTATCGCGCGGTTCGATGGCCGTACCGGAAAGGATAAATGCGTGATGCCCGATGCGTTCGATTTCCGTACAGAGGGGGGTGTCCCACTCCGGCAGAACGATCATGTCGTCGTTCAGGTAGCAGAGGTAATCCGCCCTGGACAGGGTGCGGGCGATGTTCAGGCCGTAGCAGATGCCGATGTTTTCCGTGCTCCAGGTGTAGTCTATGTCGGCCTGGGTTTCCAGCCAGGCGATGGTGCCGTCTTTGCCTTCGTTGACGTGCACGATGATTTGGTGAGGAAATGCGGAATACCGGCGAATGCTCTCCACGCACAATTGCAGGCATTCCAGGTTGTTCCAGGTGGGTATGAGCACCGAAAAGATGTAGTTTTTGTCCGGTGACCTCGGGTATTTTTTTATGGTGCTCAGCATCGGTTGTACGTGTTTGGTGGTACCGGCGGCGAACGGCGGGCATGAAATTCCGGCAAAAGTAACGAAGCGTGCCGATACGGGGTTTCTATCTTTGCCCACCCATGTTCGACAGCGAATGGACATGGTGCAACGTTTCTTGGAAACTATGACGACTCGTTTTGCCGACACCATACGTACCTGGGTGCGCCGTTCCGACGCGCCGGCAGACGCGATGCTTTTTTTTGCCGTACTGCTGGTGGTTAGCCTGGCTATTTCTCCGTTCCTGTTGTCTGCTGCGATGTGGTTTTTGGTGTTTACGGCTTTTTGGCAGGCAGCCAGGAATATGCCGGCAGGGCAGGGGAGTGCCTTGTGGCGAGTTTTGAGGTACTCGTTTGGAAACCTTTTTCGGCAGCCGGAACTGACCGTTTTCCTGTTGTTGCTGGCTGTTCCGGCAATGAGTGGCTTGTGGTCCGACGACGACCGGTACTGGCTGGAACGCGTACGGGTGCGCCTGCCGTTTTTGGTGCTTCCCTGGGCTTTTGCCAATTTGCCACCCTTAGGCGAACGCCGGCACCGGTTATTGCTGTACAATCTGGTGTGGGCACTGGTGGTGATGTGTATAGGCGTAGTGGTCAATTTTTTCCTGCACCGGCCCGAAATCATGCAGGCAATGTACCAAGGACGCCCGATGCCGGTGCCGCGCAACCATATCCGCTTCAGCCTGATGGTGGCAACTGCAGTTTTGGCAGGCGCCTGGCTTTGGCAGCAGCGGTTTGTGTGGCGGTACGTATGGGAACGACACGCCCTGGGTTTCGCAGTCCTGTTTTTGTTCGGTTTTGCGCACTTTCTGGCGGTTCGGAGCGGACTGGCGGCGCTGTATGCTGCTTTGTTGTTCCTGGGAGTGCGCTGGGCATGGCAACGGCGACGTTGGGGCACGGTGCTGGTTGTGGCGTTTGCGGCAGGAATAGTTTTTTGGGGAGCCGTGCGCACCTTGCCCAGTCTGAAACAAAAATGGGAGTACACCGTGTACGACTGGCAGCAGTACCGGCAGAACAAAGGCGCAACCTATTCCGACTCGGAACGCTGGGTATCCATGCAAACGGGGTGGCTGATCTGGCAGGAACACCCCTGGCTCGGTGTGGGCGCAGGCGACCTGCCTGACGAAACCGAAAAAACGCTGACCGAGCATTTCCCCAACTACCGCTCCACCCCGAAACTGCCCCACAACCAGTTCCTTTACCTGCTCGCCGGTACCGGGTTGCTCGGGCTGATGCTCAGCCTGTGCGCGTTTCTGTACCCGGTGTTTGCTTATCGCGGCGGGCAGGCGATTTTTTTCGCCTTTCAGGTGATGGTGTTCGTGTCGTTTCTGGTGGAATACACCATCGAAACCGCGATGGGGGTCGCGTGGTACCTGTTTTTCACGCTGTGGTTTATGCGAGGCGGGCGGGTATAGAGCCTCGCGGGCATATTCCCGGCCTGCTTTTCCTCAATTATAAACAGCACGCAGCAGGGTTGGCTTTGGGCCATTGGCTATTTTAGATAAGGCGCTGTTGGCTTTCCTGAGTGCGATCAGGGCCAACAGCCAATGGCAAAAAGCCAACAGCGCCGCATCAGTACAACAAACCGATCAACCAGATCGGCACTTTGCGACCCACGGCAAAATCCAGATTGTCGGCGAGCAAATAGGCATCCGGCAGGCCGGTGATTTGTTCGGTGCCCTTGTTCTTTCCACCCACTTCCAGCACAGTACCATTTGTCAACTGGAAATCTGCTTTTTCATGTGCATAAACTGCGTATTGCTGCCGAAGTTGGCTGAAGACAAAGGTTTCGCGCACATTGCCTTCGTGAATTTCCCGATCTAAGCCGAGGGCAAACAACAAGTTTGGATTGTCTAAAAAAATTTTTTCCGGTTTTTGCAGCAGGCTTATTCCCTTGTCGCTGTTTTGGAGCAAGGCCAACAAGCGGCAAGCCTCCAGATAATGCAGGTACTGCAACAGCGTAGTCCTGGCGATGCCGCTACGTTCGCTCAGACGTTGAATATTGGGCTTAAAAGGAGGCGTGGACGATAGGATGGTCAACAACTGATAAATCTTGCGGTATTGGCCGACATCTATGTTTTTGTAAAACACAAGATCGTTTTCAACTACTGCCCGTATCATATTGGATACGCGCTCCTGGTAAATATCGGCTTCCCCTTCCACAAAAAATGGATAATACCCCTGTCTGAGGTATTCTCGAAATACTGGATAAGGTTTAATTTCGGAGGGGAACGAGGCTATGATGTCGTTGGCATTTGTCAATACCTCTTCCAACGTATAAATCGGTATTCGAACATCGTATTTCAAGCCCAGGTATTGCCGGAAGGATAAGCCGGCCAGTTCGCGAACCAACGCCCTTCGGCTAAGGTCAGTGTTTGCTTTGTTTATTTCGATGATGGATGAACCGGAAAAAATGATTTGCAGGTCGGGGTACAGGTCGTTTGCGTTTTTTACCTCGATTGCCCAAGTAGGATACCGGTGGACTTCGTCCAGAAAAAGGTGCTTGCCGCCGTTCCGGACGAACTTTTCGATGAGATCCGAGAGACTCTTGCCGGCAAAATAAAAATCGTCCAACGAAATATAGAGTGCCTGTTCGCTGAACCCATGCGTATTGCGTAAGTATTGGAGCATCATGGTGGTTTTCCCAACACCTCTTGCACCACGAATACCCAATAAACGGGTCTGCCACGGCATTTTGTGTATTTCGTCTCGTTGAAAGGTTTGCGAAACCCGGGCGATGCGTTCGTTGGATCGGAGTCGAAGATTCTCCATAAGTGTTTTTTTTGAAACACAAAATTAGCACTAAATCGTTTTGTCTGCAAAACGATTTAGTGCCGACATCATCAAGTATTTACACCTCGCGCCGTTAAGGTTTGCCACGAGGACTTACAATCCGTGTTTGTCCAGCAAATAAACCAGCGCCGCCATGCTCGCGGCCCCGAGTTCCAGTTCGCGTTTGCTGACGGCCTCGAACACATCGGCTGCCGTGTGGTGGTAGTCGAAGTAGCGCTGCGAGTCGGGTGCGAAGCCGCTGAGCAGGCCTTTTTGGCCCTTGAGCGGGCCGATGTCGGCGCCGCCGCCGCCGCGGTAGAGTTTCAGCCCGTAGGGTTCGAGCAAATCCTGATGTGTGGCCACTTTTTCAAAAAAACGATCCACGACGCTATCGTCGGCATCGAACCCAAAGCCTCGGGGCGTAAACCCACCCGCGTCGCTCTCGATGGCGCACACGTGAAATTCGCCTTTGCGTTCGGCCTCGCGGGCGTACTCCCGACCGCCGCGCAAGCCGTTTTCTTCATTTATAAACAGCACACAGCGGATGGTATGGCGGGGCTGATAACCTACCTGCCGGAAATAGCGCAGTACGTCCATGCTTTGGGTGCAACCGGCGCCGTCGTCGTGGGCGCCGTGGCCCACGTCCCAGCTGTCGAGGTGGCCGCCCACGAGCAGGACTCGATCGGGGTGTTCCGAGCCGCGGATTTCGCCGATTACGTTGTACGAGAGCACATCGGGCAGGGTGCGGCAGTTGAGCGTCATGGACACCCGGGCGGGTGTGGTTTCGCTGCGCAGCAGGGCGCTGAGTTTTTCTGCGGCGTTGGTGCTGATGGCCACCGCAGGGATAAGCGTGAAGGCGGAATCGTAGCGGAGGCTGCCGGTGTGTGGGAAGTCGTCGAGCCGGAAACCCATGGAGCGCACCAATACGCCTACGGCGCCGTATTTGGCCGCGCGGGATGCGCCGTGCACGCGCTGATCCACGCAGCCACCGTACGCCTCGAACGTGCGGATTTTGGTGGGGTCCATCGGGCGGTTGTAAAACACAATCTTGCCACGGATACGCGCTTCGCCGAGCGAATCCAGCGCATCCCAGGAGCGCACTTCCAGCACCTCTCCGGTTGTGGCTTTCCCGTCGGTACCCACCGAGCCGCCTAGGGCAAGCGCGTCAAGGCGGAGCCCGCCGCGTTTTTTGTTTCCGAGCACTTGCACCTGCTCCGGCTCGCCGCGCTCCCAACGGGGCACCATGACCGGCTGGAGCCACACGGAATCGAGCCCGACTGTATCGAGCACGGATTTGGTCCAACGCACGGCTTTTTCGGCGCCGACACTGCCGCTCAGGCGGTGGCCCACGTCGAAGCACAGGTCGTGCAGCCAGGGATAGCAGCGCCCGTCGGTGAGTGCCTGATCGTAGATTTTTCGGATCAATGCCGCGTCAGCCGCCTGATCGGGTGTTTGAGCAGTTCCTGCCGCAAAACGTGTAATGAATACAATAAGCGCGAGGGCCTTGAGGGATGGATTCGTCATGTTCTGCATAAAAATTTTCATGAACAAAAGAGAATAAGATTATGTGTAGGTGTTCAAGTAAAATGCTCGTATTTATCAAAATTAGATTTTGCAGGTTTTCTTTCCGAAAACATTTGGATGTACGCACTATTCATTTTGAGGACTTTGCAGGGAATGGGCAGATTTTTTCTAAATTTTTTTCACAAAAGGAAGAAAAAAAATTTGCGCTGTTCTTGTATAAGTTACACAAAGGGCTTTACCTTTGTAGCACCAAAAACGAAGGAAGCAGAAACAATTTGGTTTTATTTGGTTAGGGCTGAGGTAGTGCTGTGGTGGCACTGCCTCTTTTTTATTGCGACAAACGTACCGACAAAACCTGAATTCAGGTGCATCTCCCCCTGCTCTGTCGAAAGCCCGCCCAATACCGCTCCCGTCCCTCCCGCCCTGCTTACCTTTGCCCGCCCAACCAGCAACGTCCGTTTTTATGAAAAAAATTGCTCTGTCCGGCTTGCTCCTGCTCGCCCTGCCGCTCCTGCTCGGCGCCCAAAAAACGCTCACCATGGCCGATGCCATCCTGAAAGGCCGCACGGCTCTGGCGCCCGCCAACCTGCGCCAGCTCCAGTGGATACCCGGCACTAACCAGTTCATGCACGTCGCCAACAACAAGATTGTGCGCGTGAACGCTCCCGACCTTGCCACCGACACTCTCGACCTGCTCACAGGCATCAATGCCGGCCTGGAAAAATTGAGCGCCGAACCGCTCAAGGGCGTACCCGGTATCGCCTGGCTCGACGACAAAAATATCTGGTTTCAGAACAAAACCGACGTTTACACCTACACCCTCGACGGCACGCTCGCCCGCAAAAACTGGTTTCCCGACGGCGCGGCACACCTCGACATGCACGAAAAAACACAAAAAGCAGCCTACACCCGCGACAAGGGTCTGTGGGTCGCTATCGGTGGCAAGGAACTGGGCGTGGCCCAAAGCGAGCAAGACGGCATCGTGTACGGCGAAAGCGTGCACCGGCAGGAGTTCGGCATCAACAAAGGCACGTTCTGGAGCGCATCCGGCCGCTACCTGGCGTTTTACCGCATGGACGAAACCATGGTGACCCAGTACCCGATCTATGTGCTCGACTCCATGCCCGCCCAGGCGCGTACTGTGCGTTATCCCTACGCCGGCGCGACCAGCCACCACGTCACGCTGGGCGTGTACGACACCCAGACAGGCCAGAAATGGTACATCAAAACCGGCGAACCTGCCGAACAATACCTGACCAACATCGCCTGGACGCCCGACGACAAGTACCTGCTCATCGCCGTCGTCAACCGGGAGCAAAACCGGATGTGGCTCAACCAGTACGATGCCGCTACGGGCACGTTCGTGAAAACCCTTTTTGAGGAAAGCAGCGAAAAATGGGTGGAACCCGAAAACCCGCCCGTGTTCGTGCCCGGCTCCAACACCGACTTCGTATGGCAAAGCGAGCGCAACGGCTTCAACCACTTGTACCTCTACAACCTGAGCGGCAAAATGCTCCGTCAGATCAGCACCGGCAACGCCCCGGTGACGCGCTTCATCGGTTTTACCAAAGACGGCAAGCGCTGCTTTTTCCAGATGGCCGACGAAAGCGGCATGAACCGCCATTGCCTCGTGGCCGAGGTGTACCCGAATGTGGGCCAGACCTGGGTCAACGGCGCCGATGCGGGCACCCACAACGTGCTCGTCAATTCAACGGGCGAGTGGACGCTTGACGTGTTTTCCAATGCGGAAACGCCGCGCAATGTGTTCGTGTCCCCGATGAAAAAACCGGCCGAACGCAAACTCGTTTTCAGCGCCCAAAACCCTGTGGCCGAGTACGCCGTGGGCCAGACCAAACTCGTCACCATCCCCTCGCCCGGCGGCCCGGCGCTCAACGCCCGCATGATTTTACCGGTTAACTTCGATCCGGCGCGGAAATACCCTGTGTTGGTGTACCTGTACAACGGCCCGCACGTGCAACTCGTGACCAATTCCTGGCTGAGTGCCGCCGAACTCTGGATGCACCGCATGGCGCAACAGGGCTACGTGGTGTTTACGGTGGACGGGCGTGGCTCGGCCAATCGCGGCGCCGAATTTGAAAAGGCCATTCACCGCCGGCTTGGCGACGCCGAGGTGGAAGACCAACTCGCCGGCGTGCGCTACCTGAAAAGCCAGTCGTTCGTAGACAGCACGCGCATGGGCGTGTTCGGCTGGAGTTACGGCGGGTTCATGGCTACGTCGTTGATGTCGCGCCCCGAAGCAGCCGGGACATTCGCGTGTGCGGTGGCCGGCGGGCCGGTCATAGACTGGCGCATGTACGAAATCATGTACACCGAACGGTACATGGACACGCCGCAGGAAAACCCCGATGGCTACAACAAAAACAGCCTGTTCAACCATATAGACAACCTGAAAGGCCGCTTGCTGATGATCCACGGCTCCTCCGACGACGTGGTGCTGTGGCAACATTCCCTGCGCTACATCCGCGAGTGCGTGAAAAAGGGCAAACCGATAGACTATTTTGTGTACCCCGAACACGAGCACAACGTGATGGGCCGGGACCGGGTGCACCTGTTTGAAAAAATAGACCGCTTCTTTGAGGACAACCTGCTGAACCCGCCAATCAAGCGCCCGTAGGTGTCCCGGAACTCCGTTCCGGGAATGACAATCATGAAAAAACCCGGGCCTTTTGCCGCGGCAAAAGGCCCGGAACGGAGTTTTTGGGCACTAGTAATTCCAGTCATAAGGGTCCCGGAACGGAGTTCCGGGACACAAATCATTCCATGCGCCAACACGCCCGATTTCCGGTAAGCGACCTGCCGATGTGCAAACACCAACTGCTCGCCTGGGCGGATAGCCACCCCGTTAGTGTTTTTTTAGACAGCAATACCTTTCCCTCCCAAACGCATCAAACCTGGGAATGCCTCGTGGCGGTGGGCGCGGCAAGTGTTTTGGACGCCACCAGCGGCCATGCCTTTGCCGACCTGAAAAAATATTACGATGAAAAACGCGACTGGCTCTTCGGATTTTTCGGGTACGACCTGAAAAATGAAGTGGAAAAACTTCAGTCCGAACATCCCGACGGCATCGGCCTGCCGGAATTGTTTTTTTTTCAGCCGGAATCGGTCATTGGAATCAGGCGTTCGATTTACGATTTACGATTTACGAATGACGATTTGGGTGCGGAGGCCGGTATGGTTGAAGTATTTGCGTTGAAGGAAGCTCCGGAGAACATCTGGGAAACAATCCAAAACATCCACCCTGCTCCCCCCCCAAGCCCCGACTCCCAAATCGTAAATCGTAAATCCAAAATCGTAAATCCCAAATCCCAAATCGTAAATCGAGTCTCGTTATCCGGCTACCTGGCGACCGTGGAGGCCATCCGCCGGCACATCATCGCGGGCGATGTGTACGAAATGAACCTGTGCCAGGAGTTTTTTGCCGAACATGCGCAGATGGAACCGGTAGCAGTTTTTGAACGGCTGAACGCGCGGACGAACGCGCCGTTCGCAGCGTACATGCGCCTGCACGACCGGTACCTGATGTGCGCCAGCCCCGAGCGGTTCCTGCGCAAGGAAGGTTCGACGCTGATTTCACAACCCATCAAAGGTACCCGCCCCCGGCTCGCCGACCCGGCCGAAGACGAACGCGTACGCGAAGAACTGCGGGCCAGCGAAAAAGACCGCGCCGAAAACGTGATGATCGTGGACCTCGTGCGCAACGACCTGGCACGCAACTGCCTGCCCGGCTCGGTGCGTGTGGACGAACTTTTCGGCATTTATTCGTTCCAGACCGTGCACCAGATGATCTCGACGGTATCGGGCGTCCTGCAGCCAGGCACACACCCGGTCGAGGCTATCCGCGATGCGTTTCCGATGGGCAGCATGACCGGCGCGCCCAAGGTGATGGCCATGCAACTGATTGAACAGTATGAAAAGACGCGGCGCGGCTTGTACTCCGGCGCAGTGGGCTATTTCGCCCCCGACGGGGATTTCGACTTCAACGTGGTGATCCGCAGCATCCTGTACAACGCCGCATCGGGCTACCTGTCCTGCCAGGTCGGCGGCGCTATCGTGTACGACTCGGTACCGGAGCAGGAGTACGAAGAGTGCATGGTGAAAGTGGGCGCGTTGTTGCAGAGTTTGGAGTTGGGGCCGTGAGGTTCAAAAGCGGGCCATTCCTCGGGTGCTTGTCCAGGCTACGAGCACCAAAGCTACAAGTTCTGCAATTGTCCTTTTGATGTGCAACGACCACCACGCATCCCGCAGCATTGTCCAGTTGGACGGAAGGGCATCCGCCTTCCATGTCAACATCTCTTGCTGAATGGGGTAGTTGCCGAAGCGCGATATAAAAATACAAGCCACAAACATGGCTGCAGCAAAGAGCAAGGCAATGAAGTTCGGTTTGTCTTTTCGCTGGAGCCAGGCGGAAATTATAGTCACGATAGCTGCAAGAAACACCAAAGCAACCATCAGCGTATTCAGCGAGTGAACAAGGTTTTGTTGCTGCTCGACGTAGGTTGAGCCGGAATAAGCCGATGGGTTAAATCCCATCCAAATGCCAAAACTTGTGCCTGCAAGTAATGCAGCCAGGATGATATTCAAGAATCGGGTGATGGAGAGTGCTGTCATAGGGTAATTTTTGAAAGAACCCAAACCGAGCGGGCATCTCGCCACCCTGGCCGACGCAGTATCGCATGGGTTTTTGTTTGCTGCACGAAAGGTAACACAGCCTGCTTGCCCGGCCAAACGCGGCACACGTAAATATTTTCATCTGTCCTGCCGACACAGGAGCGGCGTTCCATGTGCGCGTAATCCTGCCGCCTGCGAGTTGGGCGGGGACAAGCCCCGCCCCTACGAGAAAAAGGCTAATGCACGAATACATTCGACACAGTCAGGTAGGGGCGGGGCTTGTCTCCGCCCAACTCGCAAACGGAATTTTATGCGTAGCCGAGACTCGGCAGTAAAGGTCGTCTGACCGCTATCTCATGTGGAGCGCTGATTTCATTACCCGGCCATTCCATACTTTTGCCCGAATTCAAACCAATCCGCACACATGAGTACCACACGAAGAGATTTTATCAAGTCGTCGGCCCTGGCGGGTTTCGGCGCACTGATCCTGCCGAACTCGCTTTTTGCGTATTCGAACAATCAGAACAGCACGAAAAAGGTGCGGCTGGGTTTCATTGCCATGGGTATGCGGGGACAGGTACTGTTGCAGGAAATGATCGGCCGCGACGACGTGGAGATCATGGCCATCGCCGACCCCGATCCGGCCATGCTACAGCGGGGACAGGATTTGCTCAAAAAAAACAACCGCCCGCCGGCCAGGGCATTCGGCAACGGAGACTATGACTACCGGAATTTGCTGAAAGAAGAAAACATAGACGCCGTCCTGATTGCTACGCCCTGGGAGTGGCACAAGGTGCAAGCGGTGGAAGCCATGTATGCCCGGAAAATCGTGGGCCTGGAGGTCTGCGGGGCCGTGTCGCTCAAGGACTGCTGGGAATACGTCAAGGCCTACGAAGAAACCCGGGTGCCGATCATGATTATGGAAAATGTGTGCTACCGGCGCGATGTCATGGCAGTGCTCCACATGGTTCGGAAAGGCATGTTCGGCGAACTCATCCACGCACAGGGCGGGTACCTGCACGACCTGCGCGGGGTGTTGTTCAACGACGGGGTTTCGGCGTACAACTCCGGCGTCGAGTTTGGCGAAAAAGGTTTCAGCGAAGCCAAATGGCGCACCAACCACTACCTGAATCGCAACGGCGAGTTGTACCCCACGCACGGCCTTGGGCCGGTGAGCGTGGTCATGGACATCAACCGGGGCAACCGCCTGCTGCGGCTGTCGTCGTTCGCGTCCAAGTCGAGGGGCCTGCACAAGTACATCGTGGAGCACCCGAAAGGCGGCAAAGACCACCCCAATGCCCGGGTCAATTTTAAACAGGGCGATGTGGTCACCACGCAAATCCAGTGCGCCAACGGCGAAACTATTTTGCTGACCCACGATACCAGCCTGCAGCGCCCCTACAACCTCGGCTTCCGGATTCAGGGCACCGAAGGCCTGTGGCAGGATTTCGGCTGGGGCGACAAGGACCAGGGTTTCATCTACTTTGAGAAACAAATGAAGCACTCCCACCGCTGGGACAACACCGAAAAATGGCTGGACGAATATGACCACCCGCTCTGGCAACGCTACGCCGAGGACGCCAAAAACTCGGGCCACGGCGGCATGGACTTCTTCGTGACGAACTCGTTTATCGAGTGCATCAAGCGCAACGTGGAGTTTCCGCTGGACGTGTACGACCTGGCCACCTGGTATTCCATTACGCCGCTGAGCGAGAAATCGGTGAAAAACAACGGGGCTTTGGTGGAAATACCTGATTTCACGAAAGGCGCCTGGAAAAACAGGAAGCCGGTGTTTGGGTTTGACGGGGCATTTTAACCGAGGAACTACCCGATGGAGGAACTTCAGGTTATTGCTGTGCAGTTTTTGCCAAATCGTCCGGACGAATTATCCGTCCAGCCCATCGAAAGCGGGCTGATCAACAAGACGTTTTTGGTAGCGGTCAAACACACCCCCGACAGGTATGTGCTTCAGCGGGTCAATTCCCACATTTTTAGCAATCCGGATGCTATCGTGGCGAATGCCGGACGGGTCCATGCCCTGCTCGCAGATTCCGGCTACCCGTTGGAGTTGTTTCGATTCCTGAAAACAAACGCCGGCGCGTACCATGTGTACGATGCCGGCGGGTTCCCCTGGAGAATGCTGACACACGTGGAAAACAGCGCCACGTTCGACAAAGCGCGTTCGCCCGAAATGGCCCGGCAAGGCGCCACGGCATTCAGTCTGTTTTACCGGCATCTTAACGAAAACGGCGGCCCCATCCACCTGACGCCGACGATCCCGGATTTTATCAATTTCCGCAAACGTGTGTGCGACTACCTGTTGTCGCTGGAAACAGGTCGGGCGGAACGTCTTGAAAAAGCCTCGTTGCTCCTTGCCGCCGTGCAGTCGAATATCGGCCTGCCGGACAAATGGATTGACCTGCTGGACACCGGCAAACTTCCGCAGCGCATTATTCATGCCGACCCGAAAATCAGCAACGTGTTGTTTCAGGCCACGCAGCATACCGCTTTGGCCATCATTGACCTTGACACGGTCATGCACGGCACGCTGCTGTACGATTTCGGCGACATGGCTCGCTCGTATTGCAACACCACTGCAGAAGACGACGCCACTGTGACTTCGCCGTTCGACCTGGATTTGTACCAGGCAACCAAGGCCGGTTTCCTGAGCCATTTGGAGGATTTTTTGGAGCCGGTCGAATTGGAAAATCTGGATTACAGCGCGCAGGTGGTGGTGTTTATCCAGTGCCTGCGGTTTTTGACCGACTACCTGAACGGCGACACGTATTACCAAGTCGCCTACCCGGAGCAGAATTTGGACCGTGCGACGAATCAGTTCAGGTTGTTTGCGGGGATGAACAGGGCAGTTCTGTAGTGGGGGCGACCCCCTTCTTACCGCGTCAGCACGATATAATCCCGCAACAGCGTCCGCAGAAACTCGACGCTGTTTACCGGGCGTTGTTCTATTCCGAGCAAGGGCAGGAGTTGTGCGACCAGGTCTTCCATGACTTCCTGGTGGGCGCGGTTGGGATAGCGTTGCCGGCGGGTGAGCACATTTTTGATAAAAATCATGTCCTTTTCGCTGAGGGTGCGCACCTGGGGGTAAGTAGGCTGGTAGTTTTCGAGGGTGGAAATGCCGAGAATGTCGGCCAGTTGGAACTGATGTGCCGCACTTTTGACGCGGATGATGGTTGTGTTGGCGGCCAGGTCGCCGAGGCGCTGGCTTTTGCCGGTGGTTTTGATGAGCACGGCCCCGATGACGCCGAACGAGAACAGGGAGTCCACCAGATGCAGCACGGCGCGCAGCACCACGTCACTCCATTCGGGGTCTTTGCCGTCGAGGCGCACGACTTTGATGCCCATCGCCATTTTGCCGGGCGACTGGCCGATGTTCCAGATTTCGAAAAAAATGTGGTAGAGAAAAAAACCGAGGAACGGGAGCAGGACAATTGCCGTGTCGCTGATATCGCCCGAAAAAATGCCGCCGAAAAGTACATGGGCCAGTTGCAGGAGGATGAAGTATGCCAGCAGGACGAGCATCACATCCATGAACCATGCCAGCGCCCGCTCGCGCAAACGCGCCAGTTCGTACTCGATGGTGACGTTTTGGGTGGTGGTGATCTCGATGGATTTCACAGTGGGTGTGGCTTGATGCAGCCCCAAAAGTCCGGGATTTGGCGGAATTTCAGGAGGGAATATTTTCGTGCCGGCGGTGGCGGCAAAGCGCTACTTTTGCGCCTCGAACCGTCACTCGTACCATTCCTCCATTTATGCGCCGGCACATTCCCAACATGCTCACATTGTCCAACCTGTTTTGCGGGTGTTGTGCGGTCGTGCTCCTGCTGTACGGGCAACCGGTGGCGGCGGCGTGGTTTACGCTGGCGTCTTTTTTGTTCGATTACGCCGACGGCATGGTAGCCCGGGCGCTCGATGTGACCGGCCCCCTGGGCCGCGAACTCGATTCCTTAGCCGATGTGATCAGTTTTGGCGTGGCGCCCGGCGCGATGCTGTACATGCTGTTGGCTGAAAGTTTTTGTACGGGCCAAACGCTGTGCCTGCCGGCGTTGCCTGCATTTGTGTTGTCGGCCTTTGGTGCGTACCGTTTGGCGCGGTTCAATCTGGACACCACACACCGCGACTACTTTGTGGGCCTGAGCACGCCGGGTTGCACGGTTTTCGTGTTGGGGCTGACGCTGGCCGCGTACGACAACCAGTTCGGTTTGGGCACGTTCATCAGCGGGCAGCCCTGGGTGATTTATTCGGTAATAGCCGTTTTTTCGTACCTGATGGTGAGCGAGGTGCCGATGTTCGGTCTCAAAGTTCGCTCCTTGCGGTGGCGGGAAAACAAACTGACCATCGTGTTTTTCGTTTTGGCAGTGGCCGGGGTACTGTTTTTGAAAGGGCTGGGGCTGGCTTTGGCTGTACTGTTCTACATCGTTTTGTCCATTATTTCTAAAAAAAATATCCTGCACGCGGAGGAGACTACTGCTCATCCGTGATGGCACAACCCAACCATGCACATGAAATTCGTTGCCGAAATTGACATCATGCCCCACAAAGAACTGCTCGACCCCCAAGGCAAGGCCGTCGTGAACAACCTCAGCCACCTGGATTTGTCGGGGGTGACCGACGTGCGCATCGGCCGCCATGTCACCATGTCGCTCGATGCCGCTTCGGAAGCCGACGCGCGGCAAACCGTGGAAACTGCCTGCCAGAAACTATTGGCCAACCTGATCATGGAGAGCTTCACTTACCAGATCAAGTCCGCATAACCCTGCTTGTTGCCAAGCGCAAACCGCCCGCGCGTGCTCTACATCGTTCCCACTCCCATCGGCAATCTCGAGGACATCACCCTGCGCGCCATACGTGTGCTTCGGGAGGTGCCCCTGATTTTGGCGGAGGATACGCGCACTACGCGCCGGCTGCTCAACCACCACGACATCAGCACCCCGTTGCGGGCATTTCATGCGCACAACGAGCACGCGGTGGTGGAAAAAATTGTAGCGGAACTGGCGGCAGGCGGCACCCTGGCACTTGTATCCGACGCCGGCACGCCGGGCATCAGCGATCCGGGTTTTTTACTCGTTCGGGCTTGCGTGCGGGCCGGCGTCCGAGTGGAGTGCCTGCCTGGGCCGACGGCGTTCGTGCCCGCCCTTGTGGCAAGTGGCCTGCCTTCCGACACGTTTCATTTTGATGGGTTTCTGCCCCACAAAAAAGGCCGCCAAACGCGCCTGAAGTATCTGGCCGAGCTGCCGCATACCTTTATTTTGTACGAGTCGCCGTTCCGGCTGGTCAAATGCCTTGAAGAACTGATTGCGGTGTGTGGCCCCGACCGACCGGCCTGCGTGGCCCGCGAACTCAGCAAAATGTTCGAGGAAGTAAAAACCGCACCTCTCGAGGCGCTCCTTGCCCATTTTTCGGCCAAAGACGTGAAGGGCGAAATTGTGGTGGTGGTAGCAGGGAAAGTGTCGCAGCGGGCCACAGAGGCTTAAGAAGCTCACAGGGAATATTTTGAAAAACTCTGAGAGCCTCTGTTCTCTCTGATAGCCACTGTGACACCTACACAAAACGGGCCATGCTGATGGCAGTTTTTCCGCAACGAAAAATGCTATTTTTGCCGCTCAAACTCAGCAGCCCTCGTCGAGCATGTCAAAAAAGAATTTACCCAAGCGTCCCCAACAGAATTTAAAAGCAC
>Ga0154020_10004129_pt1 | contig 17337 bp, 10 predicted proteins | sample Klosneuvirus_201_FD_109709 | JGI IMG/M metagenome (GOLD analysis project Ga0154020, IMG submission 109709) | Active sludge microbial communities from wastewater, Klosterneuburg, Austria - Klosneuvirus_20160825_MG | ecosystem: Engineered > WWTP > Aerobic digester > Activated sludge | place...
CACGGCGCGCTTCCGCCAGGTGCTGCTCAATCTCGTCGGTAACGCAATCAAGTTCACCCTGCAAGGTCATGTTCTCGTCAAAGTCGGGAAGCTGGAAAACGCCGGCGTCAAAGTCGAGGTCATCGACACCGGCATCGGCATTCCGCCGGAGGCCCAGACACAACTGTTTACCAAATTCACCCAGGCCGATTCCTCGAACACCCGGAAGTTCGGCGGCACCGGACTGGGGCTGGCCATTTGCAAACAACTGGTCGACCTGATGGGCGGCACCATCGGAATGGAAAGCGAGCAAGGCAAAGGATCGACGTTCTGGTTCACTCACCCCCTGCCCGCCGGATCCGCTTCCACGACCAAGACCGAGTTCGCCTCCCTCCCCCGCGATGCCCGACTGTTCGTGATCGATTCCATCCCAGCGCGACGCGAAACCTGGGCGCGGCAGCTCAGAGCGTGGAACATGGACGTCCACAGCCACGGCTCGTTGGCGGAAGCATTCCGCGCGCTGCCCACAACCGACGCCTCGCAATCTGGCACCGACCTTTTCCTCGTGGACCTTCCTTCGCTCTCCGCGGATTACCGCGCGGTGGCCAGAATGATCCGTTCCCAGCCGCGCAAGAGACCGGCGAAATTCATCCTGCTCGCGCCATGCCGTCTCCGCGCCGAGATTGCCAATCGGGAGTCCGCCGACGAATTCGACGCAATACTTTGGAAGCCCGTCCTGCGACCTGCTCAACTGCACGACACCATCGAGGCCGCTCTCGCCGCGCCATCCACCGGCGCGCTTCCGTCCCCGGCGCATCCCCCGGCCGACGCGCCCAACACTCCTCCGCGCGTGCTCGTCGTCGACCAGGTGAAAACCAACCAGCTGCTCGCCGATCGATTCCTGCGCAAAGCGGGATGCCAGGTTGATCTGGCCAACAGCGCTCTCGCCGCGACCGCTCTCGCCGCACAACATCACTACGACATCGTCCTGCTCGACTGCCACCTGCCCGAGATGGGCGCTTTCGAGACGGCCGCCACGATCCGCGCGGGCGAATCCTCCAGCCCCACCGACGTCCGCTCCCGCCGCACCGCCATCCTCGCGCTCACCGACGACTCACCTGACAGTCTTCGCCTGCGCGCTTCCGCCGCCGGCATCGATGAACTCCTTGCCCGGCCACTGAAGCCTGCTGACATTCACGAGATCCTCGCCCGCTACGCAGCGTAAATTTCCTTTTCCCAGTTCGCGCGTTTCCCGCTCACCACACGAACGCGTTGACCTGGCCCGCAAGAAAAGGTCGAAGAATAAATTTGCGCGCATGCAATGTTCGCCCCAGGCTTCCGGAGGAAATTGTCAGAGGAGAACTGTGGAGACAGGACCGAACATTTTAATACTGGAAACCGAGACAGGCCACGGCGCCTTGGTACTCGAAGAATTGCGAAAACGCCGCTTCCCGCTTGGCACGGTCAACGTGAAGCCTCTGGAGCAACTACCGCAGGCGCTGAAGGCTCACCCGCCGGACCTCATCGTCGTGGACTTTGTACGATTGACCGCCGAATCCTTCTCGCTGTTCGAAAACCTCCGGGATTCTCACCCTGACATTCCCGTCATCGTCATCACCTCGAACTGCGACCCGGGAGAATTGGTCGAGCTCTTCGAATGCGGCGCCGCCAACCACGTTCGCCGCCATCAAATCGCTGACCTCGGACCCATCATTCAATTCACTCTCGAAAACCCCGACGACCTGCTCCGCGTCCCGGCGGAAGAGGTGGTTCGCGAAATCGTTCCAGCCCGCCCATTTGGGCTCCATCCGCGACGAAGCTGCTCCAGCGAGAGCGTGCGCCGGGTCTGCGAGCGATGCGATCGCATTGCCGACGTCTCGGGAAAATGGGAACGCCTCAGCGTCTACCTGCGGCTGCATCAGGAAGCGACCGTGGCGCTCGGCGTCTGCCCAAAATGCGCCCGGGAAAACGCCACCCTCTCCTCGACCTTGCGACGGTAGTCGCAAGGTGTATCGCCCCCGCTTTCCGAGCACGACTGACCGCCGGTCCCGCGGGCTACTTCCTCACACCTTCATGCTTCAACACCACCAAGCTCATCGGAGGCAACGTCAGCGACGCTGAGTTCGGCTGATTGTGCATGCGCTGCGGTTCGGCGTGAACTCCACCCAGGTTGCCCTGATTGCTGCCGCCGTAAGCCGACGCGTCGCTGTTCAACGCTTCCTTCCAGAAACCTGATTCCGGTAGTCCGATGCGATAGCTGTGCCGCAACACCGGCGTGAGATTCAGCACCACCAGCAAGAGGCTCTTTCGATCCGAACTCTGGCGCACGAACGATAGCACGCTGTGCTCATGGTCCGAGCAATCCATCCAGTAGAAGCCTTCCATGTCGTAGTCCGTCTCCCACAACGCCGGCTCCGCTTGATACAGGCGATTCAAATCTTCGATGAACTTCTGCGTGCCCCGGTGATACGGACCCTCGTTCAGCAACCACCAGTCGAGCTCCGCGTTCGCGTTCCATTCGCGGCTCTGCCCGATCTCGCCGCCCATGATGAGCAGCTTCTTGCCGGGGAACATCCACTGGTAACCGAACAGCACGCGCAGATTCGCGAAGCGCTGCCAGTCATCGCCCGGCATGCGGCCCAGCAACGACGATTTGCCGTGCACCACCTCGTCATGCGAGAGCGGCAGCACGAAATTCTCGTTGTGATGGTAGAGCATCGCGAACGTGAGATCGTTCTGGTGATACTTGCGATACACCGGGTCGCGCTTGAAGTAACCCAGCGTGTCGTGCATCCAGCCCATGTTCCACTTCAGGCTGAAGCCCAGCCCGCCCAGGTACGGCGGCCGCGTGACGAGTCCCCACGCCGTGGATTCCTCCGCGATCGTCACCACGCCGGGATGTTCCGTGTGCACGACGTGATTGAAGTGCCGCAGAAACTCCACCGCCTCCAGATTCTCGCGTCCGCCAAATTGATTCGGGATCCACTCCCCTTCCTTGCGCGAGTAATCGAGATACAGCATCGACGCCACCGCGTCCACGCGCAGGCCGTCGATGTGGAAACGCTCGCACCAGAACAGCGCGTTCGCCGCGAGAAAGTTCCGGACCTCATGCCGGCCGAAATTGAAGATCAACGTGCCCCAGTCCTGATGCGCCCCCTTGCGCGGATCCTCGTGCTCGTAAAGCGCCGTGCCGTCGAAGTGCGCCAGCGCCCATTCGTCGCGCGGGAAATGCGCGGGCACCCAGTCGATGATCACGCCAATGCCCGCCTCATGCAGCGCGTTGACGAGAAACTGAAACTCATCCGGCGTCCCGAACCGGTTCGTCACGCCGTAGAATCCCGTGACCTGATAACCCCACGACGGATAGAACGCGTGCTCGGCGATCGGCAGAAACTCCACGTGCGTGAAACCAGTCTGCTTCAAGTAATCCACCAACGGCCCGGCCAGCTCGCGATACGATAGTGATTCAAACGCGTTCTTCTTCCGCCACGACCCGAGATGCACTTCGTAGATGCTCATCGGCGAACGCAGCGGATTCTTCTTCGCGCGCGCCTCCATCCACTTCTTGTCCGTCCATTGGAACTTCGTGTTGTTCCACACCACGGACGCCGTCTTCGGCGCCGGCTCAAACAGGAACCCGTACGGATCCGTCTTCAGCACCGGCACGCCCTGCGCGTTCTTCACTTCGAACTTGTAGAGCGTTCCCTCGCCCAATCCCGGCACGAACAATTCCCACACACCGGACGACCCGAGCAGACGCATCGTGTGATACCGCCCGTCCCAGTTGTTGAACTCGCCCACCACGCTCACGCGCTGCGCATTCGGCGCCCACACCGCGAAGCTCGTTCCCGCCACGCCGTCCACCGTGCGCAATTGCGCGCCCAGTTTTTCGTAAGCCCGGCGGTCATTGCCCTCGTTGAACAGATGCAGATCCGTCTCGCCCAGCGTCGGAAGGAAGGAATAGCCGTCGCGATTCCGCCGCGTGTTCCCCTGAAAGTCCGTCACCACCAAATCATACGCGTACACCTTGCCCGATCCCTTCGCGACGCCTTCGAACACACCGCTCTCGTGAATGCGCTCCAGCACGATCTTGGGGCGCGACTTCTCCATCACCGCCACCACCTCGACCTTCGCGGCGTTGTGCAGGTACGCGCGCACCACCACGCCGCTGCCATCGCCCAGCGGATGCATGCCGAGGAGTTGGTGAGGATGACGATGCTGAGCCTGCACGAGGCTCTCGAGCTCTGACGGCGTAAGAATCATGCCGCACGGATGCTGCCACGCCGCAAAGCCAACGGTCACCAAAAAACCGGATGAGCCGAAACGGCATGAAGGAGCGCCGAACTCCGCTTCGGCGCGCTCTGGCAAGTGGGACGCCTTACCAACTCCGGTGGGGCGACACTCCGTGGAGCCCTGATCTCACAGGATCGTACGCGCTGCGCGGAAGGTGAAATCGAACCCGAACCTGCCCGGTCCAGTCAGGGCTCGACGGAGTCTCTCCCCACCGCGATGGAACGCCGAACTCCGCTTCGGCGCGAACCGGCTAGGCCGCCTTCGGCAGACTGATCGTCTTCGGCTGGCGCGTGGGGCGTTTGTATTCCGACTTCTTCTTCAGCCCCACCGACTTGATCTCGTCCGAGTCCGCGCCGTATTGCGCCTTCACCTGGGTCTTCGTCCCGAGGATGAGATTGTGGAAGGTCCACTCCGCCTTCACTGCCCGATCACGAGCCGCCTTCCAGGCGGCTTCCGCCTGCGTTTCCTTCTCATGCGCGTCATCCAAATCGTCCGAAGCCGTCTGGAGCGCCGCTTTTGCATACGCCGAATCGGATGGCTTGTAATCGCTCAACGCCTTCACGGCGGCGTGGCAATCCTGATCTTCACTGATGATTTCCGGCTGCAGCCGGCGAACTTCTTCTTTGGCCATGGTATGTGGGTGGTAGTGGTTGCTGTTGGTTTAATGACGCCCGACGCGAACCTCATTGTCCCGACCACATCCGTGGCCGGACCTGCCGCACGATTCATCGTGGTGAACGCGTACGCTGTTGCGACGCGTGCGTGCCTTGATGTGATTCGTCCGTACTCGGGATACACCCCTGCAAACCTCGTCTGCACCCCCGCATCCCTCATTGATGTTCGCTCGAACATTCCAAATTCCTCATCACCATCCCGCGCCCGCCCTTTAGCCACAATTTTCCTCGAGATCCGCCGGTGGATGCCGCAGTGGGAAGCTCAAATTTGGGGAGCAGCTGGCCTCCAAGACTTAATATTTTCTCGTAAACAGACGGGAAATGGCGTAATTGAAAGATATTCTCATGGAGAATCTGAAGTCAGATCATCAGCAATCAGGGAGAAATTGGGGATCGTCGCTTTCCTCGCCAGGAAGTCTTTCCAAATGGGCCGCGAGCAATCTTCTTGCAGCACTGGTGCTCGCCGCCGTTTGCGGTCCTTTGTTCACCCTTGCTGCGGCGGATTTCGTCGTTTCGAACACGCTCGACTCTGGGCCAGGTTCTCTGAGGAATGCGATTTCCAATGCCACCGTGAGAGCGGGTCCCGACACCATTACCTGCACCAACGTTTCCGGGACGATCTTCCTCGGATCTCTGCTACCGATCCTGCCCGACCAGACGACCATTCTTGGACCCGGAGCGGACCGCTTGGTGGTGAGTGGCAGCAATACATTCCGGGTATTCCAAGTCGACAGCGGAGCCTCGGTATCAATTTCGGGAATAACGATTGCGAACGGCTATGTCACGAACCAAGGCGGCGCGGGCATCCTTAACTTCGGCTCGCTCACTCTCTCAAACGTCGCTGTTGTTCAAAATCAGAGTCTGTCCGCCCCCGGAGGAGGGATCTTGAATCAAGGCACTCTGAAAATGGTGTCATCGACCATCGCCAGCAATCTTGCGGGTGCCCTACCTCTACTGGGATTTAGCTATGTAAACTTCGAGGTCAGGGGATTGGGTGGAGGCATTTATGTAAATGGAGGTTCCGTATCAATTTCCAATTCGTGGGTGACAGCAAATCAAGCCGTCGGGGGACTGACCTACGGCTCTGGCTTTCCGACCTCTGGGGAAGGGTCCGGCGGCGGCATTTATATTCAGGCCGGGCCGGTATCGATTGCCAGCAGCACTTTTTCCGACAATCTAGCGCGAGGTGGATACGGTGGAATGGACCCCATTTCAGGCGTCCATGGATCGTCAGGAGCACAGGGTTTCGGCGGTGCAGTCTTCCTAAACGCCGGAGGTAATGCGCAACTCACTCTGATTAACGCCACAATCTCGGGAAACAAAGCCGAAGGCGGTGCTGGCGGTGGTGCATTCAAATATGGGGGAAACGGTGGGAATGGGTTCGGGGGTGGGATTTACGCAGCGGGTTCAAATTGCATTCTCGTAAACTGCACCGTTTATCAGAATACTCCGTTGGGAGGAGCCGGCGGCGCTGGCGGAATCGAACCTCCCCAAGGCCCTGGATCGCCTGGCTCCGGATCAGGCAACGGAATCTACATTCGTGAAGCGGGACCGACGTTTCTGAATAGCATTGTCCAAGCGTCGGTCGGCACACTAAACAGCAGAGGCTTCAACATTTTTGAGGGAGGTTCCAACATCAGAGGCGCGATCCCGTCGGACATAACGAATATCGTGATTACCCTGGACCCGTTGGCCGACAACGGAGGACCGACACTCACACACGCCCTGCCAACGAACAGTCCGGCTGTCGACGCAGGAACATCACCGGGAGCACCTGATTTTGACCAACGGGGACTTCAAAGGCTTAAAGGCTCATCTGTCGACATCGGGGCATTCGAAAGTTCTTTTCAAGGCAGCTCCGCGTTCATCACCGGACAGCCGCAAGATTTATCTCTGCTGACGGGAGCGACCGCTGTGTTTAGCGTCGCGGCTCGCGGCACGAAGCCTCATTACTTTCAATGGCAGTTTAACGAAACAGATATTGCCAGAGCTACCAATTCATCTCTTGCGATTACCAATCTTCAACTCGCCGACATCGGCCATTACTCCGTCACCGTGAGCAACCCCTTTGGCTCCGAAACTAGCCGCGCGGCGAAACTGGACATAACACCAGACACCCCTTTGAATAATTGGTCCGTCAGGCAGGATTCCAAGACGTATCAACTTGAAGCGGTCACGTATGGAGATGGTCTCTGGGTAACAGTCGGCTATGCATACGCACCATCGTCCTCCCGCGGCATAATTTTGACCTCACCTGACGGAGTCTCATGGTCAGAACGCTTCTCGAAGACAGGCTATTACTTTGGGGATGTGACTTTCGGCAACGGCATATTTGTTGCGGTCAGCGGTGTTGAATCCACTTCCTGCCGGTGCCCGGGTATCGTCTATTCCAGTAACGGGATCGAGTGGATCGAAATTTCAATCGACGCACTCCCGGTTGCCGATCCGCTCTACGTCGCAGGATACGGAGGAGGAAAATTCATCGTTGCCGGAGGCACCTACAGCGGATCTTCCTTCGACGGCTGGATATTATCCTCTATCGACCCTCAAACTTGGTCTGGACAGAACATCGGAAATACGTGGCTGAGAGACTTTGCATATGGCGACGGGGCATACATTTTGGTTGGCAGTTCTGTTCAAGGAACAGGGCGTACTCTGCGGTCGACAAACGGTAGCTCCTGGCAGCAATTTGATCTGCCAAATCCGGATCAAAGTTACCGTTCTATTAAAACTGTGATACACGCAGGCCGTCAATTCGTAGCATTACAATACGTTTCCACGCCATACGGAACCGAAGTGTTAACCTCCCAAGCCGGCACTGATTGGATTCGACATACCCATGTCCCATACACATTTAATCACATCGCATACAGTTACGACACCTATGTGGCCATAGGGGAAGAAGGGACAGTGTGGAGTTCAACTAACGCCCTTCAATGGAATCCACGAGTTCGAAACCCAGGGAGACTGTTGACTGAAGTCGCGGCAGGCCAAGGCAGGTTCATCGCTGTAGGCAACAGCGGCCTCATACTTCAATCCGGACCACTGGAAGCATTTGAACTCGGAGTGAATGTTCTGGGACACGGAGCAGTCAGCCGGTCGCCCGAAAAATCATTCTATCACTATGGGGAGTCGGTCATGTTACTGGCCACACCAACACCGACGCAGGCATTCATCCAATGGAGCGACGGCGTGAGAACAAACCCCCGTGTCATCTTGATTCGTGAGACCAACACATACGAAGCCGTGTTCACTCCGACTCCGACGTTGAATCTCTCAACGGTAGGAGGTGGCATGCTGGCAGCCGCACCACCTCGGATCTTCTATCCCAGCAACACCGTGGTCGGTCTCAACGCCATGCCGGGGTCGGGATGGAGCTTCGCACAATGGCTCGGTGATGCTTCCGGCACGAACACATACACTACTGTCATCATGAATCGAGATCGGTGCGTCCAAGCCGTCTTTGGCACGAGCATTAGTAGCAACGCAATCGGCAGCGGCAGCATAAGGCGAAGCCCCGCCGCCGACCTCTATCCCTACGGAACCAAGGTCACGCTCACGCCAGTGCCAAACAGCAGGAGCTATTTCGCGCAATGGGGAGACGATTCGAGTGTCACCAACAATCCACTCATCTTCACGGTCACGAACGCCAACCCGGCGGTAACCGCCATCTTTGCGGCGCTGCCCGCAAATCAGTACGCGCTGACGGTGTTGCCGGATGGATTCGGCCAAGTATCGGTTACTCCGCTTGCGAATTTCCATTCAATAGGTTCAACCGTGACTCTCACGGCGATGCCGGACGCCGACCAAACCTTCCTCGGCTGGAGCGGGGATGCGAACGGCACCCAGAATCCACTGACGGTGACGATGGACTCCAGCAAGGTTGTCACCGCGCATTTCACCAAGCGCCCGACCCTGGCAGTGCCATCGTGCGCCGAGGCGTCGTTGGTTGACGGTTTTCGGTTTCTGCTCTCGGGCGAGTTCGGTGCGCCGTACCGAGTGGAGAAAAGTGAGAACGGTCAATCATGGTTGCCACTGGCCACGATCACGAATCTGTTCGGCGTCACGCAGTTCACCGACACTACCGCCACGAATGCCGAGCTGCGAATGTACCGCGCCGCGCCCCTGGGCCCGTAGCCGCCGGCGGGCGAAGAGGAATTTCCTGAAGATGACCCTGTGTGTGGCAAGCTGGGGTACAAGGATTTGATCACGGACCGGGTAGAACCGATCCCTACCGGCGTAGGTAGGGGCGACTTCCACGTCGTCCCATTTGTTTTCGACGTGGCGTGGCGTGCCGTCAGTTGAGGAACTTCCACCTCGTCACCTCGGTGGCTACCAGCCCATCCGCGGCGGACTTTTCTCTTCCAATCCGCCTGCGTCTGCCTAGCCTGCGCGCACATCACTTATGGCTAAGAAAATTGATTACAAATTTTGTTTTGGTCCCTGGAACATCAGCGAGGGCCAGGATCCCTACGGTCCCACCACGCGCCCCGCCCAGACCTTTGACTGGAAGCTCGCCCAACTGAAGAAGCACGGCTTCGAGGCGATGATGTTCCACGATGATGACGCGGTGCCGGACATCGATTCCAAGAGCGAGCAACAAATCCGCAAGGAAGCGAAAGAGCTAAAGAAGCGTCTCGACGGGCTCGGCATTGTCGCCGAGATGGTCGCGCCCCGCCTGTGGTTCGCGCCCCAGACCATCGATGGCGCCTACACGAGCAACAGCAAGAAGGATCGCCAATACGCGATCGATCGTTCCCTCCGCTGCATCGACATCGCGAACATTCTCGACACCGATCTCATCGTCCTCTGGCTCGCGCGTGAAGGCAGTTACCTCCGCGAATCGAAGGACGCCGGTCGCGCGCTCGATTACCTCGTCGAAGCGCTCGACAAGATGCTTGCGCACGACAAGCGCGCCCGCCTGTGCATTGAACCGAAGCCGAACGAGCCGATGGACCACGCCTACGTGCCGACCATTGGCCACGCCGTCGCCGTCTCCTCGCTCACGCGCGATCCGAAACGCGTCGGTGTGCTCATCGAATCCGCGCACGCCATTCTCGCCGGGCTGGATCCGGCGGACGAAATCGATTTCGCGATGAAGTTCGGCAAGCTCTGGTCGCTGCACCTCAATGACCAGAACGGATTGAAATACGATCAGGACCGTCCGTTCGGCAACGTGAGCCTGCGCAGCGCGTTTGACCAGATTCGTGCGCTCGAACGCAACGGCTACGGTCGCAATGGCGAGTATGTCTGCTTCGACGTGCATCCCTTCCGCACCACGAAGCCGGAGCATTGGATGGATCACCTCCTGAACAGCCGCCGGACGTTCGAGCTGCTGGTGAAGAAGGTGCGTTCGTTCGACGAGAAGGCCGCCGCGAAGCTGGTGGCCGACCGGAATTATCAGGCACTCGACCAGATGGTCCTCGAACATCTGCTCGGCAAGTAACGCAGTCGCATCAGACGCGCGATTGAAGTCAACCCGGGCGGATGGAATCAACCATCCGCCCGTTTTCGTTTCGGAATCGACCAGCCCCGGCCCCGGCTTTTGGGCATTGTATCGCGGCGCGCCGCTGTTTACTGTCCGCGCATGGCTTTTACTCAATTAGGGCTTTCTCAGCAGGTGCTCGAAGGAATCAAGGCGATGGGTTACACCGAGCCCACGCCGATTCAGCTGCGCGCGATTCCGTTGATCCTTCAAGGCAAGGACGTCATCGGCAGCGCCCAGACCGGCACCGGCAAGACCGCGGCTTTCGCGCTGCCCATTCTCACTCATCTCGGCGCCAGCACCGGCCGCACCCGCTGTCTCATTCTCGAACCCACCCGCGAACTGGCCGCGCAGGTTGAAACCGCGCTGCGCGATTTCTGCCGCTTCACGGACATCAAGGTCGCCGTGGTCTACGGCGGCGTGGGCTACGGCAAACAGAACGACGCGCTCAAGGGCGGCGCGGACATCATCGTCGCCACGCCCGGGCGTCTGCTGGATCACCTCCAGCGCGGCACCGCGCGTCTCGACGAAGTGAAGTATCTCGTGCTCGACGAAGCCGACCGCATGCTGGACATGGGATTCCTGCCCGACGTGCGCCGCATCGTGGAACGCTGCCCGCGCGCGCGCCACACCTCGCTCTTCTCCGCCACCGTGCCGCCGCAGATCGAAACGCTCATCCAATGGGCGATGCGCACGCCGGAAACGATCGAGATCGGCCAGCGCCGTTCCCCAGCCGAGACGGTGAAGCACGTCGTGTATCCCGTCGCCGACCAGCAGAAGTCCGATCTGCTCCGCGCGTTGCTGGATCAGGTCCACTACGATTCCGTGATCATCTTCTGCCGCACGAAACATCGCGCGGACCGCATCGCCGTCCTGCTCAAGAAGAACAACCACGCCGTGGCCGTGCTGCACTCGAACCGCACGCAACGTGAACGCGAGCAGGCCTTGCAAGGATTCCGGAACGGCAAGTTTGAAGTCCTCGTCGCCACCGATATCGCGGCGCGCGGCCTCGACATTGCGGACGTCAGCCACGTGATCAACTACGACGTACCGCAGCATCCGGAGGATTACGTTCACCGCATCGGCCGCACGGGTCGCGCCCAGGCCACCGGCGACGCCTTCACCATCATGGTCGCGGAAGATCGTCAGCCGATGGCCGCCATCGAGCGATTCATTGGGAAGAACATCGATCGCGTGAAGCTCGAAGGCTTCAACTACACCTACACGACGCTGTTCGACGATCCGAAGGACAAGAAGCCCGGCGGCGGTGGCGGTGGCGGGTTCCCCGGCAAGGCACGCGGCGTCCGTTTGAGCGGCGGGTATTTCTTCGGTCCAGCGCGACGGAAGAGAAGGTAGACGGGGCAATCCCCAATCCCCAATGTCCAATGACCACTGAATGAACAATGACCAATGACGGAGAAAGCGGCAGTGGTTCGTGGCAGTTCTTCCGGCGCCGGGAATCGTTCCCCACTAGATAATCAGGGCGGGCCCAACCACTGGATTCTCTCAGGTCACTGGAAATCACCCAGTCGCAGCTCATTGGTCATTCTCTGGTCATTGGTCGTTGGACATTGGTTATTCTCCTCCGCTTCCTCCGCCCCGATCACCGTCGGCGTGATCGGCGATTACGGCTCCGATAACATCCCCACGCGTCAGGTCGCCAAGCTCGTCAAAAGCTGGCAGCCGCATTTCGTCCTCACCCTCGGCGACAACAATTATCCCGTCGGCTCCGCGGTCACCATCGACCGCCACATCGGGCAGTTCTATCACGAGTTCATCGGCGGCTACAAAGGACGCTACGGCGCCGGCGCATCCACGAATCGCTTCTTCCCCTGCCTCGGCAATCACGACTGGGGCACGCCGAACGCCCAGCCGTATCTCGATTACTTCACGCTGCCCGGCAACGAGCGCTACTACACCTTCACGCGCGGCGCGGTGGAATTCTTCTGCCTCGATTCCGACAAGAACGAACCCGACGGTACCTCGCCTGAATCACCGCAAGGCCAGTGGCTCCAGCAGCAGCTCACGAACTCCACCGCGGTGTGGAAGGTCGTTTACTTCCATCATGCGCCGCTCTCCTCCGGTGCGGTCCATGGCACGCACACCGGTGAAACGCTCCGCATGAACTGGCCGTTTCATCGGTGGGGCGCGGACGCCGTGCTCGCCGGGCACGATCACGTGTACGAACGCATACATACCAACGGGATTGTTTACTTCGTGAACGGCCTCGGCGGCGACAGCAAGGACAAGTTCCACCCCACACCTGTCGCGGGAAGCGTCGTGCGCTACAGCGCGGACTACGGCGCCATGCGCATCGACGCTTCCACGAACTACATGCTGTTCCGTTTCTTCAACCGCTACGGCACGCAGCTCGACAGCCTTCGCCTCGTTCCCAAGGCGAAGGCTGACACTGCGCCGCCCGCGGGAACTCCGCTCCGTCAGGGCGCCTCGACCACGCGATAGAACTGAACTGGCTTCGCGCCGCCGAACAGCGGGAAGAAGTCGAAGACCGTCACCCGATAACTTCCCAGCGCAATGGGATTGGTGTCGCGGGTCCATGGACCGTTGAGATCCGTCGAGCGTTCGAGGAAGTATTGCTTGTGCGGCAGCGCGCCCCACGTGAACTGGTAGCCACGCCGCGCCGGCGCAATGTTCATCACCATTAAGGGTTCCGAGCCCGCGAATCCGCACAGCTGCGCGCGCACGCCGGATGGATTGGGGCCGAAGGACGGGCCATTGCGAGTCACGAAGGTCAACGTGTTCGCCCCAGGTTGAAACCCGGACGTAATGGCAAACGCCTGCCACGACGTGAACCCTTCCCCGCCCACCGAACCAGCGGGCGTATGAATTCCCGTGCTCACGCCGTTCAACAACACGTCCACGAGCGCATCGTCCGCCGCCACCCAGCCATGGATCGCCGCGCTTCCGGGCAACAGGCCGCTCAGGTCGAAACTCGTCGTGTAGGAGGTGTCCGAATTGGGAAGACTGTAGGTGTCCAGCGTCGGAGCGATCCAGCCCGAGGACGCATTGTCCGCCAGCCACGGACCAATCGGAAATCCACCAGCAGACGTCGCCACGTAGGCGCCGGAGAGGATTTGCCCGAGCGGAATGATGTAGTGCGGATCCTGCACGTTGTCCGCGAGACGACGGCCCGCGTCATCCACGCCGGTGCTGAAGAGACCGGAAATGGTCGGCCGGTTCACGACGATGCGCACATCGCGAATCCAATGATTGTCATTCGCGCCGCCCGTGCGCGCGCCGAACACCCATTTCGGCGTGCCGATGACCTGCGGCGTATACGGCGTCTGCACGTGATCAAGCACACGCACGCCGCCGTAGCTGACGGTCAAACGCCCGTCCGATGTCAGCTGAATGCTCACGTCCCGCGAAGCCACCCTTACGTTTTGCGCGCCCACAGGACTTTGCGAAGGCTGGAAATACTGCTGCGCCACGATCTGCCCGCGCCATTTCACTTCGATGGCCGGACCTTCCCCGCCGCCGTTGTCCCACGTATCGAAGTTGATCGCCAGCCCGGTGTCCAAGCCTTCTTCGCCCGGCTCGTTGTAAGCAGGATTTGCCACGACTGAAGACGCGGGCACGAGATTGAAGCTGAAGCCATCCGCCGGAAACACGCCATTGCCACAGCACGTCGAGCCGAACAGCGCGGCCTTGAAGGTCGCTTCAAATCCATACACCGGCGCGACTCCGCTGAAGTTGTCGATGTAGGCAACGCCATAATCAGAGTCCGCCTTGGTGAGCTTCAGCCAGCCGCCGTCCGCCACCGCCTTGCCAAAGAGCGTCATGCCCGGCGGCGCGCCGTAGACGAAGTTCGCCTCGAAGGTCGGGCGGTTCGGCACCGGACAATCGAGCCGTCCCGGCAGCAGGTGACTCGCGGGAATCGGTTCCTTCGCCTGACAGGAACTTTGCCAGAGAAGCTTCGCGGTCGCGCCGCCGCCATTCTCATACATCTCCAGCACCACGTCATGCTCCACGCCCGCCTGCAACGTAATGTCACCGTAATACTCCGTCGGCGGATGATCATTCCACGCGTCCATGATCAGGATGCCATCAATCCACAGGCGAATGCCGTCATCGCTGACGGTGAAGATGCGGTAGACGTCCGAGTAACGCGGCACGAGCTTGCCCGTCCAGCGGACGGAGAACGTGTCCGGATCGATGCCCGGAGCGGGAGCGCCAAGCGCCCATTCAAAGTTCACCGCCTCCGTCCGCGCCACGCGCGGCGCCGTGAGATCGATGTTGTCGTAGTAAACGCCGAGCAAGCCGGTGCCGTTGGGATTCGGTAGCCCGGGGTTCGGCGATACCGTGACGTTGAAACTGCACGATGCGATCTCGGAGAAATTCTCCGTCGCCCGGCACGTCACCGTCGTGACGCCCGAGCGGAAGCTCGCACCGGACGGGGGATTGCAAAACACCGCGGCACAGCGGCGATTCTGATTCAGCGTGGGCGTCGCAAAGGTCACCACGGCCGAACAGGCGTCCAACGGCGCGTTCACCGTGATGTCGCCCGGGCAGTTCACCGACGGCGGCGGCAGCGCGGGAATCAATCCGTGCCGGCGCAGAATGTTCAGCATCGGCTCGGCGGGCAGCTGGCGCCCGAACCACGCCGCAGCAAAGTCATCAATCGTCGGGCCGCGCGGCAAATCCAGTTCACGATCCATGATCTGGATCACCTGCGTGTCGAAGCCGCCGATCTCATCGTGCGATTCGCTCCCGCCACACAGGCCGGCCGGATCGAGCAAGTCCCACAACACGCCCGCCACCACGTTCTCAATCGCGTTCGGGCCGACGTTCGGCGGAACCTCGCTACAAGTTGACCACGGCGTGTCCTCCAATTGAGAAACGGTGAAGGTCCCGAATCCTCCGGGCCGCCCGCGCAGCGCGCCGAACGGAGCATTGCGCGCCGCCGCTTGCGCGAAGAACTCCGCGAAGCCCTCCATCCACGCGTGCTCCGGGGAATTGATGATCGCCCCAAAGAGGTCCTTCGCCGTGCAGCCGTCGTGCACGGTCGCGATCGGCACGAAGCTGCCGATCTGATGCTCCAGGAAATGCGCATACTCGTGAATAATGGTGAAGTCTTCCCAGATGTGGGCGCCATTGATCTCGAGCGTGGAATTGATCGGGTTGTAGAACGTGGTGAAGAACCCCGGCTGCACCGGCGCCTTCGGGAGCTGGTCCGTCTCGTTCGGGTCCCGCCGCGCGGAGACGTAGTCAAACCCGTGGCGCACCGCGTCCGCGAGACTCCAGTGCTGGGGCGTGAAGTTATCCGTGAAATCGTAGCTGAAATCCAGCACGGCGCCGGGAGAGTTGGCCGTGCGCTGAAACGCCGCGCCATCCGGCACGCCGGGCTCCGTCCAGAACGGTCCCGTCGCCAGGAACTGGTTCGGCCACACCACCGCAGCGTAATTCTCCGCCGTGATCCGCACGCCGTAGATCACGCCGGCGGCCTGGAATGAGAACGGCAGCGAGATCGAGCCGTTCGCGTCCGTCGCGGTATCCGCGTCCTTCGCCCAGCCCCAGATGCCGAACGTGCGGGGCCGGAATCCCCACACCTCGACGCGACAGAACTGAATGGGCCGGAGCTGCACCGAGCCATCATCGGGATTGAGGTCAGAATAACGAAACGTGCCGGTAACGGTTTCCGCCGAAGCCGGAACTGTCATCAACACGGCGCCGAGAACGACCAGCAATGCGGCCATTCCACGCCGAAGGAAACGGAACATGGTGATTGGATATCTTCTCTGCATACAAGGGATCTCCCGAATCTCTGTGTGTGTGGGCAAATGCCGGACCGAAGCTAAGCGGACGACCGGAGAGTTGGGGAATCCTAGCAGAAACGCAATAGGGAAGGTTTGATTCCCGTGGAAAGACCGCTGAGAAAGGCAATCACGCGCGGCCAGAATTATTCCGAGCTCATGAACGTCGCGATGTCGCCGGCGATATCGCCACCCTCGGATTTGCCGTCAGTCTGGATGATCAATCCCCAGTGACCGACCAATGCCCCGCCCCACGAAATGGTAACGGCGCTCGGCCCGTTGATGAGCGTCAAGGTAGGATCCAGTTTGCTCAATGCGGTCGCTTTTGTCAGGGCCGTCCAATGCGCTCGGTGCTCTGACTCATTCCACAGAGACTTCTTCTCTGGCCCCGGCATGCGACCCTGCATTGGCAAGGTCTGACGAGACACTCGCGCAATCTCTCGCAGTTCGTCGGCAGTGACTGTTGAAGTGATCCTGTGGCGGAAACCCACCCGGAACACCTTGGCAGGAGTGACCGTAAACCCGACCAAGCAGATCGCAAACGAGACAGCCAGCGCCACCGCAGCCCTTAGCGCAGGTCTCCGTTTAATCAGCGCAAAGATCACCAAACTAAACAACGACGCGAGGGAGAGGAAAGCCGCGAGCACTGAAACGATCTGAACTGGAAATGGGCCGATCGCCAGAGGGGTTCCCAGTCGACCTCCGATATATTCAAAGCCACTCCAAGAAGCCGCCGCGATAACGGTCGCGACGCAGAGAATGCTCATCAGGCGGTTTATCACACTTCACCAAGGATTCGAGCGCCGCCACTGTTCCAAGGCAAAACCAATGGCACGCCCGGCCTCGTCCGCAGGGTAATAGAGCACTTCAACCAAATGAGGATTCGTCGAACCGTAATGGTAAGTCATGGTGAACAAGTGGATATCTACCTTCCCGTACCACCGCTCCACAGGACCCGGAAACTCACCATCCTCGACCGGAGTGAACTCAGGGGCCACGTCAGGAATCCGGCCGCGGATGTCCTGCAGCCTCATGGTGAATTCCATCACACGATGGCGGTACACCAAGGGTATCTGGTTCCTTTTTGGCCGCCTCCATGAACACCGCTCTGGGGAGCCATTGAATCATGACG
>Ga0154020_10004130_pt1 | contig 17336 bp, 15 predicted proteins | sample Klosneuvirus_201_FD_109709 | JGI IMG/M metagenome (GOLD analysis project Ga0154020, IMG submission 109709) | Active sludge microbial communities from wastewater, Klosterneuburg, Austria - Klosneuvirus_20160825_MG | ecosystem: Engineered > WWTP > Aerobic digester > Activated sludge | place...
CCCTTCCGTCGAGGAGATTCTGGACGCAGATCTGGAAATCCCCCTCGTTCCGGCACGCGAACGCGAGCTTCCCGCCATCGGGGGAGAACGAGGCCTCGTCGTTCCAGTTCCCGGCGAACGTGATCCGGCGGACGTTCGCTCCCTCGAGGTCCATCAGGTAGATCTGGGGCGAGCCCTGCCGGTTCGACGTGAACGCGATCTCGCGGCCGTTCGGCGACCACCGGGGGGTGGAGTCGATGGCGGCGGACTCGGTGAGCCGCTTCAGGTTCGAGCCGTCCGTCCCGACGGTGAAGACCTCGGGGTTCCCCTTCACGCTGCCGCAGTAGGCGATGGTCTTTCCGTCGGGCGAAAGGGAAGGTGAGGCGTTCAGGGAGGTCGAGACCTTGACCTGCTGCCTCTCGCCGGTGTCGCGCGAGATCATGTAGATCCCGGGCTGGCCCGCGAGATACGACTGGAAGACGATCTTGGAGCCGTCCGGGGACCAGTCGGGGGCGAGGGAGAGCGAGTTGTTGTAGGAGATCCGGCGCTGCCCCTCGCCGTCGAAGTCCATCAGGTAGATCTCTTTGTTCCCGCCCTTGTCGCGATCCGAGATGAAGGCGATCTTGGTGAGGAAGGGGCCGGTCTTGCCGAAGAAATGGCGGACGAGGTCGTTCGCCAGGGTGTGGCCGATCCGGCGGGCGCTCTTCGCGTCCCCCTTGTACGTCTTCGAGAGGATCGGCTGGAGGGTCTTCAGGTCGTACAGGAAGGCGGTGACGGCCACCGGGTCGCCCGGCTGGATCTGCGTGTCGAGCAGGTATGCCGCGCCCCCGGCGGACCAGGCATCCCCGGCCTCGCGCGTGGCGGGGCTCCTCATCCCCTTCGGGTAGAGCGTCGGGTCGGTGAGGAGGAAGCCGGTGAAGTTGGAGAGGTCCGAGCTGACGGCGCCGTGGAAAGGGTCGGCGACCTGGAGCTGGAACTCGGGCGTTATCGGGGCGACCGGCGGCGGAATGGCGATCCGCACGCGGCCCGCGGACTCACCCGAGATGGTGATCGCGACGCTCGTGGGAGGCTCCTGCACGGGCGGTACCTGCATCGCCGGCGTTGGCTGCGGCCGGTTCTGCGCGGTTATGGGGAGCAGCGCGGCAACGGGGAGCAGCACGGCGCCGAGGATCAGGGCGGTACGTTTCGTCATTGGAACCTCAGGTGAACGCCGAGAGTCTCGCCCTTGAACTCTGGCGGAAGCGGCGGGAGCGGGTTGGCGGCAAAGACGGCCCGGCTGGCCGCGCGGTCATAGTAAGCCAGCGAGGAAGGCGCCTCGACCTTCACGTCCGTGACCTGCCCGGACCTCAGGATCTTGAAGTAGACGGTGCAGGCGGTCTCGTCGGGGGCGTCGGGCTTCTGCCAGTTCGTCGCGATGAGCGACTGGAGCTGCTCGATGTAGTAGCGGAACGGAAAATCGGCGTCGAACGCCGACACCGAGGCGCCGAAGAGGGCCGTCCCTCCGGCCAGGCCGTTGGCGCTTCCCTGGGGCATCTCGATATCCGGCGGGCCGGGCGGCTGCTTCGAGACCGGCTGCGAAGGGTCCGTGGTCTTCGCGCTCGGCTTCGCCTCGGCGCGCGGGACCTCCTTCGGCTTGTCCTTGGTCGGCTTTTTTTCGGGAAGCGCCATCGCCGTCTTCGAGACGGGCTCCGCCTTCACGGGCGGCTTCTCGATGACGGGCTTGGCGGCTTGCGGGGCCTCGGCGGGCTTCGGGGCGGTGGTGGTCCGGCCGAGCTTCGCCATCGAGACGATGGAGACGATGGTGCTCTTCGGCAGCGGCGCCATCGGCTTCGGCTTCGAGATGAAGTAGAGACCCACCAGGAACGCGCCGTGCGCCAGGATCGACAGGACCGGCATGAGGGCGATCGGCGGCTCGCCGGTGTGGAGCCGCTCGGAGAGGATGTCGGAGACGGTCGCGGTGGCGGCCATCTACTTCGGGCCTTTTTCGCCGTGGACCTCGGTCACCATGCCGAGGCTCTCGACCCCCAGGCGGTTCAGCGTGTCCATCATCTCGACCACGACGCCGTACGGCAGGTTGCGATCGGCCTTCAGGTAGACGGCCTTGTCTTTCCGGCCCCGGAGAGCGCTGCTCAGGCGGTCCTTCAGCTGCCCCTTCGGGATGGGAGATTCGTTCAGGTAGTAGACCTGGTTCTTCGTGACCGAGAGGATCAGCGGGTCTTCCTGGGTCTTCGGGAGATTCTGGGAAACCGACTGCGGCAGGTTGACGGAGACCCCCTGGTGGAGCAGGGGAGTCGTGACCATGAAGATGACGAGCAGCACCAGCATGACGTCGACCAGCGGCGTCACGTTGATATCGGACATTGCGTCGGCGTCGTCCTCTAGCTTGAAAGCCATCTCGCCTCGACTTCCTTATACGGGGCCGTCAGGTGAAGTGTCGCTCGGCGAGATTGAGGAACTCGAGGGCGAAGTCGCGCATCTCGGCCCGGATCACCCGGACCCTGCCGTTGAAGTTGTTGTAGGCGATCAGGGCGGGAACGGCGGCCACGAGGCCGGCCGCGGTGTTGACGAGCGCCTCCGAGATGCCGGGCGCCACGGCCACGATGGAGGTGGAGCCGGTGGTGCCGATGGCCGCGAAGGCGCCCATGATGCCCCAGACGGTGCCGAAGAGGCCGATGAACGGGGTGGCCGACGCCGTGGTGGCGAGGAAGGGGAGGCGGCGCGTGAGGCGCGTGGTCTCCACGCCGGCGGCGCGCTCCAGGGCCCTCTCGATGCTGTCGAGGCTCTTCACGAAGAGGCGCCCCGTGTCGTTCGGCGCCACCTCGCGACCCGCCTTCACCTGCTGGTCCAGCTCGACGTAGCCCGCCCGGAAGATCCCGACGAGCGGCGACGTGGGACACCGGTCGCAGACGCCGAGGACGTCGGCGAACTTGCGGCTCTTGCGGAAGTGCGACAGGAAGATCCTCGTGTCGGACTGCGCGCGTGAGAAACTCCAGAGCTTGCCGATGATGATCGCCCACGAGGCAAGAGAGAACAGGGCAAGGGTGATCAGGACGGCCTTCGCGGTCGGCCCGGCATGGAGGAACTGCTGGATGAGGTTTGCGTTGCCTGCTTCCGTCATGGCCCTCTTTACTTCACGCTCAACTTCTCGGCAAGGTAGCACGGATACGAAAGAGTGGTCAAAAGCGGGGCTCTCGCTCGCCGCGCTCGTTTCGACGCTTCTGGCGACGTTGAGCGCGGCGCCTTCCGTCGCCGCGGTGTTGAGCGCGGCGCCGGAGGAGATCCTCCCTCTCGCGGACGTCAAGGCGGGGATGAAGGGCTACGGGCTCACGGTCTGGTCGGGCGACCGGATCGAGAAGTTCGGCGTCGAGATCCTCGGCGTCCTGCCGAACACCGCTCCGGGCCGCTCGATGATCGTCGTCCGCGTGTCCGGCCTGGGCCTCGAGGAGAGCGGGATCGTGGCGGGAATGAGCGGCAGCCCGGTCTACGTGGACGGAAAGCTCATCGGCGCCCTCTCGGCGGGCTGGGGCTTCGCGAAGGTGCCGATCGGGGGCGTCACGCCGATCGAGGCGATGCAGGCGATCGACCGCGAGGCGAAGACGCCGGCCCCGGCACGGGGCGGGGGCGGTGGAACGGGCGGGGGCCGGCTCTCGACGTCCGTCGAGCCGTTTCTTCGAGCGCACACGCTGGACGGCGACGAGCGGCTCGCGCTGCTCCAGGCGGAGCTCGAGAAGCTGCTCCCCGCGAGGCCTGCGGCCGGCGCCGACCTGCGTCCCCTCCTCTCGATGTCCACCTCCGGAATCCCCGAGGGCTCGTTCCTGAGGTGGAGGGACGGTCTTTCGCGCCTCGGTTTCTCCTCGGGCGCGCCGCTCGGATCGCTGCAGGCGCAGGCTCCGGTCGGCGGCGCGTCGAGCGAACCTCCCGGACCGCTCGTCGGCGGCGCCGCGATCACCGCCCTCCTCATCGGCGGCGACCTCCAGATGGGCGCCACCGGAACGGTGACGCAGGTCCTTCCCGACGGCCGCTTCACGGCCTTCGGCCATCCGTTCCTCGGCTTCGGCGAGCTGGAGCTCCCCGTCTCGCCCTCGAAGATCATCTCGGTCCTCCCGAACTACAACCAGTCGTTCAAGATCGCCGCCTCGGGAAAGCCGATCTACCGGATGACGCGGGACCGCGACTCCGGTATCGCGGGGCGGACCGATCGGTCGGTTCCGCTGGTCCCGGTCCGGTTCCGCTTCGAGACCGAGGACGGCACGGTGAAGACGCTGAACTGGGGCGTGGCGCCGCACCCGAAGCTGATGTCCCTGCTGGTGGCCTTCTCCGCCGACGCCGCGCTCAACGTCTCGGATCCGACGTCACGAGAGAAGACGCTCCGGTTCCGGATCTCGTTCGAGACGCCGGCCGGCCCGATCGCCTACGAGGACGAGGCGACGGGGACGCGGGCGAAGGAGGTCGCGATCCTCTCGGCGGCCATCCTCGGCGGCATCATCTCCGACAACGACTTCGAGGAGCCCGGCATCACCGGCGTCGACCTGTCGTTCCGGAGCAGCCCCGGCGAACGGCGCCTCCGGCTGCTGAGTGGCGCCCTCACCTCGCGGCGGTACGCGCCGGGGGAGGAAGCCGTGGCCGTGGTCCGCCTGCAGGACCGCCGCGGAAAGGACACGGTCCGCACCGTGAGGTTGAAGGTCCCCCTCGAGACGCCGGACGGGAAGGTCGCGTTCATCGTCGGTGACGGCAGCGCGGGCTCGTCGCTCCGCGCGTCGCTGAATCCCGTGGAGCCGAAGTCGCTGGCGGCGTTCGCGAGGTGGGTGGGGAACCTCGTCCCGTCGAACCGCCTCTTCGCGGCGCTCGTCCTTCCGGCGCGTGGCGCCGCCACCGGCACCGCCACCATCTCCGCCCTGCCGCCCACGATGGCCACGCTCGTCTCGAAGCCAGGTCCGCCGGAGGCGGGGCGGAGCGACGTGGGCGGTCGGCTTCTCGCGGAGGAGATCGTCCCCATGGACAGACCTCTCGCCGGATCGATCCGGCTCGAATTCGAAGTTGAAAGGCCACGCTCGTAGATGATTCGCACGCTCGCCACCCTCTTCCTCACCCTGGGCCTCACGGCGCAGGCCGCCACGCACATCGCCGCCACGGCGACCGCCCGCGACTTCCTCGCCGGCGACCCGAAGGGAACGTCGGTCACCTCGGAAGGCAAGCTGACGCTCGGGGTACCGTTCGGCCCGCGCGTCTGGCCCGAGAACGCGGCCGACGCCGTCGTCTTCGCGGCCGCCTCCGACAGCTCCGGACGCGTCTTCGTGGCGACGGGCGGCGGGCTCGGCCGGCTCTTCGCCGCCGGGCCGGACGGCAAGGTATCGCTCGTCTTCACCGCGCCCGAGCCGAACCTCACGGCGGTGGCGGTGGCGAACGACGGCACGGTCGTCTGCGCGTCGTCCCCGAACGGCAAGGTCTACAGGCTCGACCGGAAGGAGACCGATCCCGCGAAGTCCGGTACGGTCTGGGCCGATCCGAAGGAGGCCTCCATCTGGGCGCTCGCCTTCGGGCCCGACGGCACGCTCTACATGGGCACCGGCAACAAGGGACGGATCTACAAGCGCGGCCCCACGGGCTCCGCCGACCTGCTCTTCGCAACGGAGGACACTCACGTCCGGACGCTCCTGGCCGGACCCGACGGCACCGTCTACGCCGGGACGTCGGAGCGGGGCCTCGTCGTCGCGGTCGCCAAGGACGGCACGGCGCGGACGCTGCACGACTTCGCGAAGCCCGAGGTGATCGGCCTCGCGCTCCGGGCCGACGGCACGCTCTACGCCGCGGCCACCAGCGCCGAGCCGCCCCCTCTGGCCACGGCCTCGGTCGACCCGAAGCTCCGTGCCCCCACGCCCGCGGCGCCGCCGAAGGACGAGCCCCCGAAGGGGAGCGTGAGCATCACGACGTCCACGAGCCCGGTCCGGCCGCCGCCCGCCCCGAAGGACGCCCGGGAGGGGAGCGGGGAGATCGTCGCCATCCAGAAGGACGGCTTCGTGGAGCCGGCGTGGCTCTTCCCGGACGAGACCCTTTATGCCATGCGGCTCGACCCGAAGAGCGATTCGCTGCTCGTGGCCACCGGCCCGCGCGGCCGCGTCTACAGCTGGAAGGACCGGCGGGTGCGCCTCGAAGGGGGAACCGACCAGAAGCAGGTGGTCGCCATCCCGGCGATCCCCGGCGGCTTCGCGGCGGTCACCATGAACACGCCGGGCGCCTTCTTCCCGTCCCCGAAGGACTCGAAGGGGAGCTACCTCTCGGCGGTGAAGGACGCGGGTCGCCTCTCCGCCTTCGGCCGGCTCCGCTGGGAGGGCGCCATTCCCGCCGGGAGCACCGCGGCGTTCTCGGTCCGCTCCGGCAACACCGACAAGCCCGACGGCTCGTGGACGGCGTGGAAGAGCGTCGGCTCCGACGGCGCGGCCACGCTCCCCTCGAACCGCTACTTCCAGTGGCAGGTGGAGCTCTCGCGCGGGGCCAAGGGTGAGTCGCCGGAGCTCGAGCGGGTGGAGCTCTCGTACGTCGAGCGGAACGCGAAACCGTACCTCGAGAACCTCCAGGTCCTCGAGCCGGGCGCGGTCTTCAACACCGGGGGCGCGTCGAGCACGGCGGTCCTCTCCGTGACGAACCCCGACGAGAACGGAATCTACGCGGGCCTCGAATCGCCGAAGGAGACGGCCGGCCCCGGGTCGCCGAAGAAGCTCTACCGGAAGGGATTCCGGACGGTCACCTGGAAGGGCGTCGACCTCAACGCCGATTCGCTCCGTTACGACGTGGAGGGCCGGCGGGAGGGCGCCTCGAGCTGGTTCCCCATCCGGAAAGACCTGGACGACCCGATGCTCTCGTTCGACACGACGGCCCTGCCGGACGGCCGGTATCGCTTCCGGGTCACCGCCAGCGACCGGGTCTCGAATCCCGATGGCCACGCGCTCACCGCATCGGACGAGACGCCGCTCGCGGTGGTCGACAACACGGCGCCCGTCCTGAAGGTGGAGTCGAAGCGGACGGACGGGAGCGACGTCGAGCTGAAGGTGTCGGCCACCGACGCTCTCTCGCCCGCCTCGAAGGCCGAGGGCGCCGTGAATGCCGACCGGTGGCGTCTCCTCGTGTCGGACGACGGCGTGACCGACTCTCCGAGGGAGGCGTTCACGCTGCGTGTTCCGAGGCCGCCCACGGGCGCCGTCCTCTCGATCCGCGTCGTCGACGCCTCCGGAAACGTGGCGGCCGTGTCCGTGGAGTATCCCTTCGAGTGAGGATCCCGCGCGGCACGACGGCCTTGCTCGGCACGCTGGCTCTTCTTTGCGCGGCGTCGTGCGGCGTCCGGGGCAAAGACCAGGAGCAGGTGCTGAACCGACGGCTCGACGGCGAGCCGAAGACGCTCAACGTCCTCACGGCCACGTCGGGGCCGGAGTGGGACGTCCTCTCGCTCCTGACGCGGAACCTGCTCGATTACGACGAGAAGCTGAACCTCATCCCGGGCCTCGCGGAGTCGGTGGAGCCGGACGCCGGCTGGCTCGCCTTCACCGTCCGCCTGAGGGACGCGCGCTGGGAAGACGGCTCGCCCGTCACGTCCGCCGACGTCGCCTACACCATCGAGGCGCTCATGGACCCGAAGACGCCCTCGCTCAGCCGGCGTTCTTTCTTCGAGAGCTTCGAGAAGGTGGAGATCGTCGACGCCCGCACCGCGCGCGTCTTCTTCAAGACGCCCTATTCCGGACGGCGGGACGCCTTCAGCGTGCCGCTCCTCCCGGCCAAGGAATACAAGGGGACGGACATCAACACCAACCCGCGCAACCGGAATCCGCTGGCGAACGGGCCGTACCGGCTGGCGCGGTGGGACTCCGGCCGGTCGCTGGAGCTCGTCCGGAACACGCAGTACTTCGGCGAGAAGACGCCTGCCGAGCGCGTCGTCTTCCGGGTCGTCCCCGAGAGCGCGTCGGCGTTCCAGGGGCTCCTGGTCGGCTCCCTCGACGAGACGAAGCTCACCTTCGACCAGAGGAAGAAGCTCGACGCCGACCCGAACGCCCTGGCCGCCTCGCTCATCTACCCCGAGCTCGGCTACACGTACATCGCCTGGAACAACAGGAGCCCGCTCTTCTCCGACCCGAAGATCCGCGTCGCCCTGACGAAGCTCATCGACCGCGAGGCCATCGCCAAGGCGCTCTACGGAGGCACGGCCCGGCCGGCGAACGGTCCGGTGCCGCCCGGCCTCTGGTCGTACGACGCCGCTCTCCAGCCGTGGCCCCACGACGAGGCGGGCGCCGTGGCCGCGCTCGAGGCCGCGGGCTGGAAGGCCGGCGCGGATGGCGTCCGTGTGAAGGACGGCAAGCGCTTCGAGTTCGAGCTGACCTTCGGCATCGGGAGCGACGTCCAGCGGCAGCAGAGCGAGCTGATCCAGCAGGCGTTTCGGAAGGCTGGCATCGTGGCCACGCTCCGGCCCATGGAGTGGGGCGCCTTCCTGACGAAGAGCGACTCGGGCGAGCTCGAGGCGTCGATGCTGGCGCTCAACCTCGACCCGAACCCCGACCTGGCCATGAACTGGCACTCGACGCAGGTCCCGCCGAACGGCTTCAACTCCGGCTACTACAGCAACCCGAAGGCAGACGCGTTGATGGACGAGATCCGGACCACGTTCGACAGGGCAAAGGCCCAGACCCTGTACAAGGAGCTGCAGCGGATCCTTCACGAGGACGAGCCGGTGACGTTCCTCCATGTCGTCGCGGCGAAGTGGGGCGTGGCGAAGCGGGTCGAGAACGTCAAGGCCTCACCGATGGGGCTCTTCATCTTCTGGCCCGGCGGCTCGGCCTGGCGGGTCCGGTCGAAGGGCCCTGCGGGGGGATGACCCCGCCGCCGCGGCGCGGGAAGGCGCTGCGTTCCCCCCAGCAGGGCTCGCCGGCGCCCGTCGGAGACGGTCCCGGCTTCGTCCGGATCGGGCGGTTCGCGCTCCTTCGGACGGCGGCGGCGCTGGGGACGCTCCTCGGTGTCCTCACTCTCGTCTTCTTCGTCATGGCAGCCTCGCCGGGCGATCCGGCCAGCCTCGCGCTACGCGAGGGGAGAGGCCGGGCGACCGCCCCGGCGGCCATCGCGAGCTTCCGGAGGCTCTACGGGCTCGACCGCCCGCTCCTGGCGCGCTACCTCTCGTTCGTGGTGAACACCGCCCGGCTCGATTTCGGTCGCTCCTTCATGGACGGCCGGCCCGTGAGGGAGAAGATCCTGGAGACGCTCCCCGCCACGCTCGCCCTGAACGGCGGCGCCATCCTGCTGGCGCTCCTCCTGGCGGTCCCCGCGGGCGTCGTCGCGGCCCGCGCTCCCGGCGGTCTCTTCGACCGGTGGTCCGGCGTCGTGTGCGACGGGCTCTTCGCCCTCCCTTCCTTCGCGCTCGGCATGGCGCTCCTCCTCGTCTTCTCCGTGAAGCTCCGGATCACACCCCTCTTCGCCGATTCGGACGCCGGGCTCATCGGCTACGTTCTCCCCGTCACGACGCTCGCCCTCGCCACGGTCCCGGCTCTCGCCCGCTTCGTCCGGGCGGCGGTCCTCGAGTCGCTCCGGACGCCCGCCTCCACGGCAGCCACGGCCCGGGGCGAGAGCAGCTGGGAGACCACCCGGCGCGCGCTCCGGCGTTCGGCCGTCTCGTTCGCGGCGATGGGTGCGGCCCTCCTGCCGAGCTGCGTCTCGGGCTCGGTGCTCGTCGAGCGGCTCTTCTCGGTCCCCGGCTCGGGCGGGCTCTTGGCCGATGCCGTCTTCGCGCGCGACATGCCGACGGTGCTGGGTCTCTCGTGTCTCACGGCCGTCGTCGTCGTCGTGGGAAGCGTGACGGCCGACGTGGTCTCGGGCCTCCTCGATCCCCGCGTGGCGGAGGGCGCCGGTTGAGCGGGCGGCACGTGGCGCTGGTGGCGCTGGCGCTCTTCCCCCTGGCCGCCCTCCTCGCGCCCGCCGCCGGCGACCCGAACGCCGTCGACCTGACCCTCCGGCTCCTGCCGCCGAGCCCGTCGCACTGGCTCGGCTCGGACGAGCTGGGGCGCGACGTGCTGACGCGTCTCGTCCACGGCACGCGCGTCTCGACGGGAGCGGGCTTTCTCGCGGCCGGGCTCTCGCTCGCCATCGGCGCGTTCCTTGGGGCGCTCGCGGGGAGCGTCCCGGAGAGGGTCGACCGCCTCATCGTCTATGCCGTGGACGTCGTCCAGTCGGTCCCGCCCCTCATCCTGATCGTCGCCGGAGCGGCCTTCTTCCGCCCGTCCTTCTGGACGGCGGCGCTCCTGATCGGCCTCACCGGCTGGCCCGAGACGGCCCGCCTCGTGCGGGCCGAGGCGCGGCGTGTCTTCACGGCGCCGTTCGTCGAGGCGGCGCGCGCCGCGGGCGCGTCACGGCTCCGCCTCCTCGTCCGCCACGTCCTGCCCCACGCCCTGCCGCCGGCCCTCGCCACCGCGCCGTACGCGCTCGGCGCCGCGGTGCTGGCCGAGGCTTCCCTCAGCTTCCTGGGCCTGGGGACGCCGCCGCCGACGCCGTCCTGGGGGCGCGCCCTCGCCGACGCGCGGGGGACGCTCGACGCCTGGTGGCTGGTCGTGCCGCCCGCTGCGGCGCTCTTCCTCTTCATCCTGTCCGCGCGCCTGGCCGGAGACGCCCTCGGCCAGGGAAAGGACCGCCTGTCGTGAGCCCCGTGCCCGTGCCTCCTCGCTTCGAGCTCCGGCTCGCCGCGGCGCTCGCTCTGGCGGCCGCGGTCGTCTATCTCCTCGCCTCGTTCGGACGCGATTTCTGGTCGCCGGACGAGCCCGATTTCGCCGAGCACGTCCGGGAGATGATCGAACGGCGCGACTACCTGGTTCCGTACGAGAACGGAAAGCCGTACGGGGAGAAGCCGATCCTCTACTACTGGGCCATGGCCGCGACGACGCCTTTCAGCGGCGGCGACGTCCATCCGGGTGCGCTGAGGGTCCCGTCCGTCGTGTCCTGCGCGTTCCTCGTCTTCGGCGCCGCGCTCCTGGCGGGTCTCCGTGGGGGTCGGCGTGAAGCGCTCTTCGCCGGTGCCGCCACCGCGGTGGCGCCGATCGTCTTCTGGCAGGGGCAGTTCATCCAGACCGACGCGCTCTTCTCCGCCCTCCTTCTCGGCGCCCTCCTCGCGCAGATCCTGATCGAGGAGGATCCCGGCCGCGCCGGACGCTGGGTCCTCGCCTTCCACGTGCTGCTGCCGCTGGCCGTCCTCACCAAGGGCCCGCTCGCCATCGCCCTGACGGGGCTCGTGGCGGCTGTCCGCTCGCTGCTCCTGCGGTCGTGGAAGCCGATCCTCGGCCTGAGGCCGTTCCGGGGCGCTCTGATCTTCGTGGCGCTCGTCGTCCCCTGGTACGTGTTGGCCGCCCGGGCCGGGGGGCCGGAGTACGCCTACAACCTGATCGTCAACCAGAACTGGAACCGGTTCTTTCACGCGTTCGACCACATCAAGCCCTGGTGGTTCTACGTGGAGAGCATCTGGGGCGACTTCTTTCCGACGACCCTGATCGCCGTCCTTTCACCTCTGGTTTTCCGGGGCTCGGACGTGCTGAAGAGAAGGCCCGAGGTGAAGTTCGCAGCCGTCGCGGCCCTCACGATGCTCCTCTTCCTCTCCACCTCGGGGGCCAAGCAGGGAAAGTACCTGCTGGCCGCGTTCCCGCTGGCGGCCGTGGTGGCGGCCGCGGCGGTGGGGGAGCTCGAGCGCCGGGCCTCCCTGGGAGTCGACTGGGCGCGGCGCTATGCGGTGCTGGTCGCCGGAATCGTCTTCGGGGCGGCCCTGGCGCTCGGACCCCTCGCGAAGGTCCGGGCCCCTCTTTACGCCTGGATGGCGCCCTACCTCGCCGTCCCGCTCGCCCTCGGCGCGGTGGGAACCATCGTGGTCTACCTCCGGAAGAGCCGCGAGGCCGTGCCGGTCTTCCTCGCGCTCTTCGCCACGCTTGCCGCCGGCGAGGCCGTGACGGGCGTCCTCGTCTTCCGCGCGGTGGATACCGCCAAGACCGGTCGCCCGCTCTACGAACGGATCCGTCCGCGCCTCTCGAACGGCGAGCCGCTCGCGTATTTCGGGGGAACGTACCACTGCTACCCGATCCTCATCCTCCGCCGGAAGACCGAGCATTTCCGGAACGAGAAGGACCTCGCCGCCTGGGTGGCGAGGACGCCGAACGCCCACGTGCTGGCAGACCGGAGCGAGCAGACCGAGTGGACGGAGCCGGCTCTCCGCGCCCTCGTGGTGCTCGACCGCCAACGGGTAGGGCAGGACGAGGGGCTCCTCCTCGCCCGTCGATGAAGGGGGAGCTCCGGTTCGACCCGCAGCCCCACCGGTATCCGGGGCGGCACGAGGTGGTCGATGCCGAGCTCCTCGTCGACGGCCAGGTCCTTCCTGTGGTCGTCAAGAAGATCCGGCGATCCCTTTCCGAGCGAATCGGGAAGAGCCGGGCGCAACAGGCCTTCGAGATCGCCGTCGCCCTGTGGGAGCGCGACCTCCCCACCCCGAAGCCGCTCGGAGTGCTGGAACGGCCGGGGGAGAGCTGGTACGTCTGCGCGAAGGTCGCGGGGGCGCGGCAGATCCGGGAGTGGTTCCTCCACCGCGACGATCCCCGGAATCCCGAACCGCTCCTGCCCATCGAATTCGAGGAGGTCGTCCGCCGGGTCGCTCGTCTCGGGCGCGCCCTCCACGACGGCGGCGTCTGGTTTCGCGACTTCACCGACGGCAACATCCTCGTCACCCCGGACAGCCTCTGGCTGGTCGACCTCAGCCGCGCCCGTCTGAGGTCGGGACCGGTCGGCCTCTTCCCACGGCTCAGGGATCTTTCGCGCCTCGGCCTGAACCGGTCGGAAGACCGTAACCTGTTGCTCTCCAGCTACTTTCATCCGGAGCCCGTCCCGGGATCGGCCCTGCTTCTCACGACCGCCCTGAGGAGCCGGATCGTGGCCTGGGACGACCTGAAAAAGCGCCTCCGGCCCTGGAAGAGGTATGCTTCGATGCCCGGCGGGTAAACCGGACGGCGGCGGGCCTCGTCTGACCATCATGTATGGGGCCACGAACGCCGTCCTCCCCTTTCGGCGACCCGAACTCCGCCCTGGCGGGAGGTTCTCGGCAACCAACGTGAGTGACATCTACAACGACAAGAGGGGCTTCAGCGACGAGTCGCTTGCCGCGAGGCGGCGCGAGTACGAGCTGATCGAGCTCGTCCGGCGGGGCGACATCGACGCCTTCGAGTACTTCGTCAGGACCTACCAGAAGAAGATCTACCGCCTCGTCTACGCCATGCTCCGGGACACGGGCGACGCCGACGGCGTCACGCAGGACGTCTTCGTGAAGGCGTACCGGGCCCTGAAAGACTTCAAGGGCGACTCCGCCTTCGAGACCTGGCTCACCCGGATCGCCATCAACTCGGTGAGAGACCAGGTCCGGCGGAAGAAGCCGGTCATCTCCTTCAGCGAGCTGACGGGCCGGGACGACGACGGCTCCCAGGAGATCCCTCGCGGCCTCGAGCCCGTGGACGGTCGAACGCCCGAGCGCGACCTCCTGTCCCGCGACATCCGGCGCCGGATCGCCGAAGCCCTGGACTACCTGTCCCCCCGCCAGCGATCGGTCTTCGTGATGAAGCATTACGAGGAGAAGTCGATCGCCGAGATCGGACTGGCCACCGGTCTCGACGAGGGGACGATCAAATCCCATCTGTTTCGAGCGGCGCGCAAGCTGCGCGCCCGACTGGAGGATCTGAGATGAAGACGACCGAAGTCCGCGGCCGGCACCTCACGCCGGACGAGATCGTCGCGCGCGTCTTTCCCGTGGACGAGGAGACGGCCCCCGTTCCGCTTCACCTCGCCGTCTGCGCGGAGTGCCAGTCCAAGGTGGCTCACCTCCGCGAGGGCTGGCTGCTCGACCGCGGTGCCGTGGCGGGCGTCGTGGACGCCCTGCCCTCCGGGTTCTGGGAAGGGCAGACCGCCTCGATCATGCAGACGCTCCAGAGCACGGGCAACGTCTCGACGGGCGTCCGTCCCTTCCCGGTGTTCATCCGCTCCACCTCGTTCCTCAGGCGGCCGGTCGTGGCTTTCGGAAGCCTGGCCGCGGCGCTGGTCCTGATGGCCGGCATCTCGTTCCTGAAGCCGAAGGCGCCCCCGATCGTCGAGGCGCAGAACCAGGCCGTACCCACCAAGGTGGCCGTGACCGACGTCGACCGTACGGACGACGAGCTCCTGCGGGACATCGACCGCGCGCTCGAAGAGGCGCCGTTCTCGTCGCTCGTGCCGGAGGGAGTCTCGTGAAGCGAATCGCGCTCGCCCTGGCCCTAACCGCGCTCACCGCGCTTCCGGCGCTCGCCCAGCTGCCGGACGTGCCGATGGGCAAGTGGTGGAAGAGGCCCCGCATCGTGGAGCAGCTCAAGATCCAGCCCGACCAGCAGGAGCGGCTCGAGGAGATCTTCTCGAAGAACCGCCGCGCCTTCATCGACCTCAAGGCCGATGTCGACCGTCGCGCCGTGGACCTCGAAGAGCTGATGGCCAAGAAAGACACCGAGCCCAAGAAGATCTCGACCGCGGTCGAGGCGCTCGAGCAGGCGAAGTCCCGCCTCGGCAAGGCGCGGACGATGATGGTCGTGGACATGAAGCAAGTCCTGAGCGCCGAGCAGTGGCAGACCATCCTCGATCTCCGCAGCCAATGGCGCGACGAGCGGGGCGACGACCGCCGGCTGCCGCGCCGCGGACCGCAGGCGCGTCCCGACAGGCCCGAGAAGGACGGTCAGAAGGACTGACTTGCCGTTACAATCGCGGGCCTTCGGGCCCGTAGCTCAGGTGGATAGAGCAGCGGTTTCCTAAACCGTTTGTCGGGAGTTCGAGTCTCCCCGGGCCCACCATCTAACCTCTCCAACAACCCCGATGAGTTAGAGCAGCGCGCGCCGTTGGCTTCGCCGCGGACGCTCCTCGTCCGGCGAGTTCACGGGAGAGATAGCGGGTCTCGTTGCAAGACAACCTCCGTGTGCCGGAAGGCCTGCGCCGAACTTTCTTTTTCGAGAAGGACCAACTTCGTCAGCCGCGACCCCACGTAAGTAGTAGGGAGCGCTCCCTCTGATTCAGGTCCGATCGTTTCGGCCAGAAAGGAGGGTCCCGTGTTCGAACTCTTGCGGAGCTGGTGGCAAATCCTGAATGGTGAGGGCGATCCGCCCCCGGAAGATCCAGATCGGATCAAGCAGCCCGGAGGCGGCTGATCGCGGGTGGGGCGACCTACGCCTTGGCTGGTCGCCCTGTCCCCTCGGCACCGGTCCCCTCGTCCCTGAGTCGGCGCAGCATCGCGAGGAACTTCGCGTCCGTCGTGTTCAGCCGCATCTCCGCTTCCCGGAACGTCCAGAGGTGCGAGGCCACGCGCCGCGCCGAGGCCATCCTTCCGCTCAGGGCAAGCGCTTCGGCGTAGGTGAGGCGGGCGTAAAAGGCGTGCTCGTCGAGGCCGGCGTTCTCGGCCTGTCCGATGACCTTCTCGGCGCGGAGGATGACTTCCCCCGCCTTCCCCTCCTCGAGCGCGAGGTCCAGGAGCTGCACCTTGGAGAGGATGATGGATGCCTCGTGGTTGATGCGGAGCCCGATCTGCAGGGCGGCCTGATATCCGGCTCGCGCCTCGTCGAGACGACCGAGGCTGTGGAGCACCGACGCGCGGTTGTTCGTCGCCGCGGCGACGCTGTGAGCGTCGAGCTCCGGGTCGAGATGCGTCAGCGCGGCATCGAAACAGGCGAGGGCCTCTTCGCTCGGGCGATCGTCGCCGAAGTGAGCGAGCCCCAGGGCGATCTCCGCGCGTCCGACCCACTGGTCCTGTCCGTGCGCCTGGAAGACCTTCAACGCCGTCGACGCGAGCGTCATCGCGGTCTTCTCGTCGGCGTCGACGAGGGCGGAGGCTTCGAAATACCAGCACCTCGCGAGCGTCAGCGGGGGAGCCTGGTAGCGCGACGCGATGCGCTCGGCTCGCCGCGCATGCTTTGCCGCCTCCCGGGCCCGGCCGAGAACATGAACGGCCTGACTCGTCAGGAGGAGCGCCTCGACGAGGATGAAAGGGCGGAGCGGATGGTGGCGATCGACTTCACCATGAGCGGTCGCGCGAACGGCCAGCGCAAGACTCAGCGCCTCCCGGGGCTTCCGCGCCGCGAGGCTCGCCCCGAGCTGGCAGGCGGCGATGAGACCGTCCGGGAGGGCGAGGTCACCGGAATAGTCGAAGGTCGCGATGAGGGGCTCCCCGCCGTTCTCCGCCTCCGTGACGAGCCGCCGGCCGATCTCGTCGGCACGCTTCGCGAGAGGGACCGCAGGCGCGAAGCTGCGATCCGGCTTCCGTACCGCAGGGGGAAGCGGCCGTTCCGTGGCGCGGATGAGCTCGAGCCCCTCGGCCAGGGCAGTCACCTTCCGCCGGCAGTCCTGGCATTCCACGAGGTGAGGGTGCTCCCGCCAGTCCGTTTCGGAGAGCTCGAGAATCTCGAAGGCGTCGGGATGCTCCGGTCTAGAGCGCATCGAGCAGCCTCCGGAGGCATCGCTTGAAGCGACGATAGGCGCTCGCCTTCGACCACTCGGCGCGGTTGGCCGCGGCCCGTACGGTCTGACCCTCGATCGCCCACGAGGTGATCGCACCGCGGCAGTGGACGGGAATGGACCCGATGGCCTCTCGGAAGTGGATGGCGGCCGTGAGGCGTCCGGTCGGGTCGTCGGGGCGCTCGCCCGCGGCTTCGAGCGGTGACTCGCGCCGGTCGCGAAGCGAGTGGCACTGGCGCAGAAAGGCGGCGGTGAGATAGGCGTCCCGGTTACGGATCGCCGCGCTCCCCGCCGCCGAGATCTCCATGATCACGGCCTGCATGCAGTCCTCCGCGTCCTGGGCGCGTACTCCATACCGGCGCCCCGCGAGGGCCAGGAGACGCGGCACCAGGACGGCGTAGACCTCCTCCCAGGGCCATTCCGGGGGTGGCGGGCCATCGGAGCGGGGGCGAATGGCGGCGGCAAGGGCCATGGGTTCTGCCGAGAACGATACGCTCACCACGCAAGAATCATCTTGCCTGCCTCACCGTGGCCCGCGGCTCCTCGACGACGGGGGAGACGAGGATGCGGAGCGCGACCGGCTTCCTCCCCGGCGCGGTCAAGGTCAGGTCGTGTACGCCGAGCGTCGAGAGGACCAGGTCGTTCGTCGTCCAGCGCGAGACGGCTCCGACCGGCTTGCCGTCGACCGCCACGAGTGTCTGGGGCGGATCCACCTCGAAGCGGATCCGGCCGGCCGTCTTGTAATCCGGGGGCGGGATGTTCCCTGGAGGACCCGGCGGGGCCGAGGGGAGCCCGGGGAAGAGCTCGTCCTCGACGAAGACCGTTTCGGCGGTACCTCTCCTCCGGAC
>Ga0154020_10004131_pt1 | contig 17336 bp, 9 predicted proteins | sample Klosneuvirus_201_FD_109709 | JGI IMG/M metagenome (GOLD analysis project Ga0154020, IMG submission 109709) | Active sludge microbial communities from wastewater, Klosterneuburg, Austria - Klosneuvirus_20160825_MG | ecosystem: Engineered > WWTP > Aerobic digester > Activated sludge | place...
CGCACACTTCTCACCCACGTGGAATCACTCCACACCACCTCCCCTGTGATCGGCTTCAGCCTGGTACTGATCCCCGCCCGCACGCTGGTCCGGCAACAGGGCTTGTTTGAGACCGGTCTGCGGGACCCCCACCGCTTCGCCGAGACACTTGCCCGCACCAGCACCATCGTCGGAGCGGATCGCACGGGCACGCCCCGTCAGGACGACACCCACCGGCCCGACTCCATCACCCTTGAGCTGCCTGCCGCCGTGGTGCCGCCGCCCCGGCCTGAACCTGTTTGCCCTCCTTTGGGTCCACCGCTTCGTCGCTTTCGTCCCCCGCACCCGGCGAAGGTCGAGCTCGCCAGAGAGACACCTCTCTATGTCTGGACGGACACCGTGCAAGGCGCCGTCACGGCCACCTCCGGCCCCTGGGTGGGCAGCGGTGACTGGTGGCGCCCTGACCTGGCCTGGCAGCGCGAGGAGTGGGATGTCACCCTTGAGGATGGCGGGCTCTATCGGCTCATGGAAACCTCCGAAGGCTGGTTTCTCGAGGGTGTCTATGACTGATCCAGTCGGATACGTAGAACTGCACGCCCGCAGTGCCTTCAGCTTCCTGCGCGGAGCCAGCCTTCCGGAAGAGTTGGCCGCCGAGGCCGCCCACCTCGGTTTGACTGCTCTCGCCCTCTGCGACCGCGATGGTGTCTATGGAGCTCCCCGGCTTTACCGGGCGGGTCGTGAGCACGGCGTGCGCGCCCTGGTCGGATGCGAACTCACCCTGGCCGATGGAAGCATCCTGCCCGTCCTGGTCGCGGACCGCACAGGCTATCGCAATCTCTGCCGGCTTATCACCACCGCCAAACTGACCGATCGCCCGGAGGGATTGCCCTTCCCGGACGCGCGCGAGCGCAAACGTCCCTGTTACCTTTCCTGGGCCGAGTTGGCTAATCACTCCAGCGGACTGATCGCGCTCACCGGCGACCTGGAGGGGCCTCTGCTCCGCGCCTGGCTTTCCGGAGGGGAGGCAGCGGCCGACGCCGCCCTCGGTCCTTTGCAACGGCTGTTCGGGCCGGACCGTCTTTACATTGAACTCCAACGTCATCGCGTGCGCGGGGAGGATCGAGCGGAACGTGTGCTGACCGCGCTGGCGGCCCGCCACCGTCTGCCGTTGCTTGCGACCGGTGGGGTGGACTACGCCAAACCCGAATCGCGCGAGATTGCGGATGTCTTCACCTGCCTGCGTCACCACACCACCTTGGACGCCGCTGGACGCCTGCTCGCGCCCAACTCCGGTCGTCACCTGCGCAACCCCGCTGAAATGCGCGCCCTGTTCGCCGATCTTCCGGATGCCATTGACGCCACCTTGGAATTGGCCGGACGTCTGTCGTTCACGCTCCGCGACCTCGGTTACTCTTTCCCCTCCTTTCCCGTGCCCTCCGGGGAAACCATGGAATCGTGGCTGCGACGCCAGACTCAGGAGGGAGCACGGGAGCGGTTCCACAAACTGACCGACCAGCACCACCATCAGCTCGAACGGGAACTCCGACTGATCAGCCAGCTTGGCTTCTGTGGGTACTTTCTGATCGTTTGGGACATTTGCCGCTGGGCACGCGAACGGGGGATTCTGGTCCAGGGCCGCGGCAGCGCCGCCAATAGCGCCGTCTGTTACTCACTAGGAATCACCTCGGTCGACCCCATCCGGCAGAAGCTCTTGTTCGAACGATTCCTGAGTGAGGGTCGTGTCGGGATCGATGGACATCCCTCGTGGCCGGACATCGATCTTGATCTGCCCAGCGGTGAACTGCGCGAATCCGTCATTCAGGAAGTCTATCGTCGCTACGCTCCGCGCGGTGCCGCCATGACGGCGAATGTCATCACCTACCGCGGGCGCAGCACAGCTCGCGAACTGGGCAAGGTCCTCGGATTGCCCGATGATGTGCTCGACCGGTTCTCCAGTCTCTTCGCCCACGGCGACTTTCCTCAGACGGTCACGATGGAGGATCAGATTGCCATGTCGGGACTGGCCCGGTCCCACCCGCGTCTGCCCGCCCTGACCCGCGTCTACCACCGGATGAAGGGGCTGCCGCGTCACCTCGGACAGCACTCGGGCGGCATGGTCATTTGCGCCGGTGATCTCGATGGCGTCGTGCCTCTCGAGCCGGCCACCATGCCTGGACGCGTCGTTGTGCAGTGGGACAAGGACGATTGCGAAGATCTTGGTATCGTGAAAGTGGATTTTCTTGGGCTGGGCATGATGGCCGCTCTCCAGGACGCCCTTGAGCTCAGCGGCGCCCGAGGAGGGCCCGCCGCCCTGCACCAGATCCCGCAGGATGACCGGGCCACCTTCGAGGCAATGTGCCGCGCCGACACGGTGGGCGTTTTTCAGATTGAGAGCCGGGCCCAGATGGCGACCCTGCCACGCTTCAAACCGGACAACTTCTATGATGTCGCGATGCAGGTGGCCATCGTCCGCCCGGGCCCCATCGTGGGGAAACTGGTCCATCCGCTGATCCGAAGACGGTCCGGTCTGGAAACGGACGTCTATATCGACGAAACCCTCACGGATCTACTCAAGCCCGTATTGGAGAGAACCCGGGGCGTGGTGCTCTTTCAGGAACAGATGCTCGCCGTCGCCATGATCCTCGCTGGTTTCTCCGGTTCGGAGGCGGAGGAACTCCGTCGTGGCATGGGTTTTCATCGTTCGAATGATCGCCTTGAACGCGTCTTGATCAAACTGCGGCTCGCCTTGCAGGCCCGCGGGCATGCGCCAGTGGTGGCGGACAAGGTCATCGACACCGCCTGTTCTTTCGCGCTCTACGGATTTCCCGAGTCCCATGCGCTGAGCTTTGCCCTACTCGCCTACGCGAGCACCTGGCTCAAGGTCCATCAACCAGCCGTGTTCTGTGCCTGCCTGCTCAACCATCAGCCGATGGGCTTCTATTCACCGGCAACCCTGGTGCAGGACGCCCGCCGACACGGCGTCCGGGTCAAGCCGGTTTGTGTGGTTGCATCCAACTGGCCCTGCACGGTCGAGGATTTGACCACGCTTCGGATCGGACTCAACTATGTAAAGGGAGTGAGAAGGTCCGCCGTGGACACACTTCTTGCCCTCCGGCGCGACGCGCCCTTTCAGTCGCTCGACGACTTTCTCGCCCGCGCCCCGTTCAACGCCACCGAGCGACGAGCTCTCGCGGCGGTTGGCGCCCTGAATGCCCTCTCGGATCATCGCCGCGCCGCCCTCTGGCAAGTCGAGGCGGCCTGGTCGGTCGAAGAGTCCTTGTTTCTCGCTTTCGATGGAGATGCGGTGCGCGACGAATCACCTCTGCCCCGGATGTCGCTCGCCGAGCGCCAGCAGGCTGACTTCTCCGGCCTCTCCCTGACCAATGGCGCCCATCCGATGGCTCGTGTCCGGAACGCACTGCCCGACGTCTGGCGGGCCGCAGATCTGGCTTTGGGTCGCGACGGTGAACGTGTCATTGTCGCTGGATCCGTCATCTGCCGGCAGCGGCCCGGTACCGCCAAGGGATTCGTTTTTGTCAGTCTCGAGGATGAAACGGGCATCGCCAATGTCGTGGTCCGTCCACGTTGGTTCGAGCAGTACCGCCTGGTCATCAACCAGGAGCCCGCGTTGCGCATCACCGGCAAACTCCAGCACCGCGAGGGCGTTGTCCACGTTCAGGCGGAAACCATCGCCGCCCTGGTCGTCGACCTACTGCCTGTGCAGGCCTCACACGACTTTCACTAAGGTCGGGAACCGTTGCCCTTTTTGTCGAACAGCCTAACGCCACTCGTGACGCGGGTAGCGACGTGAGAGTTCGGCTTTGACCTTCGGATACATCTCGCTCCAAAAACGTGTCAAATCATCCGTGACCTGGATCGGGCGCTGGTTTGGAGCAAGTACCTCGATTTTCACCGGAACTCGTCCGTTGCCCAACGTGAATCGCCCAGTCACTCCGTAGAGTTCCTGAATCCGGGCGCTGAGGACCGGTGGACCCTCGATCGCGTAAGAAATCCGCGAGCGCCGTCCATTGGCCATGGTCACGCGCTCAGGCAAGTAGGTGTCAAGCACGGCAAGCTGTTCCGCCGTCAGCCAATCGCGCAAGAAGGGCATGACTTCCTTTTCTTTCACCGCCCTGGCGCCCCACTCTCCATAACAAACCTGTTCGATCAGCGTTGCACGATCCGCCTCCGTCAGAGGATTGACCTCCAATTCAGGGAACCACTCCGCGAGGCGATTGACGCGGATGATCCACTGTTCGACGGACTCATCCCAAGCATCGATCCTAAGCCGTCCGGAAAGCACCTCGCGTGTCAGCAACGCCGCCGCCTCGGTGAGGGGTGCTTCCTCGGCACTCACCCGCGCGTCCAACACCAGATCGCGAAACCTTCGCTCCTTTCGCGACACCACCCGCTTGGCCTGCTCATCGTAGACCACGCCCCGCGTCTCCGTATAGTCCTCAGGAAAGAGTTCCTTAAGCCAGGTTTCCTCCACTGCCGTGGCAAGCGAGAGCAGCACATTCACCTCGCCGCCCCGTCCCTCGACCTCGCTGATTTCGGCCGCGACCAGGAGCGGCGATCGCTGCATCGCACTCTCCCGGGCCAGCACCCCACGCCGGCCGTGCACAAGTTCGCAACGCAGCGTTCCGGTATCCAGCCGCCTTGCCAGTTGATCCGAGAATCCGGAGAGCACGCACTTCCGTACGGCCACGCCGTCGATCTGCCGCTCTGTGACATCCAACCCTTCCTTCGCGGCAATTTCCAGAAACTGCTCGAAGAGCGGCCCCACCTGACGGGCCGACTGCGCGTGAATGCCAAGACGACGGCAGGCATCCAGGCTGAACTGGGACCTGTCCGCCTGCCTCCATGCGCGCATCATCAGGAAGAAGTCGCTTTCCGTCTCCTCTCCCAACACCTCTTCGCGCGCGTCTTCTACGTCGCGACTTGCGCCACGCAGCAGGAAATTTCGCCCCTGGGTCAAGGCTGCCATCAAAGCGACGGCGCGCACGCATCCTCGCGCATCCGCCTCCAGGAACATCCGCGCATACCGCGGATGCACTGGAAATCGCAACATGGTCCGGCCCGTTTCAGTGATGGCAAGGGGCCGCTCGGGTGCGCTGCGATGCAATGCTCCGAGATCGGCCAGCAGGGTTTCTGCGCGCCCGAGGCTTTTCGGCTCAGGCTTCTCCAGCCACGGGAAACCGGCGATGTCGTCAATACCGCTCGCCTTGAGAGTGAGCACAACTTCGGCCAGATCCAGCCGGCGTACCTCAGGCAATTCCTGCGCCGGGCGTTGAGCATGCTCGCGCTCGGTCCACAATCGTACGCACACGCCAGGTGCTGTTCGCCCGGCCCGTCCGGCCCGCTGGTCGGCGCTTGCCACCGAAATTTTTTCCACCAGCAGCGTGTTGATGCCTCGATGCGGATCGAAGCGTGAGACGCGAGCGAGCCCGCTGTCGACGACCGCCGTCACCCCGTCGATCGTCAGAGAGGTTTCCGCCACATTCGTCGAAACGATGATCTTCCTCGAATCATACCTCGACACAGCCCGGTCCTGGGCCTCCGCGGACAGTTCGCCATGGAGAGGAAAAATCACACATCCCCGGAGTTCGCGGCTCGCCTGCAACGCCTGAACGGTCCGGTTGATTTCATATGAGCCGGGCATGAACACCAGGACATCGCCAGGCGTTCGGGCCACAACGCGGCCACACTCTTCCGCCGCCACGTCCCAGACGGGATCGCGTTCAAAGTCGACCGACCTGGGCAGATATTCGACGGCCACCGGAAAACTGCGGCCCTCGGAGACCAGCAGGTCACACGGTTCAAGGTAGGTGCGCAGCACCCCGGCGTCCAGTGTCGCCGACATCACGACGATCTTGAGATCAGGGCGACGTGTCTTCTGGATCTGCAGGGCCCGCGCCAGTGAGATGTCTCCGTAGAGATGACGTTCGTGAAACTCGTCAAACACCAGGGCCGAGATACCCCGTAGCGTGGAGTCGAACGACATCTGGCGAAGCAGCACACCCTCGGTCACGAAACGAATCCGGGTGGCGTCGCTGACGCGAGAATCGAGCCGTATCTGATATCCGACGACATCACCCAGGTCGACGCCCATCTCTCCGGCCACGCGCCTGGCCAGCATGCGGGTCGCCAGCCTCCGAGGCTGGAGCACCACCACTTCTCCCCGTTCGCCCAGCAGTCCATGCCGCAGCAGCATTTGCGGCAGCTGGGTCGATTTCCCCGAGCCGGTGGGCGCCTGCACGATCACCCTGCCCCGGTGCTGGAGGGAGGAGATCAGACCGGCTTCGAGCTCATAGATGGGCAGTTCGCGAGGCGACATGGACGGCGCCAACGAAGAGGAGCGCCTGCACCGGTGGCAAGCGGTCGTTTGCCGCACGACTTCTACTCAAGCGTGACCCCGCTGTGGTGAATAACCGGTGAACAACATTACTCACTTGTTATTCACAGGTGTGCTCATGGTGAATAAGTTGTGCAGTTGTTTTCCTTTCTTTTTGGACACGTTGGATCAGGGTTATCCCTGTTCCTTGAAAGAACAGTCGAGACCACGGCGGCATGAAAAACCCGCCGCAGGACGACTGGGATAATCCCGGGTGACCGGGGAACGGAAGGAGGCAGCTGGTGCCTCCCTCCCCTCCAGCCGCGCAAGCGAGCCAGAGGCACATTTCACCAGCTCCTCTGGACGGTGTCGTGACCGTGCCAGTTGCCACGAATCAGGAGCTGTGCGGCAAGGCGTGAATTAGAAACCGCGTCCAAGCCGAGTCAGGTCCACGGGTCGTTTCGAACCGTGGGTTGACGCAGTTACCCAGAGGGTTACGGCTGCTACTGCGCAGACCAGCACGCAACGACGTTGTCCGGCGGGGCCACCTGCCAAAAGGCCCGATCCTTCGGGAGAGGGCGCGCAACGACAACGAAGATGCGGGGAGCGAACGGGCCCGGCAAAGCCCGCCAAACCTCCTTAAATTGGGGCGGCGCCGCCAAACGGCATCACCCAACTGCAAAGCCGAATGCAGCCTGAGAGTTAAGAGGTAAGACCCGTAGCACGGGGCCAACGCCCGGCCAAAAGCCGGGGCCGTCCCCGTGAGCACGGTGCAGACGCGAAACGACGTAAGTTGCAGGCGTGTCAGCACCTCGTCCGGCGCGCCGTTCCCGGCAGGGAACGACCGATCCGGGCGCAGAGACCTCACTCGAAAATCCCAGTCCGCAAGGACCAGGACGGTCCCGCCATGAGACCGATAGCCGTGCGCTGCCGCACGGAGTGGCGTCGGGAAGCACGCCGCCCGCGAAAGCGAGAGCGCCCAAGGTGTGCGTCGGGGAAGAGCGCGTGGCGAACGCCCACTCCCAAGTTTGGCCCCGGGACCGCAAGGTCCCGGGGCCTTCTTTTTTCCAAGATCGCTTGATGCCATCGACTTCCGACAGCAATGACCCGGAGCAAGAAACGCCCTGACGGCCCCTCCCCTCCGCGTGACTCATCTGCAACAGGCTTCGTCCTTGCCATCGCCCGGCGCGGACGGCACGGTGCAAGGTTTTTCAACACGCACTTACGTGCCGAGCGCCATGAACCAGAACATCCGTAACATCGCCATCATTGCCCACGTTGACCATGGGAAGACCACCCTCGTCGACAAGCTCCTCAAGGAGGGTGGCGTCTACCGTGCCAACCAGCACATCGAGGAGCGCGCCATGGACTCCATGGACCTCGAAAAAGAAAAGGGCATCACGATCAAGGCCAAGAACACCTCGGTGCACTGGCGCGACAAGACGATCAACATCGTCGACACCCCCGGACACGCCGACTTTGGCGGTGAAGTCGAACGCGCGCTGCGCATGGTCGACGGTGTGCTTCTGGTGGTGGACGCCTACGACGGGCCCCAAGCCCAGACTCGATTTGTGCTGCGCAAAGCGCTGGGACACGGACTCAAGGTCGTGATCGTGATCAACAAGATCGATCGCGAAAATGCCGATCCGAAGAAAATGTATGACAAGGTACTTGAGCTCCTCCTGGAACTCAATGCCACCGAAGAGCAGTTCGATGCCCCCGTCGTGTATGGCTCCGGTCGGGACGGGTATATGATGTACCACCTTGGCGAAGAAAAGAAGGACATGACTCCGCTGTTCGAAACGGTGCTCGATCATGTTCCCCCGCCCTTCGCCAAACCAAACGAGCCCTTCCACATGCTGGTTTCGAACATCGACTGGAGCGACTACGTCGGCCGTATCGCAGTCGGCAAGATCCTTGGGGGCACCGCGAGAATTGGTGACAATGTCTTCGTCATCCGCCATGCAGATTCAAAGCGCATCCGGGCCAAGATCAGCAAGGTGTTCGAGTTCACTGGACTGGGCACGAGGGAGACAGACACCGCAGTTGCAGGCAACATCGTCGGCCTGTCGGGTTTTGAAGACGTCGATATTGGTGACACCCTCACGGCTGACGAAGCAGGGCATGCCCTTCCCTTCACGCAAATCGATCCTCCCACCCTGGAGATGCAGTTCTGCGTGAACGATGGTCCGCTGGTCGGCAAAGAAGGCAAACTGGTGACCTCCCGCCAACTCCGGGATCGGCTCTTCCGCGAGCTGAAAACCAATGTCTCCATCTATGTCGACGACAGTGACAAAGCGGGCGTGTACAATGTAAAGGCTCGTGGTGCGATGCAGATCGCGGTCCTGGTCGAAACGATGCGTCGGGAAGGATTCGAATTGCTCGTCTCGCGACCCACGGTGATCGAGCGCCATGAAAACGGTCAACGCCTGGAACCGTACGAAACGGTTTGGATCGAGGTTCCCGATGAGTGCGTCGGTTCTATCATGCAGAACCTGGCCAACCGCAAAGGCCTTCTGACCAACATGGAAAAAATGGCTCACTCGACCATGATCGAGGCGACCATCACCACACGCGGCCTTATCGGTCTTGAAATCGATGTGGTCAATGCCACCAGTGGTCGCGGGGTCATGAGTCATTTGTTCAAGGAGTACGCACCCTATGCCGGCGAAGTGCTCACGCGGTTGACCGGAACGATTATGGCGACCGACCCGGGTGTGACAACGGCCTACGCGCTGGAAATGGTCCAGGAGCGCGGAAAGCTCTTCGTTGGTCCGGGTGAAGAAGTCTATGAGGGTATGATCGTGGGTGAGAATCCGCGGAATGAAGATATTCAGGTGAACGCCGTCCGGGCAAAACAGCTGACCAACTTCAGATCGCAGGGTGAAGGCAAAGGGGTGCAGCTTACGCCGCCCACCAAGTTGTCGCTGGAGCGTGCGATCGAATACATTGCCGCAGATGAGTTCGTAGAGGTCACGCCTAAGAGCCTGCGCCTGCGCAAGCGCATCCTAAGCTCGACCGAGCGCCGGAAGTTCGAGCGCTCGGGCAAAGCCTGATTCCTGCATCACCCGGTGAGCGCGGTACGGGTTGCCGCGCTCACCGGGCAGGACTGCATGGTTCCGTCCGCCGATTGGGGATGACCAGCGCGAGCCCTATTTGGCCAGACTCGGCTCAAGACGTTCCTCGGCGGTCTCCCGCTCGATTTCCTGCGCTTTTTTGAGACCGTGTGCACTCCCATGACCGGTCACCTTCACGACCAGGCGATCAATCACGATATAGACAATCGGAACAACAAAGAGAGAAATGGCGGTCGCCAGAGTTAGTCCTCCGACGATGACCAGTCCCATGGGATTGCGGGTCTCAGCTCCCGCGCCGGTGGCGAAAGCAATCGGAACCGCCCCTAGGACCGTCGCAATCGACGTCATGAGAATCGGGCGGAAACGGAGGGTTGCCGCCTCGTAGGCGGCATCGAACGCACTCTTGCCGTGGAGCTGGAGTTCGTTCGCAAATTCCACGATCAAAATGCCGTTCTTGGAGACAAGTCCGATCAACATGATCACTCCGAAGCGGGCGAAAAGATTGTCCGTCATGGCAGGCCCCCAGAAACGTGTGCAATAAAGGACGATGAGCCCTCCCGACACTGCGAGAATGATCGCGGAGAAAATCGTGACCGGATGAATCCATGATTCGAACTGCGCCGCGAGGATCAGAAACGTGAACACCAGCGCCAGACCGAACAGCATGTAGGTGTCGCTGGCACTCTCGACAAAATCGCGCGTCTCTCCGTCCCATGTGTAGCGATACCCGGCCGGGAGCAGCTCCTTCGCCCGTGCCTCCAGAAAAGCCATGCCATCGCTCATCGCCTTGCCCGAGGCCAATTGACCTGAAACCGTGACCGACCGGAGGCGATTGAGGTGCGGATAGCTCTCCGGCACGACGCTTTCCTCGTAGGATACGAGATTGGCCAGCTGGATCAACAAACCGTCGCGGGAACGCACATACAACTTGCCCAGGTCGGAGGGCGTGGCGCGCTTCTCATCCTCCACCCGCACCAGCACATCGTACTGCTGGTTACCCCGCTGAAACTGTGTGACACGTTTCCCGCCCAACAGCGTTTCCAGTGTATTGGCAATGTCGATCACCGGCACCTTGAGATCCGCAGCCTTGGCCCGGTCGATCCGCACCAAAAGTTGGGGCTTGGTCGGCTGCGGATCGAGGCGCGGCTGGAGAAAGATTCCGCTCTTACGCATCTCATCGAGGAACTGCGCCGCTATGCGCTGCAGGGTCGGAAAATCCGCTCCCTGCAGAACCATCTGCATGCCGGCTGTGTCACGTCGACTCCCCAGCGGACGCACGGGAGCGGGAAAGGCCTGCCCACCGGTAATGTTGGCGGCAAACTTCGTGCGCATTTCATTGATGACATCCTGCGTCTTGCGCTTCCGCTCCTCCCACGGCTTGAGTGTGGCAAAGATGAACGCCCTGCCCTCTCCCCCGCGGTGAAACGTCCGGTCTATCTCGGGAATCTCGAGAATCATGCGTTCCATTTCGCGCGAATAGGTAACAGAATACAGGGGAGTTGACCCGACGGGCGGAATAAACTGGGCGGTGAAAATTCCACGGTCCTCGATCGGGATTAGCTCACGCTGAAGCTTGAGATAGAGCCAAGGCCCCACGCAGGAGAACGCCAGCGCGGCAAGCAGCACGACTGTCTTCGCACGGAGTGATGCACGCAGAAGATTGGCGTACATCCGGTTCATGCCGGCAAAGAAGGGCTCTGTCACCCGGTACGCCCAAGGGTGTTGCGAGGTGCCATCGGCCCGTCGTTTCGCAGTGAGCAGTCGCGAGCACAACATCGGTGTCAACGTCAGCGCGACAAAGGCAGAAACGAGTACCGCTATCGCCAGTGTAAACCCGAACTCGTAAAACAACCGGCCGGTCTGTCCCGACTGGAAGGCCACCGGAACAAACACAGCCGCCAGCGTGAGCGTGGTGGCAATCACTGCGAAAGCGACCTGCCGTGCTCCGTGAACCGCCGCATGAATGGGACGTTCGCCCTCCTCGATCCGGCGATAGATGTTTTCCAACATCACAATGGCGTCGTCCACGACAAGCCCAACCGCAAGGACGAGAGCCAGCAGCGTGAGTACGTTGAGTGTGAAGCCAAGCCAGCTCATGACGGCGAAGGCACCCACAATCGAAACCGGAATCGCCAGCAGCGGAATCAACGTGGCTCGCCAGTCCCGCAAGAAAACAAACAGGACCAGGATGACGAGGATGGTCGCCTCGACCAGGGTTTGGTAGACCTCTTTCACCGAACGATCCACGAACACGCTCGTATCGTAGCTGATGGTGAGGTCGACGCCCTCCGGTAGTTCCTTTTGAATGGAGGGAACCAGCGCCTTGATCGCGTTGGCCACATCGAGCAGGTTAGCCTGTGACTGGCGGATGACTTGTACACCGACCGAAGGCGTACCCTTGAAGAACGAGACGCTGCGAGCATCGTTGATTCCTCCACCCAGCTCAACGCGTCCGATATCCGTGAACTTGATCTGGTAGCCTCCCCGCGAAGCCAGCACCAGGTTCTCAAAGTCGGAAACCTCGGCCATGTTGCCCTGCACGCGGACCGTAAATTCCCGTGAGACCGACTCAATCCGACCGCCGGGAATCTCCACATTCTGCTGCCGTAACGCCGCTTCAATATCCGCCACCGTGAGGGCATAGGCGGCCAATCGGTCGGAATCCACCCACATGCGCATCGAGTAGCGCGGACCACGGATGTTGACCGAACCCACGCCAGGAACCGTTTGTATCCGCTGCACGGCGAAACGATCCGCGAAATCGTAGAGCTCAAGCCTCGAGTAGCGTTCGGAGGTAAACGACATCGAGAGAATGGGACTGGAGTCGGCCTCGACTTTGGACACCTGGGATTCACGTGCCTCCTGCGGAAGATTGTTCCGCGCTCGCCCCACGCGATCGCGGACATCATTCGCGGCTTCGTCGAGGTTTCGATTCAGGTTGAACTCAAGACTGATCCTCGACTGCTCTTCAGCCGAACTGGATCGCATCAAACGGATGCCATCAATGGCGGAGAGCTCCTTCTCCAAAGGCTCTGTGATCTTCGATTCCACCACTTCGGCCGAAGCGCCTGGATAAGACGTCTCCACGGAGATCACCGGTGCATCCGTCACCGGATACTCTCGCACGGGCAGGTCGCGAAAGGCCAGACCGCCCACCAAGAGGATCAGGATCGAAGCGACCAGACAGATGACCGGACGCTTGATGGAGAGATCGGAAAGAATCATGACACAATCAGGTGGGAGGATGGGCCGGAAGGGCGCGGAATCCGCTGATCCAAAAGCTACTCGGCCAGCCGAAACTCCTCTTTCAGGGGTCGGGGATCGAGTTTGGCTCCAGGAAAGAGGATCAAGCCACCGACCCCCGATGCCACAATGGAAGAGGTTTCGTTCAGTGTCCCTTTGATCGGAATCACCTCCACGAGTCCGCGAGCCCGGAGCCCCAGCCGCACCGCAACAAACTCCGCAGATTTGTCTCCCTCCGCTCCCTTGACGACAATCAAGGTTGTGCCGTTGGTGGTGGTTAACACGGCACCTTCCGGCACCGCAAGAACCTGATGCCTGACATCCAGAATCACCTCGATGTTAGCAAACATGCCGGGCTTCAAGCTGGAGGGTGGTGACTCTAGCAGGCCTTTGACCACGCTCGACCGTGTGGCACGATCAATCATGGAGCTGACAAAGTAAACTTCGCCCTGAACCAAGCGTCCCGCTTCGATCGACCGCGAAGCGACTGAAATCCGGGTGCCCGGCTTCACCTTGGACAGATAGCGTTCGGGCATCTGAAACTCGATCTTCAATCTCGAAAGATCGTCAATAGTCGTAATCGCCGACTGACTCGTCACGTAGTCGCCGGGCGACAACGATCGCGCGCCCACGATACCGTCGAACGGTGCCTTGATTTCCGTTTTCTCAAGTCTGAGATTAAGAACAGCCAGATCGGCTTTTGCCGACGCGAACTCCGTGCGGGCCCGGTCATACTCGGCCTGGGTGGTCGACTGGGTTTTTCTCAGATTCTCCGCTCGTTCGAGACTCAACTGGGTCAATTGAAAGCGGGCCTGAGCCTGGGCGAGTTGCGCACGAATCTCGGCGTCATCAATTTTGACCAGCACATCTCCCTTTTTGATCACCTGACCTTCCTCGAAAAAGATCCCCCGAACCAACCCAGAAATTTCGGCCCGCATTTCCGCTGATTCGTTCGAGGCCACTGATCCGACCACCGTCAGAGTTTCAGCCAGATCGCGCCTGACCACCGAGGTGACTTCGACCGCCTGAATCTGACTTCCCCGCCCGCCTGCTCTTGCGGTCGTGGGTGCGGATGGAGCGTCCTTCTTCGCACAACCAGTGGCGAAAGAAGCCACCACGAGAATCAAGCCGACGGGGAACAGGGTACGCTTCACAACCATAGACGTAGAACATCTAACGCCAAGTAGGCGTCAGGAAAAGCGTGAATGCTGGATTTCCTCGCGAATGTCCCGGATTCGCGTGTTTTGCGCCAACAGCGCCCAAGTGCCACCGCTAATTATCGTGTGAGGGCGGCATAGGCGGCCGCGTCCAAGAGTTCGGACGGAATTGGCGTCGCAGGCTGGATTCGTATCATCCAACCCTCACGAAAGGGCTCCCTGTTCACCGTCTCGGGCGATTGTTCCAAGATCGCGTTGACCGCCAATACGGCCCCAGCGACCGGGGTGTAGAGATCCGAGGCCGCCTTTACACTCTCCACCACCCCAAACACGGCTCCGGCCGCCAGGTTTGTCCCTACCTTCGGCAATTGCACGTAGGTGATGTCACCCAAGGAGTTTTGAGCATAATCGGTAATGCCAACGGTCACACTCCCATCGGTTTCGGCACGAACCCATTCGTGCGACTTGGCATAGCGGAGTTCGGCTGGGATTTGGCTCATGGGCGCAGAAAAACAAGGTTAGTTTCGCTTCAAGACAACAAAGGGCGGCCGCGTGATCACCAATCGCACCATTGCACCGCGGAGATCAACAGAAAGAGGGAGTCCCGTCGCCCCCGATTCCACCCACGCGGAGCCAATTGCCTCATTGAGCATTGGAGACAAGGTGCCGGAAACCACGCGCCCGACCTGGACTCCCTCCGTGGTGAGCACAGGAGTCTCCGCCCTCGCTATCCGACGATCACCGGTTCGAAAGTGCAGCACCCGTCCCACGGAGCCATGAGCATGTTCACGCTCAAGACTTTCCCGCCCAACAAAGTCCCCCGCTTTATTCAACTTGACCGTCCATCCCAAACCAGCAGCCAGCGGTGAAATTTCATCCGATAGCTCGTGTCCATAAAGCGGATATCCCGCTTCCAACCGCAGAGAATCCCTCGCGCCAAGGCCCGCCAACTCCAGCCCGAATGCTTTGCCAGTCTCCACTAAGGTTGCAGCCAACGCCGGCGCGTCTCCCGCCGCATGATAGAGCTCAAAACCATCCTCACCGGTGTAGCCTGTTCGACTGATCAAACAATGGATTCCCCCGACGGTGCCCTCTACGAAGTGATAATACTTCAGCAAACCAAGCTTTGCCCCCGAAACCGATTGAACGATCTTCGCTGCAGCCGGGCCCTGCACCGCGATGAGGGCATACTCGTCCGATCGGTTTATGATCTCTACCTCAAATCCTGCCGCCTGCTTCCTCATCCAGGACATGTCTTTCTCAATGTTGCCGGCATTTATGCAAATTAAATGCTCTTCGGGTGTCTTTTGATAGACAAGGAGATCATCCACTACCCCTCCACCAGAGTTGCACATGGGCGAGTAAACGACTCGGCCCGGATACATCTTACTTACATCGTTGGTGAGTAGGAAATTAAGAAATTTTTGACCGTCCGGACCGCGAACCTCCACCTCTCCCATATGGGACACATCGAACAACCCGGCGGTCCTGCGGACCGCTTTGTGCTCCTCCAGGATACTCCGATATTGCACCGGCATCTCCCAACCGGCGAAATCCACCAATCTTCCTCCGTGGGCGACATGAAAGTCGTAAAGCGGCGTACGCCTTGGGGCCTGCATCACAAGCCATGAGGCCCAACGACCTCGGACGGCGCAAGAAGGATTCGTTGGTCATGACGTTGGAGTGGAAAGTGCAAAAACCCCGGCAAATCTTGTCGCTTCACCGAGGTGCCGCCTAAGCTTCAGTTTATGACCCTGCTTTTGACCGCGATTTTCCTGACGGTGAGCGTATCGTTTGTTTGCTCCCTCTCGGAGGCGCTTATCCTCAGCACCACGGTCGCTGAAATCGAGTCGCTAAAAAAAGTCCGACCTCAACGCGGGGAAAGACTCGAGCGACTGAAACTCGGATTGGAAGAGACCATTTCGACCATCCTGACTTTGAACACGATGGCCAATACCTTGGGATCCGTTATCATCGGTGGATTGGCCACGCGCATGTTCGGAGACGCCGCTCTCGGAGCCATATCTGCAGCTCTCACCATTGTCATTCTGATCTTTGCCGAGGTGCTGCCAAAGAGCATCGGGGTTAGCTATCGACGCTCTCTCCAGCCTCATTTTGTCTATCCCATGTGGTACGCCACGCGCGCGCTGCGTCCCATCACTTATGTCAGCAACCTGGTGGTGCGCCTCTTCATCGGTCCAGCCAAGGAAACAAACGACTCCGACGAGGAAATCATCCTACTGGCTGAACGCGGTGCCCAACGGGGAACGCTGACCCGCAGCGAATCCAGTATCATCACAAACGCCCTCGCTCTCGACGATGTCCGGGTGAGTGAGATCATGACGCCACGCACGGTCGTCACCGCGCTGCGCAAACAAGCAACGGTCAACGAGGTGTTTCGGGAGTATCCCAACGTACCATTCGGTCGAATGCCGGTCTTCGGTCGCAGCCTCGATGATGTGGTCGGGCTCGTGCGGCGGCGCGACCTGCTGAAGGCCAAGGCCAATGATCAGGACCTGGTCACGGTCGAGTCCTTGATGCAGGAGGTCCATTTCATTCCTGAAACTGTGACGGCAGCCAATGCGCTGCAGGTTTTCCTGAAGACGCACCAACAGTTGCTGGTCGTGGTGGACGAATTCGGTTCAACGTCCGGCGTGGTCACCATGGAAGACGTCATGGAGCAACTTTTGGGTCGTGAAATCTTTGAAAAGGATGACGTGGCGGTCGATATGCGAGAGCTTGCGCGAGCCAAGCTCCAACGACAAAGCCAGCCACGCGGCCGGCGCCCGTCCGACGGCGAGGTCACGCCCTTCAGTCCTTCCCCCAAGCACTGAAATTCGATCCATGACCACTCCGTTTTGGATCCACGACTGGAGTCCCTTTCTTTTCCGATTCACCGATACCATCGGAATCCGGTACTACGGATTGGCTTATGTTCTGGGTTTTGTCATCGCGGCCTGGATCTTGATCCGCTACGCGAGGAAGCAAAAGTCCCGCCTTCCCGAGGCGCAGGTGGGCGACTTCATGGCCGCGTTGGTGGTGGGGGTTCTCCTTGGCGGCCGGATTGGCTACTTCCTATTGTACCAATGGGAGGCAGTTGCTGCGAGTCCGTTGATCCTGTTGCGGGTCTGGGAAGGCGGCATGTCGTTTCACGGCGGGCTCGTCGGTGTCACTATCGCCCTCGGCTGGTACGCGAGGAGGCGCAGCATCCCGTTTCTGCACTTGTCAGATCTGGTCTGCAGTGTGGCTCCGATCGGACTGTTGCTCGGGCGGATAGCCAACTTCATCAACGGCGAATTATGGGGTCGGATCTCGACCGTGCCATGGGCGGTGATCTTTCCCGAAAGTGGATCGCCCGGCATGCCACTCCCGTTGATACCACCCCGGCACCCTTCCCAACTTTATGAGGCGGCCTTGGAAGGCCTTGTCTTGCTGGTCTACCTGCAGGCACGTTTCTGGAAGAGTTCAGTCACTACGACCCAGCCTGGTCGTCTCGCGGGAGAATACCTGGTTGGCTACGCCATCGCCCGGGGCGTCTGCGAACAG
>Ga0154020_10004132_pt1 | contig 17332 bp, 25 predicted proteins | sample Klosneuvirus_201_FD_109709 | JGI IMG/M metagenome (GOLD analysis project Ga0154020, IMG submission 109709) | Active sludge microbial communities from wastewater, Klosterneuburg, Austria - Klosneuvirus_20160825_MG | ecosystem: Engineered > WWTP > Aerobic digester > Activated sludge | place...
AGGAACACAGATATATTTATTAAATTTTGGCACATTCACTTCGTGAGGCGAGGGAGTTAGGAATCCTCTTCCGAAGCAACCTTGAGCTCAGGGAGAAGGCGCTCAAACGTGCCGTAAGAAGTGGAGCTCTGGATGTTCACGCGGACGGCGTAAGGGATCTACAATCGCAAGAATTACCAATCGAAGTATGGGCAAAATTACAGAATGAGATTTACCTTGCTCTTCAAATCAACGAGGAGCCAGGCCTTGAGGAACATCTCAGGTCCGTTCTCCCACTTCCAATCCAACGCCACTGCGAACAAATTGAGGCCCAATGAATGTCACAGAGTTGCAATAGCAAAGAATACCTTCGCTGCTGTTGTCCTTGGCGGCTTGGTAACCGTAACGGAACAACGCAGTTTGGTCGAGGTATATGCGCTGATTTCTCGATTGATGGGACAACTCAATCCTTGGGGTGTGAAGGTGAGTAAAATGATAAAAGAATTAGATAAGATAAGTACTGGTTCTCAGCAGTGACGCTGGCAGCAACCCAAAGGCGCTCCTCGAGGTCGGCGTCGTCAACGGTCAACATCCACAAGTAGGATTTCTTGTTCTGCTCCTCGACATTTTCCTTGGTAGCCAACTACAGGCAAACTTGTCGATAAGTATCTGAAAACATATAAAGCCCAAATAGCAATAGAAAAGACCTGATAGGCTTCAAAGGGAACTTCGACGTCGAGAGTGGAGAAACGATTATCGTTGCCGTAAAGCTTCAACTTCAGTTTCAGAGGTCGGGGAAGCGAAGGGTGAATCCTACAAACGGAAGAGGATCAAACATCACAAGACACAGCAGTAGATGCTTTGCCGATACTACCTTCGCGAACGCTCGAGCTGGAGGCTCTTGACTTTGATGGAAGAGCGGATGGAAACAACCATGGAGTCCTCCGGGGCAAGAGCGACATTGTACGGGGGCTCTGAGTAGGAGTAATTGTAATAACCAGCTTTGTTCTACGAGGAGATGATGAGTCAATGATTCTCAGGTGATTAACAATAGGAAGCCTACCCCAAGACGGGTGTAGTCGACGGTCACCACCTTGCCGCTCTTGTCAAGGTACTCGCTGTCGACCTTGGAGAGTACCGCATTCTTGGTGCCGACGTTCGTGACGCGGACCAATGTATGGTAAAGACTGAAGAAAGTTCCCTGAAATCAAAGCTTCTTTGAGATGGATGTGAGAAAAAAATGGACTTCAGAAACGGTTACATCATTGTTGCGCCAGTTCTCCTCGACGACAACGTCTTCCAATTGCTCGATCTGCAACGTCGCGGAAGTGTCCGAGATGAGCGACACATTCCCTTGGAAACTGGAAATGCAAAGTAAGGATTGAGCTGCAGAAACCAAAGATACTGGAATGAGGACCTCTTGGAAGCAACAGCCGGAATAACATCGGGGAGCTTGGGACCTGTCAAAAGACATTAAGACTGTTCCAGAGCATTGAAGACAAAAAGAACGAGCGGTACCCGTGTAAGAATCTTGCTTGAGAGGAGCAAAAGTGAGATCCTTGGGGGCGCGGTACTGGCGAGCCTTCTGTTTCACCACAGCGGTATCCATGGCGAGCGCGTTGTCCTCGGACTTCAGGCTCACTTCCTGACGGACAAGAATTACGAAATCTTCACATCGTTAAAGTGGGCAAATCGATTACCAGGATCTCGGGCTGGGGATCAGAAGAGGCTTGCAACTCGAGGACGACCGCTATAACAACGACGTCAGGTCCATGGGAGAGGAATGAGGACAAGGCGAGTCGAGTACCTGATGCGACAAAGGCGTCACCAATCATCTTGACGACGAATTTCGCCTCGGCATGCCACGAGCCCTTCTTGCCCAACGAGAAGATGGCGTGTTCGCCGGCTTTGTCGAAGCTCAGCAAGCGGGCGACAGGGACGAGCTCCAGATGGGCAAGTTTGTTGCCTGAAAGAAGGTGAGCTTAGACGCGAGCCACAAAGACTGTGCGATCGAAAGGGACCTTGGTAGAAGGAGATATAGAGGTGACCGAACTGGTGGAGGCCGATCTGCAAGTAGAACGTTGTGCTTGCCTCGTAATCCGCACGAACGATCTTTGCCCAGGCGCTTCCCAACAGCCTGCATGAAGATTGTCAACATTACAGAGCAGGAAGAGTGAGGGGCAAGGCGTACTTTGATTGCTGCACGACCCAAGTGTTGTAGTCAACGACAACGACGGACTGTCCAGGGGCAATCACGTCACCGACGACGTCCTCCAGGTCGATCAAGTAGCCGTCCTAATGCTCACAAGTTATAAAAAGGAATAGCTCATAAAATCGAATCCAGAACCCAATTATGATCGGATGATATTCAGAAGGAAGGTGCCATAATCACCAATCAGAAGAACGACGAGATGGCGTCGAGGTAACGGCGGCGAAAAGACAAGCAGGATGGAGTCTAGCCTCGCCAAAATCACCAAAAATCTTTTTATATTTAAAATACATCAAAACGATTGGAGTTGCGGATGAGTCGACGGTGGGAAGTGCGGGGCGGGGGGGAAGGATCCGGCGTTGACAAAAACATCAAAATGAACACACACACTTGTGAGGAGCGCCAACATCCAATGGCGACTACAGCTTGTTAGATATGGCACACCTGTGTGGTGATCTGGACGAGCCTGAGGTCCTCGGCGCTCTTGCCAGTGTGCGCGCGAAGTCTCGTCGTGATCTTCTCGAGGAGGAGGCGCACGCGGCTGGTCGTGCTTCCAAGAGGCACCACGAGTTTCTCGTTGCCGTAACTTACCTTCACGCACGCCATTAAAGGAGGAGAGGATGCGCAAACAAGTGATTCGCCGCCATTCGCGGCTTTGGCAGCCCTTTATATGAATAGTGGCGAACAACAGTTACGGTCGGTACCGGTATTACCCGACATGTGATCTGTATCGCCTTTTATATTCCTTAATGCCCTCGTTCATCATCTTCAAACTATTGATAAGTAGAATAATAATTTTATTACTATTAATATGAAACCAATATCTGGCGGTAATACCGTCAGTCCAAATTGAGCGTGGGTGAAATCATTCCTGAAAGACCTTCACCTCATTCTTGGGAGTTCACAGAGCAACTAAGAATCGCGAGGGACTCTTTGCTCCTGCTCTTTTTGTAGGCCTCTCTAATCTTGTTGATGCAATGAGCTCAGTCATTCTATATTCAACCAAGCCATTCGGTCCCTTTAAAGAGAGTCAATACTCAAGCAGTCCTTCTCCAGTATCCATAAGTACAACTGAAGTCCTGCGAAATTGTACCACCCCATTTAGGCCCTAACCCCACTCGGCATTCTTCTTTGCGGTTGCGATGTCGAGCTGGCGCAATTCGATGTCAATGATTTATGTACATAAGGATATGATATTTAATAATGTTTGGCATCTTCTGTTGAATGCCGGGTCCTTTGATGGGATCGTGGTTGGTTACAATTTGAACGGTGAACTCAGTCCTGCTCCCGCCCTCTGCTGACCATATTATTATATAGATCAACCTTTTATATGATGATATAGATGTGATAATTCAGGAAAGGTGATTTGAAACCACAGCACTGTGAAATTCTTGGCGAACCCCTCAATCGTCGAGGTGTTGGCTCATGCCATGATTGCCATCACTCGCCATTTTGTAGACACCATTCCTTTGTTATCGCAAGTCGTCGAACGAGTCGTCATTTTCTATTGTTATAGGAATGTTGGTACGCTCAAGTTCTGCTGCCTCGAGGGCCTTGCTGACCTTGGCGCCTCTCGCCACCTCGACGCGATTTCGCTTTCGGCAACCATCTCCTACACTGAACCTCCGTTTGCCTTCTGCGCAAAAGCGTGAAATCGCGTTGGAAGCGGCTGCTGGTGTTGTTGTTGCTGGTGCCGCCGTCGTGGGAGCGCTCATCTCGCGCTATCGTGTCGCCAGGCCCGACGAGTATGTCGTGCGCACAGGTATCTCCTGTCCACCACCTTTCAACATTTCTTGCTCATCATATTCACCTTCCTCAGGATTGGGAATCGAGGATATCGAAGTGAGTAAGAAAGCTTTCCAATGGCCCTTCCAGACTTACAAGTATGTCAAGATGGAGCCCCGCAACTATCACTTTGAGCTCCGGGTATCGCAGCTCTCCCATTTCCTCTCTGTTTGTCATTTGCTCATCATTGTTGCATATTTTTAGGCGATTACCAAAGACTACGTTCAATTCATCTTGCCCATGACCTTCACAATTGGTCCAAGTGATTCTCCTGACGCCCTCATCACCTACGCCAAGCGCCTCGAGCATCTCAATGGCGATGATATGGACGCCATCATCCTTGGTATGCACACCATGTGAGCTTTGTCCTCGAGGTGGTGGAAGTTGAGCGCGCCTCGTCTAGGTATCCTGGAAGGTGATGTCCGCACGCAGTGCTCGTTGCTTACGATTGAAGATATCTTCAACGACAGGCAAAAGTTCAAAGATATCATGATCCAAACTGTTCAGGTTTGAATCCTCAACATGTATGATTGCGAAGCTGGTGGTCTGAATGATTGTGTGGTGTAGGAGGAGTTGGACAAGGTCGGCCTCTGGATTATCAACGCTAATATCAAGGAGCTCCAGGACAATAAAGACAGCAACTACTTCCACAATATGAGTCAGAAAAAGCAAGCCGCTACGACCAATCAGGTCTCCTCTTTTTTTCGTCTCTCCTTACTCTCCTTATCGCGCGAACCTTATCACTCTTCTACAGGCCAAAATTGATACGGCCGAGGAAACGAAGAAGGGTGAGACTGGCGCGAAGGAGCGCCTGAGGGATCAGCGTAAAAACATTGCCAAGTTTGAGGCTGAAGCTGTCGTCTTTGAGAACGAGCGGACTCAGGAAAAGGAGCGATCCGACGCCGAGTTGGAAAAAGGTATTGAGTTGCAATAACTCTGATATTTCTTTTGAACTCATCATGTTTCGCTCTCCTCCTAGTCAAGTCGGAGGCTCTCCAGTTGAAGCAAATTGCCCGCGTCACTGCCGATAATACTTGGCGCTCAAAGGAGGCCGAGCTCCAGAAGGAGCTCGAGCAGAAAAAGGTGTCCCTGCCTGCCTCGTCTCGTTCGAGCAAATGGAGAGTCTTAAACATCCTTCATGTAGGCCTTGACCGAGACTGAGAAGCTTCGTGCTATTGAGCTGTCCAAAGCCAGGGTCCAAGCCGAGGCTGCCATTGAGCGTGCCAAGGGTGAGGCGATGGCTGTCCAGCTCGCTGCCGACGCTTCTTTCCATGCCAAGAAGAGGGAGGCCGAGGGTATGTACGCCATGCTCAAAGCACAGGCCGATGGTATCGAGCAGCTCGTCAAGTCCGTTGGCAACGACTCAAGCACCCTGATCAAGTACTCAATGACCTCATCTTCTTCATGTTTGAGAATGCTCGCGCTTAAGGGATCGATTCAGGTATTTAATGGTCGATCGGGGAATCTACCAGCAGCTCGCCGAGCAGAACGCGGCTGCCATCCAGGGCCTCAACCCCAAGATCTCCATCTGGACCACTGGTCAGGGCGGCTCCGATGGCGATGCCGCGTCCTCGTTACAAAATATCATGAAGATGGTCCCGCCACTCGTCGAGACCATTGAGACTCAGACTGGCCTCACTCCCAAGGATTGGCTGCTCAAGTCCAGCAAGGACTCGAAGGAGCAATCGCAAGGCCCCGAGTAAACATCGACAACCATCTCACAGTTCCATCTGTTTTATTTTTCAAAATATTACATGTCAATAATTGACACCGACTCCTCGCAGCTTCTCGTACTTCCGTAGATCTTGATCGCTGCTCGACCAGTGCTGATGCACCGAAGAAAGGATTATGTTTCCTCAAGCGATGACCCAATGAACCATCTAAGCGTCATCGTCAGCTCCATTTCCTCCATCGCCACCCTCTTCGCCATTGTCTTCTTCATCGTCGTCGCCGTCGAACTCGCCGTTCTCCTCCATCTCGGCAATGCGGTCCATGAGCTCTTCCATGTCCTCTGTATTGAGCTCGACCTCTCCAAGTCCTTCACCAAAATCGTCAAAGTCGTCGTCGTCTTCTTCTTCGCCTGGAAACGAAATAAAGAGGCATAACAGCAACATCCGAGCAACTCCGTGGCAGCCTACCATCAATATTGTCGAGCAAGCCAGCGTGGACGTTGTCGCCCGGAGCCATGGCAAGCACGCCTTGTCGCGTCTGCTCCTCCGCCGCCTTCTTTTCCTCGGCAAGTTTCTCTTCGGCCAATTGTAAGATCTCCTGGAATTCTTTCATCTCGCGGACAGGCACGAAGTCCTCGTCATCGACAAGGCCCTACATACATTACATGACAACAGTGATAACAAATATTTCCAGATGTGATTTATCGCACTTCATGGAGGTCCTCCGTGGTAGTCACGTGGCGGCGATATCGCCGAGCGAGCCACTTATCTTTGAACTTGCCATCGTGGTAATTGAATGTCCACCTCAGCCACTGAAATCCCTCCTGAAATCAAATGGCTTAATCCGTATTGGAAAACATAACCCAAAGAGACAGAAAATGAAAGGAGAGTCATACCTCATACTCGCCAAAGAGGAGGTGGCAGCACGCCTTGTTATAATGCAACACTCGATTCGTCTGATCACCGCGGTTCAGAATGTCCTTGGCCTTCATAATGAGAATGAGTACACATGTAATATCGCGAGATAGCGAAATAGAAAGTACCTTTTGTTGAAGAATCTTCTTTTGAGCCCTTTCGCTGGGACTATTGTCATCCAAATTCTAAGGCGATGGAATTGAATCACAAAAACCAAAGCGAATTCAAGGAAGGAAAGCATGAAAGCGAACGACGGCTGTGTGAAGGACAAGGGAGTGCTCCTCCATCTCAGGGATCGACAGGCCAAACTCCTATATCACAAATATCAAAGGAATATGGATAAATTATAAAATACAAACGAATATCAGATGGGACAACAAAGCAATAGCGAACCTTGGCCTGGTAGAGAATCTCTGAAAGGCCAACACCGATCAGTCCTCGCATGTTCTTCTTGAGCAAAAACGCTTTAGCAGATAATATCACCTAATCAAATCAGTCGCCTTAGAGTTGAAAGCCATGGGAGAAACCGAGGCGGAAGTACGGTGGCGGTCCCGAGCACATAGTCAAAGAGATTCTGAACGAGGTCGCCAATGACGTCCGCTTCGACGTCGCTCATCTTCAAGCCCTCTATAAATCAACAACTATACATCATCCAATCAACATAATAGTCAGTCACATTACCTCAGCGATCATAGAAAGAATATGATATTCATTCATATGGTTCATGGAAACGCTGAGAGAAGTGAGTGAGTGAGTAAGTGGCTGAGAGATAATACCTAACCCTGTTCGGCGCTCCTTGTCGTGCACAAAAGTGAATCTCTCGAATAAGAGGTAGCAGGCGCCATACAATATGTACCGATCATTCGCAAACTAAAATAACATAAAGTGATTGAATTGGATCGCATCATTTGCATCATTCTCGAAGAAAAAGCGAACCCGTAAATTGTCAGGGGTGGTGACGTTCAAGCTATTGGAGCGCACGAGGTCCTCAAAGCGGAGACAATCGATCATAGTCGGTGAAAACTGACGAGGCGCCCCCATCCACAAAGCCATTTTTTCATCTAACAAGATGGAAATTAATGAACAATTCATTAATGTCAGGAAGGAAAGAAGACGCACTCTCTTCTCGGATGTGCTCGTCCAAGCCCTTGAAGACGGCAGAAAGATCTCGATAGATTACTTTCCATGGAATATTCTGCAAATATTCAATATTAAATATTATCAAGAGCATGGAGGGAAGGGGGGATACCATGGAAGTGGTCATATAATTGAAGAACATGGAGGCGATCTTTTTGGGCGGTTGAAATTTTTCCACAAAGCTCAATCGCCAAATTTCATTCGATGTCAATATCCGCTGCCAATTCTTAGACACTGTTTCATACGATGTCCTCTACAAAGAGCCGAATAGATAATAAAGCAACAACAAGAATTGGTCACCAGGTGAGACAGAGAAAGGGAGAGGCGTTGGCCATAGGAAGCGTTACTATGAAACGCTGCCCCATTATCACCTTCATAGAGATCGCCCTTTGTGACTGAGCATCTGCTCTTCATATCTCTATGCAGTGAGCTTGTGAAATGAGATAAAGTGAGCGAGTACTTGAGAAGGCGACCAATGCGATGCAATGACGCCAAGCAAGTCATCGGGGAGGTCAGTTAGGGGGAAGGAGCTCAGCCACTGAAGATCAGCTTGGTTCTGGATGGCCCTCTCCTTGGCCCTCTCTTCCTCCAAGGCGAGTTCAACTTCTTTCTTCTTCCTCTCTTCCTCCTCTTTCTCTGCAGGCAAAAACAAGAGATGTTAAAGTTAAGTAGGCATTCGATCTGAAGGCAGCAAAGATATAAGATATCTTCGGCTTCTTTGGATCGTCGGAGGAGAGAAGGCCTGCAACCGCGGGGGCGACACCCAGGAGAATTAACAACAAAAACACAATATAGATTTCAATAATAAAGAGAAAGACATATTTCCTCGAAGAGATAGAAGGAGAAGGGAAGACTGGAGGCGACAGGAAAGGAAAGGAGAAGGGATGAAGAAAGGTCGAGACCAAGGTCGAGGAGGAAGGGATCAGGAACGGATGCACAAGCTTCAAATCCCACAAAATACTGTAAAAATAAAATTTAATAATATTATAACTCGTCAATCAGCAATGAAATCTTGCTGAGGGCCCTGATGACGGAGGATCGCCAGGAGAGGGAAACTCCCGAGCCATGATCCCGCGTCCGTCTCCAGCATCGTTCAAGCCCCATAGAAATAAATTGTACGAGCATAGAAATGTTATGTGAACATCAAGAGCGATCGGCGAGAGAGCAGACGTACCGAGGCGCGCTCTCTTCCGCGGCGACCGAAGTGCCGCCACAAACGAGTCGTCGCTTCCGGCGCGCTTTGACATTCCCACACGATTGCAGACAGTGCCACAAGCTCACTGGTAGTTTTTCAGATCGTTAAGGAACTGAATCAATTGATTGGGCGTGATTGAACTGCACATTTGCGCTATTCCCATTATTGCAGCCCCCGGCTCTGATGCAGAGTTGAATCCGTCAGATGTGCTCGCAGGGTCGTGACGTCTCTGTTTCTATCCAATTTTCTTCATTAAGTTCATTTGATGTACAATGTACAAGGCTTTGAAGAACAAACAGTTTCGCAGGAACATATGTTCTCGAGCTTGACCAGGTCCGAGGCCCTCTTGGAAATCTGACTCACCAGGTCACCACTCAGGCACTCACTGACTTCCAACCGCCGGCTCCCGTCATACTTCCTGAGCGACTTCACTGCTCCCCGGCTCATGGGTCTGCTCTTGCTTCGTTTGCGTCGACTTGTTGCTTGACGAGCTTTGTGATAGTGAGGAACTCGCTACAGGTTTTTGGGGGTTCTTGAACATGTTGATCACATCGGCCGAGATGATACCAATGAGGCACGAGATGACGCCAAAGGAGTATTGGAAGAAGAGAGGCTCCCCCATGAAGATGAGGTGCACGATTAAGAAGAGCAGAGTCACCACCGACAGCGCCGCCATGCTGATCATGTGGTAGTTCATCCGCCGCAACTTGCTGTTTATGTGGAGGCCATCCTCCTTCCTGGCTTTGGAGATTTTGAAGATGACTATCGTCACGAGGACTGAGAGCGTTGTGAGGGCAATCAAGTCATTCACTCGAGGCAAGATCACTGGCCACGTCTCGTCGTAGATCCGTAGAACGTCCATGATGATCTCGGCTACTACAAGGTAAGCCGCAAAGATGTATGAGATCAGCCGAAGGCGATGGAGATATGGAAAGGCCTCGATCTTCTTCAATGTGAGTATCTCGAGCCAATAGAGGACGACCAGCAAGTCGGCGCTGAAAAGGAATGGGTACGGCAAAGTGCTAATGATCACTCGCAGCTCAAAAGGAAGTATTCGACGAATGCCTATGGAAAATCGTTATTGTCCGAATGCGGATAATTGGTAGTGCAAACACAGAAGGATACCATTGGGGTCCACAGTCCAGTGAAGAATTGCGATGGGGAGCCCAATGAGACTCATCCCGAGGCTCATTGTGGCAATGGAGAGGCGGCATCCCTTGGCGCGTACAAAGACGATGACATGAAATACCGCAAAGAAGAAGGTCGCTATGTGGACAACAGCGATGACGCCAAAGAAGGCGATGACCCCCACATCACTCGCGGCCATGAGCCACAAGTTCTCGTTTCCTACCATTTGATACCTCAAAAACCGAATTTCCGATTGAGAGTGAACCAGGAGAGACGTACCGTCGAGACTGATCAAGCCATCGCCATCTGCATTCGCCTTCACATTGTGCAAGTCATCTAGAACCATGGAGAAGGCAGGAATCGTCAGTCCCATTGTAGATCCCGCAGTGGTTTGGTACATTATCTTTCCTGGATATTCTAGCGGGAAAAAAGGCACTCAGCCAAGGGATGAGAACACAACCGTATCCCTGAGGCTGCTACTTGATGCATCGGGAGAAAGCACGTACTATTTCCTTTTGGAACGGCGAGAAGAACAGCGATGGCTCCAGCGGACTGAGCGCTGTATATAACGTCGACCATCTCACTGAAGAGATTGCGCTCGCTCTCGATGACGGTGATGCTCCCGTTGATGTCGAGGTCGCCGGGGAGGGCGAGGTGGCCGCGTATCGGGCTGTGCAACGGCTGCGAGCCGTCGAACCAGTCTTGCGCAACATCCACGGTAAGTGTAATGTTCCCTTGTTTGTCAAAGATATACAAGGTTGTGGATCCGGAGCTCAGGAGAATGGCGAGGACAAAGACAGTCAAAGTGGCGATTTCGGTGCGTCTCATCACAGTGAGACGGGTCGGCAGATCTGAGACAGCAGCTTGTATGTAACGTGTTAAAGAAAGATCCGTCTCCGCGACAGGGCCTGCTCCGTGAGGAACAAAGAAGAGAATGAAGAATCTCGCCTGTCGTTCTGTGTCTGGAATGGCCACTCACGTGAACGCTCACGCCTCAGGAAATTCCGGTCTCCCAACTCAACAAAATCATATCAATCCGCTAAACAGGTCTGTCATGTTTCCTAGTTAAAATTAACTTCCTATTTAATCAGATAAAGGATTAACGGAGCTTCAACTCGTTCATCAGAGCCGAGGTCCTGGTTCGCAGGTCACTCGGGACAAATTACGGAAGAATTATTATACTGTATTACCCCAAGCCTCCACGTGGCCGTCCACAGTTTTTTTGACGACAAGAACCCTGCCGAGCAATTTTGCAGTGGTTTTCTCAATTTCTAAACCGACATACACCAAGTCGAAGCGTTTCTAGGGAACTACGGAACAGTGTTGGTGCGGCAGGGAGGGCGGGCAGGGAAGATCACGCTCTCGTCTGGGAAGATATTGGCCATAGAGGAAGCGACCTTCTCGGCGGTGCGGAAGACGCGGAGGAGGTTGCCTCCTAGGACCTTGGTGACATCTTTGTCGCTGTATCCTCGTCGCAGCAACTCCGCCGTCAAGTACACGAATCGCGAGGGGTCCTCGAGGCCAATCGGCTCTGTGGCATCTCCGTCAAAGTCCGAGCCTATTCCCACGTAATCGACTCCAATGCCTGCCGACAATCAGAAGGGTTAGGAATCCATCATTCTTGCGTTTCTGAACAGGTGTTACCGGGGTAAAGGTTAGGGTTGCATTGGGGCAACCAGCTGGGGCACACGCCCTTGACAATATAGTCGATGTGGTCGGCCACCATGTCGAGCGTCGCCAAAGACTCATTGGCGCAATCGACAAAGCTCGGTACGAACGTCACCATCACCACTCCGCCTGAAAATCATCACACATAAAAGAAGAAAGACGGTGGAGGAGCGTCGGAGTACCATTTCGTTGGAGAGAGAGCAGGACATCGTCTGGGACATTCCGAGTGTTCCCACAGAGGGAGAAGGCGCTCGAGTGCGAGAAGATGACAGGCGCCTTGGTCACTTTCAGAGCGCTGCGCATCGCTTGTGCGCTCACATGCGAGATGTCAACAAGCATGCCGAGGCCTAACAACTAGACTCTTCAACAGTGAACATCGTGGAAGAGGACGGAGAAGGAAGTACGATTCATCTCAAGGATGGTGTTGACACCAAAGGGCGTGATGCCAATCGTCTGGTTCGCACTGCAAACGCCATTTACACATTCTAATAAATTCAACGATAATCAGCTTTGTAATCGTCGGTCGCTTGGCGGAGTAAAGATGGTACGGCCGACGCGGCAGTCGACGGGGTCTTGGCATTCATTGCCGGCCGAGTCGCCGATGTCGTTGTTGCAAGTGTGCGTCAATGTCATATATCTGCAAAAAAATCAGATATAAAACGCCAAGAGGAAACGAAACCGGCAAGAGTGAGTAGCAGCTCTACCGCACGCCGAGCTTGTAGAACATGCGGAGGGCGCCAAGAGAGCCATCGATGGAGTGTCCGCCTTCGATGCCGATGAGCGAGGCGATCCGACCGCTCTGAAAGGCAGTGTTGATGTCACTCACCGACATCGCCTGGAAATAATTCAGCATTCTGAACAGAGTAAAGGAAATGAACGGGACGCCATCAATCAAATCGGGGACAAAAATACAGCCACGTGAATGATATTATAATATATTATGTTATCAATGATAATGTTTTCATCGGAGTATTACGAGCTGGAGGTCGTTGGGATAGCGCAGGATGAGCTTGTGGACGACATCGATTTGTTCCATGGTGGCGCGCACAGCGTCCTTCCCTTGGCGCTCACAGTCAATGTAGACTGACCAAAACTGGGCGCCCACCTGTCCCGCATGCATCCTAAAGATTAGGAAAATACATCAAAATGTATCATCGAAGTCGATCAAGTTCAGAAAGAGACTGAGGTAGATCGGCGAGCTCGAGGAAAAGGTCGCCGAAAATAGGCGGGGGCGAAGTCATTCGGCATAAGACCCTCGGATCATGATGTGGGTAATGAAGGGGAAATAATGAAATAATAATAGAAATAGAAAAATTGCAGCGGAGCAAATTATGGGGCTCTACCCAAAGAGCTCGGGGGAAAAGTGCCGCCAAAAGTGCCGCAAAGGTGCCGCGAAAGTGCCGCAAAAGTGCCGCGAAAGTGCAGCAAAAGTGCCGCGAAAGTGCCACAAAAGTGCCGCGGCAGAAGCGTACCGTTCGATGTGTTACTCCTTCCCCCACATATTATCTTGATATTGTGCAGAGAAAAGCGCAGGAGAACCGGTCTAGGACCTCGATTGAAGCCCTAGCCGTTGCCCATCGCCGGGCGGGAGCTCGCTTGGTCGCTCGACCGACCCGGATTGCCTGGCTTACTGCGATTCCCTCATGAAAGTGGAATATTGTTGTTTGTCTTGGTTATCGAGTCTATCTCGTTGTGCGGACACCCTCGAGCGCAAGACAAAATGGTACCGCGGCAGATTCGTCTGAAACTCGCCAAAGGCGATGGGCTTAGAAATGTCGATGGCGAGGATCGAGTCATTCGCATATTTGCGATATTGCCAGGGCAGGTCATTGTGGCCGTCGATGAGCGGGTACTTGGATTGGAGAGAGCGAGCGCGGTCGAGGTAGGGGTCGCCCGAGGGCTGCGGCGACGGGCTCGCCGACGCGGACGCCAGGACGACGGCCGCCACTGAAATGAGAACAAACGCAGTAAATATGCGCATATATTACAGGAGACCAATATTATAGCAGAATGACGCTTGGACGGAGAGGACGGTACCCGGGTACCGTGCAGCCTCGGCTGGCCGGCCGATTAAGGTCCATGCCAAATACAGTAACTGAAATCAAGGTCCGCAGCAAATCCCACCAGTTGCCGGAGCATCCTAACTCCGATTGAGCTCGAAAATCTCTAATATAATTCAATTTACAATGGAGAACAAGTCTTTATTCAGAGATGCGTCGACTTCTTGGAAGACTTGTAGTGGAGCACAGTAGCGAGACCACCTGCCTTCAGGAAAAAGTCAGCGAGGCCGAGCTCGTGCAGCCTCGTCACCGCGACGCGCCGCCACTCCTCCTCAGTCGAAATGGCAAGCTCCTTCTCTAAATATTGGATCATCGTCTTCACCACCAAGGGATCTTGCCAGGAGTTGTGCGGCGTGATTCGGAACTTCCACGGCTGCCAGTCGTAGTCGGGAAAGACGAATTTGAGAAGTTTATAGGGAGAACCTTGGAATTTGCTGAGGAGGCCCATTCCTCCATTTTCCTGGAAATCTTTGATCGACACCGAATACCAATTCGATAAATCATTCGAGGAGAAGGTGAAACCGACTTTCGTGGCAAGCTCGGAGAGGAATCGGATTCGGTTCTCCCTCGAGTTCCAATAGTTTTTCTCCGCGAATCTCATTTTGAGTTGATTGGCATGTTCACCATCACCTGAAGAGCTCAGGGATTTGATGAGTTGAGCAGGCGAGTTGTGGTATTTCTCTAAAAGGGTGGCACCATGATTCAGGGAGAAGTCATTACCAGTGAGTTCGCTCGAGCTCTTGGCCCCAATGACGCCCACCAACCAATCTACATAAGCTTTGCGATTCGCAGCGAGGTCCCAATAACCTTGCGGAAGCGAAGAGAATTTCCAAGGGAGGTAGGGGAAATCGGAATAGGCGGACATGATGAGTGCGGATGGGGAGTTGCGATATAAGAGCTGCAGGAGACCGCCACCGTAGTTTTCGAGAAGATCCTTCTTCTGTACACGGTACCAATCCTCCCGACTATCATCATAAAAAATTCCATAAGGTAACGCAAAACCGACGAAGAGCAAACCCAAAGGTGAACCTCTTGTAACCAAGATGATCGCCAAGCCAATCGAGGTAGCGCCTCTGATTGTCTAGAGAGTTCCAGAAACCTCGAGGGACGGAGTTGAAGCGCCATTCGAGCCAATCCTTCTTAGGGAAGAGCTCCTTCACAGCGACGAACGGCGACCCAAAGTGCTTCAGGAATCCCGCGCCATAGTGATCGACAAAGTTGTCCCATGTTACTGAATACCTAAAAAGCAGCGAATAATAAGCGTTTGCGATCAAGTTTCTCGCTGTGATGCCAATATACCAGATGTCGAGGTCGTCAGGGTTGAGGCCGAGCTCACGAGGAAGCCAAGCAAGATAGGCGCGTTGATTCTTCTCGTCGCTCCAGAAGCCCTGGTCACGAGGACGATCAACAATACAAAAAACATGAACTTGGAGAAGTAACAATGTTGAATAAGCTCACCTTGGGTAAGCGAGCAAATCGCCAAGGCAGCCAAGAGCGCAGGGGGTAAGCGAGGGCAAGGAGGGAATGGAGAGATCCACGGCAGTCGAGCAGCGCGACACCGCCGAAGCGCCTCAGCTCTACTGGCGTCACCTCGTACCACTTCTCAACATTATCAATCCCTATGTATTCATCGTCAGTGAGATCGCGGCGAAGCTTCCCATCGAAGTGAGGGACCTTGGTAAGCGGCGAAGGCGTCGAGGAAGCGTCGAACGTTTTCGTCGCTGTTCCAATACTCGCGTGGCTGCGGTCCAAAGTGTCCAGGAGAGGCCTATAGGTAAGGCATAAATAAGCGATGGTATCAATTAATTTAAATAAGAATCAAATTAAGTCACAATAGGCGATTGAGGGCTGGAGAGCGAAGCAGAAAGATCGTCCAGTGAGGAGAACGAGATGGCGCACCGACGTCGACGCCGAGCGGCGCCAATCGCAGCCACGCTCACTCCCAATATCACGATGATATATCTTATTGGATTTGTTTTGGTAAATGATCGGGGGCGCAGTTGAAGTTCGAAGGGGGAGCTGCGTGGTTGAGGGCGAGCGGAAGGCGGGAAGAGCGAGTGCTCGACGATGAGTGCACTGCCCGACCTGCATGCCTCACTTGGTCACGCCAGTCAAAGAGAACACCAAATATGAAAAGTTAAAGATTAATAAATTCAATTGGGGCCCTTTCAATCAAGCGTCCGTTTCACCGAGAGGGCATGGAGAGTTCAATGAAAATTGGGGGCACTCACGACCATAGGTCGAGGGCAAGACTGACCCTTCGTTCGCCTCGTCCTCCCTCATTATGCACTATCGAGATTAAATTCATCAGATATCAGAGGTGGGGTAATCATTCCAAAGTACAAGCGACAAGAGAAGGGCCTCAGTCCGCCCATCGAACTTATAAGAACCACTTTCGTCCTCCATCGGCGGCATCATGGCCACACTGCAAGGATGAAGCTACCGATTGCCAAAGAAGGTGAACCGGGCAGTGACGGCAAAGTGGGGCGACAGTTGCGAGTCAAAGGTATCGCCAAAGGGAACCACCTTCGAGCTGACGCACTTAAGCTGCAACAACTTCATGTCTAATAGAGCAAATCCATTAAGAGCGGGGTACGAAGATAGAGTGGAGTGGTTAGAACGCACTGTCAAAAGCGTCGCAAGTGAGGACAAAGTCGCAGCGCTTGAGGAGGTCCTTGTTGGACACGAGGTTATTCTGAGGGCCGCAAACAGTGAACCCCGCCTGAATTAGACCATTCAATTAAAATGATGATGGAGCATATCACAACAAGAACACGATACCTTGGTGGGATTCTTCTCTCGGAAGGCGTCTTTGCAGCCCAAGGCAGACAGTAAAGACGAGTACTCCACGGTTGGCTTGAATCGCTCCGCCGCTACTTCGAGATTGACCGCTTCGAGGACGGCTGCAGAGAGGAAAGACGTCAAAAGCAGCACAGAAGAGAAAAGGAAATGCGGAAAACAAAGCGCACGATTAGATCTCGCGAATACTTGGTCCTTAAATTTGTGATAGAGGACACGCTCGCTGGTGAAATCGACCGAGATCACATTCTCGCTCACAATCGGTGTGGTAATCTGCGCGGCAGAGATTACGAGAAAGAGAAAGAAACCGATAAATATAAGAAAAGTGAAAAGCACAGTCTTGAAAAGGGCTTGCTTGGTCTCTACGGCGAGCTCGATGCCGGTAAGCTCCGAGAACCAGCGAAGGAGCTGATACGGATAGAGCTGAAACCGCGCCTTGAGGAAACTGCCAACATTTTCCTGAGGGAGAAAATAACAAGTGAGGTGGGAAGCGGCATGAGCAACAATAGATGGCGCACCTCTTCCGAGAGACAATTAGGGCCAAAGCAGTCCTTGAGCTTGTCAATGACCACGCGATTCCAGAACACCTAAGGCCATTTCAGCAATTGAACAACCGACATGGCGACAGTAGGAACTCGACATACATCCACATCATTTTCATCATCGGCCGCATAGAAGGAAACGTGGTAGGTCTTGCTTGATGAGCACAGCAAGCGCAAGTCTAGGATAGAATGAGAAATGGAGTAACGAGGAAGGGGAGGGGCGCAAGTCTAGGATAGAATGAGAA
>Ga0154020_10004133_pt1 | contig 17327 bp, 13 predicted proteins | sample Klosneuvirus_201_FD_109709 | JGI IMG/M metagenome (GOLD analysis project Ga0154020, IMG submission 109709) | Active sludge microbial communities from wastewater, Klosterneuburg, Austria - Klosneuvirus_20160825_MG | ecosystem: Engineered > WWTP > Aerobic digester > Activated sludge | place...
ACCGCCAGGAAGAACGCCGAGACCGCGCCGACCGCAAACAACTCAGCAGGGAACTCAGGCGAATCGAAAAGGCGGCGCAGGCCAAGGCCAGTCAATAACCATATGGGGCTGGTGTACGCTTACCAATGCCGACGTGCGATCCGCTTTGGCTGAATTTGAGAACCTTAAATTCAAGGATTGGGCTAAATCCAGTATCACCGAATGCAAGCATAATACGTTTGCGAGCAAAGTGGACTTTCTATTTTCGGAGCTTGGTACACCGCCCGATCCAGCTCTGCCCGAAGACCTCAAGAATCTCTTTAAGTTTTCATCCGAATTTACTCATATTGGATATGTGTCAACTTTCTTCACTGCGACTGCTGGGGCGGAGGTCGTATTTGGTGATGACACAGGGCCATATCTGCCAAGCACTGAGAACCACAGTGAGTTGCAATACGAAATCCTCGTTTCGGCCTGTAAAGTGCTCGCGTCAGTCTACGTACCAAGTCTTATTCGATGCATCAACACGTTGACTGCAAATGGGTCAGGTGACGGTACGTCGGAAACACTCCGTCGTTGTGCGCACGCCCTTGAGAAAGACATCGCCAGTCGAAATGCTGAGTACTACTTCTTCATCAAGTCAGGCTTGGTTGGGACACCGTACAACTTTCCTTTAACCTGCATGTGTGGTTCCACTCGACACTGGGGCCCACCTCATGACTCAGCTGAACTGTTCTGCAAATCTTGTGGAAGTTCGTTCAAGTTGATGTCGGTTGACGGAAATGGCGGCTACATCATCACGAGTAATGGACCAACTAGAATTATTGGCAGTGATGCCCCGATGCTTCAGGATCTGCCTGCATCAGAGCAAGAAAAGATCCTCAAACAATGTGAAGCCGTACGTAATGATGCGGGCAGATAGCAATCCGTTGCAGACGGAGCTGCGGTCCGCGCAGTTTCTGAAATCGAAGTCGTTTTCTGCGGCTCGGTGAGCCGAACCATTCTGTTGCTATGCCCTGCGGAGGCGGCGTTCGTTCTCGTCCATGCGATTTTTGGACGAGTACGAACGTTGCCGGAGCACTGGCCTGCGCTTCAGTGATTCAACTGCTGCACAAAAGAGAGATCGAAGGCTGTTGTGCTGGCGTAGCGAAGACGCTCGCACGGTGAATACCGAGCGTGCGTCGTAGCGTAGTCAGCACAGCAGACTGCCCGTTGAGTCGCCGTTCAGCTTGAGAAGACGGAATCAATCGCCAGCTTCTGCGAATCAGGAAACAGGTGTCTGTAGCGTCGCCGCTGTTCATCTGTCTGATGGCCCACCCACGAATCAATGAAACGCTGATCGACACCTTGTGTTGCACAGTTGCTGATGAAGGAATGGCGGAAGACGTGCCAGCCTCGAAGTTTTTCCCATTCGCTGGTTGCCAACACATTTGTCAGATGATGTGAAGCTTCGTCAGGTTGCATTACTCCTTCTTGATCCTGTTCTTTTCGATCACGAAGACAATCATGGACTTCAGGGAACAGGAACTCACTTTCCGGTTTCAATTTGAGCCAATGCAACAATACTCCCGAGAGTTTTGCTGAGAGTGGAACAACTCGGGTCGTTCTGGTTGATTTGCTTCGCTTCCGTTCGTGAATTGTCACTGTCGAATCCTGCAGGTTAACGTCGCGTTCATGCAGTCTGCAGAGTTCACTTCGACGCGCACCTGTATGAGCCGCCAGCAAACACATTGGATACAGAAACTCGTGACTGGAATTGCCTCGTACAAACTCCAGCAACTCATCCAATTCTGTGCGGTCCAAATATGCAGCATCCCACAACTCCGCGATCTGTGTTTCCTTCAGTTTTCGTTGATTGATTTGACGACGGATCTGACCAACAGTTTGGAATGGTGGCTTCTCGGTTCGCTTCGGGAACACCAGTCCTTTTCGGGGATATGACTTGCTGATTTCCCCTTGAGCGATCGCCCAATTCCAGAGCGACCCCAGTGTCGCGATTTCTTTGCGGATCGTCGCGGCACTGATTGTACCTCGATGACCAGCTTCACCAGATCGAGTTGTCACGTACGACTGCAGGTCGGCAGTTGTAATGGACCGCAGAGTCTTCTTGCCGCCAAGCAGTCGCTCAAAGTGTCGCATGTGGATCTTCGCTGTCTTCAGCGATGACTGTTCCAATGCGTCAACCGGAATTGCTGCCTGATACTTGTTGAACAAGTCTCCGATGTTTAGAACGCTCACGGGTTCCGGTCGGTTGCTGAGCGTTCCATCGGAAAGAAGGAACGTCGGAATGTCTGCGTCGTCCGGCAATTCCATTCGGCCCTGATTGGCCAGGCGGATGTTTTCAGAAACACGGACTGCCGCCGCGTCCGCTTTTCGTCGGTCTGTGGTCTGGAGCGATCGCTTGAACCGCTGCTTTCCGTAACGGAAGCAGATGTGAAAAACGCCACTCGGATCTTGTTGAATTGATGCCATGATTGAAGTCTCCCGAAGCCTTTGACAAGGGTACGAGCGACTCAGCCATCGGGCTAGCCACGACAAAACAACGCTTTGGCAACATCCATCCAAACCGTGACCATCAGATACAACGTCGAATCACTGCAGATCCAACGCATGTCACTGATTTGTCACTGATTCAGATTTTCAAAAAAAAACGGACTTGGAACAATTTGCTCCAAGTCCTGTCTTTTGATTGGTTTAGAGATTGTTTTCGACTGGCGAAAACAAGCTCCCCCGGTAGGACTCGAACCTACGACAAGGCGATTAACAGTCGCCTGCTCTACCAACTGAGCTACAGGGGAATAGTTGACCTGAATCGACAAGAACCGATTTCGCGTGGTAAATCAGTTCGGCTCAACCTCGCCGGAAAGTAGCGATCGCATTCCGGTGATGCAAGCCTCATTCCGCATGGTTCTCGTTCGTGATCGTATCCGAGACGGAGATTCCGGCGGATTTCGGCGAAAGCCGCTGGAACGGGTGCGATCTGTCCAGTCCGGTATCCTGTGAGGCATTTTGGTTGAGAGCATGATCAGAATGTAGTGGAGTTGACGGAACGGCGGTCGTTTGAGACATGAATTTGAGTGGCGACTTTGCGTTTTCGAAATTCGTGGTTCCCAACCGGCTTCACGCCGGTGGACACCAGGTTTGGCAACTGCTGAAAGAACAAACTGACGCTTTGGCCCCCCACTGGCTTCATGCCAGTGGAAGCCGGGTTTGACAACTTCGAGCAATGGTTGTCCGTGACTCGAACACCTTGCGATTCCGAGTTGCCAAACCGGGCTTCCACCGACGCGAGGTCGGATGGGGGCCGCTTCGTCTGGTCGGGCGTCGTTAGTCGCCAAACCTTGGTCCGCTGGCGTAAAGCCAGCGGGGCCACACAAAGAGTCTGTTTGGACTCCGATCATTTTGATCGACAAGAATCCGAAAATCCCCGTATTGACTCCGGATTGGACAGTTCGCACCCGCTGGAACTGTCAGTCGAACAATTGAGACGGTGGCTCTACATTGAGATTCCGGCCGTTCCTTCAGGTTCGCAGTCAAATATGCATTTGGAGCAAGTTTTTCACATCTACAACGAATTCAACTGCCGCAGGATGCCTGCCAGGATCGGGATGTCGCTCTCGGGCCGGGCCGGGCTGTCGGGATGCGTCAAATTCGTTTGAATCCAGCCACGCAAATTCAGAAACATGGCGGCTGAGTGCTTGTAGGCGGGCACGGGATCTCGAAAGGCAAGGAAACCGAGGTACTGGAGGACGTCGTTGAGTTCGAGGAACATGGCATCTCCCGCAAGCCAGGCGGCATCGCGTTTCGCAAACAGGTCCGGGGCGAAGCTACTCAGGCCCAGCAGGTAGTCGCTGCCATACATGACCATGTCGATGGCCAGATCGTTTCCGGTCAGCACCATAAAGTCCGGACGCGCCTCATCACGCCATACCAGACGCTGCCATTCCAGGTCGCGTTGCAGCGAAGAGTGTTTTGCTCCGAGGCACTGCGGTATCTTCATCAGGCCTCGATAAACGGATTCACTATAAATTCGACCAAACGGAGCGAACATTGTGCCGAGTTCGAAGCCGATGAATTGATCGCAACTGTGAGCCAACTGGCCGTAGGACTCGACGATTTCCGAATCCGCCTGCTGGGTCAGTCCGAACGACTGAAAAATGACCGGCGTGCCACCACTCCGCTGGATGTCGTCGATGCGAGCCGCGTACGCGCTTAGAGCAAACGGGCTGCCAGGAGCATCTTTCACAAACGCTCCCGCTACAAATTTTCGACCGCTTGTCACCTCCTGCGTACAGCGGAGCACTTCAAGTCTGGTGGCATCGTCCAGCAAATTGATGTAACCAGTGTCCATGTTGACGGCTGGTGTGAGTCCCGCGTCGCAGGTCCGAGCGACATGCTTTTCAAAGGACCGCCAATCGATCTCCCCTGGAGCAAGAAACGGCAGCAGCACCGCCGACATGCCAGTGATACGGCGGCGGGGGCGAATGGGTGGTATCGTAGTTTGGGCTGTCATGAACGGATTGTGACGAGGGAATTGCGGAGTGGCAAGGGATTGGAGTTGTGGAGTGACGAGTGGATAAAAGAAGGCCCGGTGGATGAACCACCGGGCCTTCGCGACATCGGAGAATCGGAACACCTGGCTCACAGCCGCAGTTGGGAGTTCAATTCTGTGAGATTGTTGCGGATCTCCCGAGCGTCCTGCGACAGGTACGATCGATCCGGCGTGTTGCAGCGACTCAGATAGGAGTAGATCGCTTTCCATTCCTCATAGAGACTGTCGGCCTCTCTCTGTAATTCAGTCAACGTCGGAGCGGTCGCCATCATTTTGCTCAGCCGCTGAGTTCGCTTCATGAAGGTCGCACTCGCCTGCTGGACTTCGTTCCGATAGGTTGGCCGTTCTGTGTTCAGCCACTGCTTCACATCCCAATCCAGCTGGTCCGCAAGATTCTCCAGGGAAGAGGCGATTGGCTGCAGACGTCGTGTATCGACCTGCGAAACGGTCCCGCCCAGTTTCAGGGCGCTGCGGAGAGAAGCCATGCCGTCCTCGATCTGACGAAGCACAACAATTCCCTGCTGACTGGGCATTTTGCTGAACGTACGAATGAAAACGGCTCCGTATTCTTCAACGTATTTGTAGCTGTCGATCACCACGACATCGGATTCATTGCGTTCCAGGTTATCCTTGAAGTTCTGAACCGTCCCATAAAAACTGTCGGCGATCTGCAGGGTGTCCTGGACGTTTTTAAATCCCAGCAGCAATTTCAGCGGAGTCCGGCTGTAGAATTCATCGACATTTCGAATCAGCGCATCAGCCGTTTGCTTCATCTGGCTGCGGTTCGAAGACGTCTCCAGCCACAGCAGTTCATGAATTGAGTTATCAGCCTGAACAACCCGCGCGACGGCTCGATCAATGTATGGATTGCTGACTGTCCGCAGTTGTTCCAGAGTCAAGACCCAGGCGCGATCGAATCGATTGTATTCGGTGACGATGCGATCATAAGCAGCCTTGTCCAGCACGATGTCTTCCACACGTGCGATCTGCTGCTGCATCTTCCGGCAATCATTCGCGATTTGAGCCGTCTTCGCATTGCCATTCAGGTCGAGGCCGAGTTCTTCACTCATGTTGTAGAGCGCCGTGTCCAGTATCGACAATTTTTGATAAAGCTCGCGATAGTCAAGGGTCGGTTCGACGTGAAACAACTGGCCCACCTGGCGATCAATGCGGTCGATCCGCTCGATAGATGCGACCGTTGCTGCGCTCAGTCCTGTTGTTTGCGAAAGTCGATGAGACAGGACGCGCCAGTCTGCATCAATTCGGCGAAAATCGGTGATAATGATTTCCAGAGCAATCCCCGCCGTCATGTCTTGATTGAGTCGCGCGGTAAGGTCACGCAGCGAATAGAGATCAATCAGCAGCGGACGCACCTGCGGATACCGACGGTAATCCTGTTCCAGCGACGTGTACAGCCGACTGGATTCGTCGAGTGCCTCCTTGATCAGGTTGGCAAGAGCACGCTTATCGACTTTCGTAAAATCGATTGGCTTTTCAGGCGTTCCCAGTACCGGTGTGCTGGAATTGAGATCGAGACTTCCGAGTTCACCGGGCTGCAGTCGGCGGTTCAAATCCTGGAAATCCGATTCCGTGCGACCGATGCGTGTCGGCGGCTGTGCGATGGCGGACGAAGCCACCGTCACTGTCAGAAATGCGGCGGCAAAGACACGAAGCAATTCAATTCGATGTGTGTGCATGGCGGGTTCCTTTCCCTGAGTTCAAATCCGTGATGTTGAGTCAGCGGGCTCTGGCGCAAAACCGCAGCCCCCCCTCCGGACGGATGGCTGTATCACCTGCAACTTCCGCCTAATACTGACCACACTGGAGTTTAGGACAAATCGCGAATTTTAGGAAACAGCAGTTTTTCCCGACTTCAGATGATTTCGCGGATCACATCCCAACGCCGTGAAGGGCTACACAAAGCTGCGTTGTGGAACCCTTTCAGGGTTCGTGTTCGGATGGTGCGTGAACCTGGGGCGGCGTTCATCCGCCTTCGCAGATTCTCTTGCCCCAGGCTGATTTGTACGAGCCTTTCAGGCTCAATCACAGCATCCATCAAATACTACTCGTTTGTGGTATGAGCTCGACCATGCACTTCATTTCGCGAAGAACCAATTTATTTACCACCGCGTGCGGTAGACTTCAGAGTCACTGTGCGCCACTGAGGTTGTTGCAATTCGTGAATCTGCTGCTCCAGTTCACGAATGAACGGATCAAATTTCGCGATATCTGCAGCGTTGTTACCCTGCTCGTGCTTGCGGAAGCCAAACAGATAGGTGATGTTCTGAGGACGCCAGCGGTGGAAGTAGAGTTCGTTTTTCTTTTGCAGCAAATGTCGCAGTTCGTTGTATTGCGGATTGACTGCGGTGGCAAACGACTGCCCAGGAATACTCTTCCCCGATGCATCCAGAACCTGGCCGTGATGGGCCAGGTTCTCAGATTTTGAAGCATTCAAGATCACAGCACTAATCTGAGTCTTCTCGTCCGCACCCGTCACGTTCACAACCAGTGGCAGGGCTGAAAGAGCGTCCTCCTGTACTTCAAAGCTGACGAGCGTTGTGTCATCCGGGTTCCATTTGGCGTTACGAATCCTGACAGCCTTGCCATCAACGGATTTCGGTGAAGTATCTACGATCACACTGGGCAGGGTGGCGGGAATTGACAGCAGTCGCTCTCGAACGAGTGCCGCCGCGCACGCATAACCGTGTTCTGACAAATGCATGCCGTTTGGCGCGAAACTGCTGAACACAGCGGATGTTTCATTGCGGCCGGCATCTTTGGATTGGGCCAGTTCCGGTGGAAGTTTGTAACAGGAGTTGATTGCGTAATCGATCTCCAGCATTCGCTTTGAAAACTCAGTGAACAGATCCACAAACAACAAGTCGTGGGACTGAGCCACGCTGGATGTCGCTTCAGAAAAAATCCTGATCCGGGGATTGAACCGCGAAGGCGAAGGAATCGGCGGCGATGTCGGAAACAGTTCATGCGGCGACACCAGGACGCAGGCGATTCCGGAGGCCGCCAGTTCATCGAGCAAACGTCCCAGTTGCTGCGAGTATTGTTCCGGCGTCACTCCGGATGTCAGGGCTTCGTTTTGTCCGTAGCAGACAAATGCCACCGTGGGTTCTTCCGCTCGAATATGCTCCACCATCCGCAGGTAGCCGACGTCCGGAGCGTCAAAAATTCCCCGCGAATCCGCATACGCCGTGTCAGCGCTCCAACCGAGATTGCGAAACGAGACGTGTTTCTCGCCGCACGCCCCGGCCAGCGTCGCTTCGAGATGTTCGGACAACTCCGCTCGTTCGAAGAACGTGGCCCCGACAAAAACAACATGATCACCGTCTTCAAACTGAAATGGCGCGGTACGAGCCTTTGCCGCGATGACCGGGGCTGTGAAATTTTCCGGCGGCGTTACAGTGAAACGATCTCCCGGTGCGTCGGCGACAGGTTTGGCTTCCGGCCAGTCACGATCGTTGAAGTCCGTCTGCTGCCAGCCAACCGGAGGCACGATCGGTGCGACGCGCCATCCACCGCCGATGCTTTTCTTCGTCCTTCCGGAAATCGCAGTCACTGAGATACCAAACAGCGTCGTTTTGCCCGACGTATGGACTTCGACGGCAACGGTGTTGCGGCCCTGGCGAAGCAACGATTTGATATCGAAGCCCAGAGCAGTCACGTTGTCACCGGATCGTTTCATTGAAACGTTCTTGAGTACGCGCTGTCCGTTAACATACAGGGAACAATGCCCGTCCGTCACGATCACCAGCTGCGCCGATTCCGCGTTTGCGATGGCCGGATCCGCCGCCCAGCGATACCAGGCACTTGCATTCTCTTCCTGAACGTCGGAGCGAAACCAGTTCAGCGTCAGCGATTCCTGCGCATCACACACGCCAGGCAGGACCAACGCGGCCACCACCATCAGTACGGCACGAAACAACCAACGAACAAGTTGTGGGGGCATTTGAGTGAACCTCAGACAGATCAGTGGAGTGACGGTCCCAAGTTCGCCCCCAATGGCCTCGCGCCATTGGTGAAGAAGATGGTGAGCTAATTCGAAATTATGAGTGGCAAGGCGTTCATTATACTTTACGCGGTGTGGATTGATGTCCTTGTTCCGAGGCTCCTGCCTCGTGAGATTGTCGCGGGAGGCAGGAGCCTCCAGTGCAGTGCGTTCCAGGGCTGGAGCCCTGGAACGAGAATTGACAGCCTCATTCCAAGCCGCGTGGAGTATAAATCAGCAGCCCGCAAACTCGGATGGGGTCGTTGAGACGGACTTTGAACAACAGAAGTAAATGTACGAACGCCACAGAATACTTGCACACAATAGCTGATGGAAAGCAGGAATCCAGCCTTGCCCATCGATCCGTCTGGCATCGCCGGGATATTACGGTTGCGGCGGGTTGACTGCGGGGCCGTTGGAGGATTCTGTCCAAGGTTCCGTTTCTGCGCAGGGCGTACCCATCGGCTTTACGAATACTTCCAGCACCGTGAGCATCAAAGCGATCGGCAGTAAGCACCCATGCGTAATTCCTGGGGCATAACTTGGCGAGCGGTGGGTGTCCGACCACCGAGTTGCTCGCATTTGACTCGGAGGGCTTACGCCGCTCCGCTCGCCGGGTTTGCGGCGACCGAGGACGTCACTCCCCTGATTGTGAATCCTGCGATTATGCCTTTTAACTTGTACATTGGTGCTTAAAAGTAGAAACGTGCAGGCATCTTTGTTTTCAGATATATCAAAGAGACCTGACGCCGTTGATGCGTTCGTGACCCCTGCGTTCGGGCTGCCAGCAAAGGACTTCCTATACTTCACGCGGTCCAGACTGAGGTACTTTCAAAGGCAGCGTTTTCCATGTCCCTTCTCCCTCTGGCAAGGGGGAGAAGGTGGCCGACAGGCCGGATGAGGGGGGCTGACCTGGAGTTCGTATGATGAACCAGAAAACGGTTGATTCTTCCCCCTCACCCTAGCCCTCTCCCCCGTGGAAAACGTGTCAAGTGGGAAAATCAATTGCGGGGGAGAGGGGACAATTGCTAGAAAATCCAAAGCATCATTTCTGACCGTGTGAAGTATAACTCGCGGAGACCTGTGCCCCCCGTTACCAATGATGTCAATGTTGGGATCCCAGATTGCGTTCTATCGCCCGGCCTTTGTCCGCATAGTTGTATTTCCCGAACCACGGATCAAGCGGCTCATCCAGCGTTGGTTCATCGCGGCCATCGTCGCCGACATATGTCAATCGATCGTCGTTATCTTCATCTTCCGTATCGCTGTCAGCGGTCTCCTCGGCTTTGGATTTTGACTTCGCACTGTGAATCGAATTGCTGTTTGAGGAACGCCATGATTCCATCGTGGTACATCCGGCAAATTGAGTCGCGATCAGGCAGGCAGTAAGCAACAGCAAACGCAATCGAATCATCGGAAACTCCTGTACAACGTGACGCCATAAACGCTGACGTGGCAGATTGAGAATGTCACACTTCGCGGCGTCGGATTCGGCTCGCGGCAGTTTAATCCTTCAGCAAACTGAGTCCAGACAACTTCATACAACTCCTTCAACACATTAACATCGCACGACATCCTGACGACGCTGAAATCAGCTTAGATATTACATTCGCAGCCTTCGTTCGGCAGTATCCGCGCATCGGGCGCTTGTTTTTCGAATTGCGTGGTCCCCAACCGGCTTCACGCCGAATGGCGTGGACTTTAGCATTCGCTGCGACCCCATCCGGCTCGTCCGGATTGGTGAGCGCAGATGGAGAGCCAGCCACCAACACAATAAACGCCCCTTCAACCCCATCCGCCTCGTGCGGATCGGTGAACAAGATCAAGAAATGGGTTTCGAAGGAAATCATAGCCAAACCAAACGATCTTCTTCACCATCCGCGTGAAGCGGATGGGGTCATGCTGCGTCGGGTTGCGGCATATGTAGCCCACCATCTTTTCCACCGATCCAGGCGAGCTGGATGGGGTGTGATCTCCCGCTGTTCGCTTAAGTCCACGCCATTCGGCGTAAAGCCTGCGGGGCCACGCACGAAGTCTGCCTGGACTCCGATTATTTTGATCGACAAGAATTTGAAAATCACCGCATTTACTCCCGATTGGACAGATTGCTCCCCTTGTGATAGCCTCGGGATTGTCATCGTCTTACCGCCAGAACTGATGAATCTGATTGGCAGTTTTAAGAGATCTGGAATCTCAACCAGAATGTACCCGCCAGCCCATGCCCAGCTTTTCGTCAGTCCATTCATTCCTCAGGCGATATTTTGCGGCACCACGATGCGGGCGTTCGAGTTCGATACTGGTCGCGGTGATGATTCTTTTGATTCTGGTGGTGATTGTTTGGTGGCTGCGCCGACCGCCTTCTTCCGAATTGCTGCTTCGCACGGCAAAGAAATTGAGTATTGAAGGAAAGTTGCCGGAAGCTCTGGCCGTTCTTGAGCCGCTTCTCGGCGAGAAACCCACTGACGGTGATGTTGCATTTCTGGCGGGTGATGTCGCGTCGCGAATGAATCAGTTTGAAGAATCCGCTGAGTTCTATAGCCGAGTCCCGCGACGGCATTCACGACGGGGAGAAGCTTGTTTCCGCGCGGGCGACATTCTACTACTTCGTCAGTTTCAATTGTCTGCTGCGGAAGTTTTTCTTCGCGAAGCAGTCGAGCTCAATCCTGGTCATCAATACACTCTCTCGCATCTTGCCGGACTTTACGGTCTGTGTGGGTTCACGACTGAGACTGCATCACTGCGATTCAATCGCCTGCGAACTGGTCAATTCAGTGAAGTCGATCTGATCCTGCTGGCGCTCGGTGATACCGCTGCGGAAAATGCTGCGTCGCTGAATGACTATCTGACAAACAGCCCGGATGATCCGCTCACGATCCTGGCTCAGGCGCATCAGGCGTGGCAGCAGCACGATTTTCCCACGGCGAGAATGCTCTATGAACGGGGATTGAAGCAGCGACCAGAATCTGCCGACGCGCAGGCCAGGCTGGGACGCATTCTAAGCGAGCTGCCGGACGCTGCTGACTTCCTGAAATGGCGTTCGCAGCTCAGCGTAACGGTGGCCGAGGCCGACCATGCCGAGGTATGGGCCGTCTTTGGTGACTGGTCGTTGCGACAGCAGGATTCTCGTGGGGCGATTCGATGCTTTTGGGAAGCGGCCCGCCGCGATCCTGCTCATCGTCGCGCTCATCACCAATTGGGGCAATTGCTTGCGTCCATCGGAGAGACTCGTTTGGCGGAAGGGTTCCAAAAGCGAAACGAAGCGTTGCAGGAGTTTCTGTTGTCGGCCAAACAATTCAATCTGGATCCGACTGCGGCCAAAGTCCTGCAAACGATCGCAGCAGCCGACCGTTGCGGTCATGCCTGGGAGGTCTGGGGGTGGGCTGAGCTTCTTCGAGTTCGCTTTCCGCAACATGCGGCAGCTATCAGCGGGATCGGCAAGCCTACGGCAGATTCTCCCAGAGTCATGCTCAATGCTCAGCCGGCATTGCATCCGCGTATTACTGAATTTGCGCTTCCTCGCTGGATGGACAATCGAATCGGCGACAATCCAATGTTTTCGGCGGTGCCCACGGAAACAGCAGCATCAGGGGGACGGATTCAGTTTGTCGATGATGCCGAACGCACTGGGTTGAAATTTGCGTATTCTCACGGCGACGACATTCCCGGGCCAGGGATGCGAATGTTCCAGTTTTCGGGCGGCGGAACTGGTGTGTTGGATTACGATCGCGATGGCTGGCCAGATGTGTACTTTACTCAGGGAGGTCTTTGGCCGGTTGCCGAGAGTCCAATGCCTTCCGATGTTCTGTTCAGAAATCTTCGCGGTTCAAGCTTCGAGAATGTTTCGAGTCCAGCCGCAATTTTTGAACCCGGATACAGTCAGGGACTGGCGATTGCAGACGTCGATGCTGACGGGTGGCCCGACATTTTCGTTGCAAATGTCGATGAGAATCGACTGTTCAGAAACAATGGCGATGGAACGTTCGACTACATCACACACTCAGCAGGTATCGTGGGTGACAAATGGTCAACCAGCGCTGTTTGTGCGGACTTCAACAGTGATGGTTTGCCAGACTTGTATGTCGTGAATTATCTCCAGGGGCCTGACTTGTTGACCCGCATTTGTCATCAGGCCGATGGCACTTTGCGAGCCTGTACACCGCATGAGTTTGATGCTGCGGATGATCAACTGCTCATGAATCTTGGCAATGGCAAATTCATGGATGTGACTTCCGAGTCTGGTATGCTTGCTCCCGGTGGCAAAGGATTGGGAGTTGTCGCAGCAGATTTCGACGGCTCTGGCCGTTTGAGTGTATTCGTCGGAAATGACACGACGGCCAACTTCTTTCTGCACAATCAGACGGCAACGATCGGTGAAGTTCCACATTTTGAGGAATCGGCCGTTGTCGCGGGGCTGGCATTTGATCGCGAAGGAAGGACTCAAGCCTGCATGGGAATTGCTGCCGGCGACGCAGACGGAGACGGCCAGCTTGATCTGTTTGTCAGCAACTATTTCAATGAATCAAACACGCTCTATCAGCGACAGGGCAGCCTGCTGTACTTCGACACGACGGCCGATGTCGGATTACGACAACCCAGCATTCGCCAGCTTGGATTTGGCGCACAATTTCTCGATGCAGACCTGGATGGCTGGGCTGATCTGGTCGTGACGAACGGCCATGTTGACGACGAAACAGCACGACAGATCCCTTTGTACATGCCGACACAGTTTTTTCGAAACATCGGCGAAGGGAAGTTCGAGGAAGTTCCTGCAACACAACTTGGAAAATGGTTCGAGGGCCATTATCTCGGCAGATCAGTCGCACGTGTTGACTGGAATCGAGACGGACGTGAGGACATTCTGATCAGCAATCTGGATAGTCCGGCCGCCTTGTTGACGAATGAGTCTTCGGGCATCGGCGGATTTATCGCAATCCAACTTGTCGGTATCACGAGCTCTCGTGACGCATTCGGAACCGTCGTTGAGGTCAAGACAAACGCGCGAACGATCTCGCGTCAGTTGATAGCTGGAGACGGCTACCAGGCCAGTAATGAGAGGAAATTGATTTTTGCGGTGGGCGATGATTCGGATGTTCAGATTTCTATTCGATGGCCCTCGGGGCATATTGACAATTATTCGAATGTCCACACGAACAGACTCTGGTGTATCGTTGAGGGACGAACGCATTGCTTCCGGATGATCCCATGATGAATTGACCGTTGCCGTTTATGCTTCACGGGGTCTGAATTGATGTCCTTGTTCCGAGGCTCCAGCCTCGGAACAGGCTGCTCCGGAGGCTCCTGCCTCCCAGGATTCTCGCTGGAGGCAGGAGCCTCCAGTGCATTGCGTTCCAGGGCTGGAGCCCTGGAACGAGGATTGACAGCCTCATTCCGGACCGCGTGAAGTATAAAACGAAATGCGATGAAGCGCCATTGATTTGAACATCTGCGGTTCCGGTCCAACGGGCCATTCGTTCCAATAGCCAGCGCCATCGGCCCTGGTAACCGTCGATTGATCATTGACGCAGGCCCAACGGGCCGACAATTCGATGCGGTGTTCATCGAATGGCCGCCCCGATTGGGGCTTTGAAACGCGGGAGACACTTTGACCTGGGCTGATCGCCCAGGCTATTCGAACTGATGGGCCTTTGGCCGGAAAACAACGGATAAAATCCTTCACAGCGTTGCCGGATAGAGCATGTTTCTTCCAGTTTTTATTGATTCCCTCAACCGAAGAGATCAATGTTTTTTTAGACTTGACAAAAACTTGCTCTTCCAAATCTTACAGAATCGACGAGAAACGCTGTTGCTGACCGTTCGTTTTCTTTGTACTGTTCAGGCAGTCACCTCGCTTTATTGAGTCAGATATTGAGCGTATGCTCAATATCTGGTTTGTTCTGTTTTATTTTGGAGAATTCTATGCCGCGATTAAGAAAAGTTGGTTTCACGTTGATTGAGTTGCTGGTGGTGATCGCAATCATCGCGATCTTGATTGCACTGCTGTTGCCAGCAGTACAACAGGCCAGAGAAGCAGCTCGGCGAACGCAGTGCAAGAACAACATGAAGCAGATCGGGCTTGCCTTGCACAACTACGAGAGCACAACAACCTGCTTTCCGCCAGGCTCGAACTTTGCATTGGGTTGGGACCGAGTTCCGAACTGGCGTCTGCATATCTTTCCATACCTGGAGCAGGCGAATCTCTACGCGAGAATGGACTTTAACGTGTCGTTCAACGGCAACGTAGCAACGACCAATACGACTGCGCTGTCGAACAACAAAATTGCAGCGTACATTTGCCCGTCCAGTCCTTTGGATCCCAATTCGAGTATCGGCAATAACAACGGTCAGCGGACTCAGATCCCAATGTATGTGGGAATCTCGGGAGCGACTCCGGACATAGCCGGGCGGACCGTGGGTTCAGCCAGCAATTATGGAGGGTTCTACACGAACAATGGAATGTTGCTGCACAATCAGCAGACTCGGATTCGAGATGCGGTTGACGGCACCTCCAACGTGATGATGGTCGCTGAACAGTCCGGCCGAGTCGGTACAACGGACATGCGCAGCGGTTATTACGGTGGGTACACAGGGACAAACAACTTTGGTACGCCGTCTGGCGCTCCAGTATCCGCGACAGTGCCAGGTGGTGCCGATTCCTGGAGCACTGGTTTGACGAGTGTTCAGTACCGCATCAACTCTCCAACGTTAGCTGCTGGCTCTAACAATCCATACGACGCCAACACCGTGATCAACTCGTTTCACGTGGGCGGTATTCATGGCCTTCTCGGCGATGGCTCTGTGCGATTCCTTTCCGAAAACATGGACATGGGAGTTCTCCAAAACCTGTGCTCACGTGACGACGGCGTGCCACTCGGGGAATTCTGATTCCTGGATGTAACTCATGTTGTCGATCGCCTCAACACCGGGCGCAGCAAATTTGCTGCGTCTGGTGTCGTTTGGGGGAGCTGGAAGAACCAGACGAATCCTGAGTCTGCTGATGTTAAACGGTTCTGCGCGAAATGAAGTGCGCTGGTCAGAGATCGGGTATGTGATGGACTCGCAGATGTCATCGGGAAGTGTGGCAAACCACAAAGGCCCACGAATTCTTGAAAGCCCACTGAAACATTGCGATTCGGCCCAACGGGCCACAACAGGTCAGCCTGGGGCAACGCCCCAGGTTTTTCGGCAACAATGCGTTTTGCCCTGAAAGGGCTACACAAAACCGTATTGTGGAACCCTTTCAAGGTTCGTGTTCGGATGGTGCGTGAACCTGGGGCGGCGTTCATCCGCATTCGCGGATTCTCTTGCCCCAGGCTGACTTGTACAAGCCTTTCAGGCTCAATCACAGCATCAATCAAATACAACTCATTCGTGGTATGAGCCCGACCGCGCACTTCATTTCGCGCAGAACCTGTTATACTTCACGCGGTCAACCCCCTCATACGGCCTGTCGGCCACCTTCTCCCCCTTGCCAGGGGGAGAAGGGACAATGGAATACGTTGCCTTTGAAAGTACCTCAGTCTGCACCGTGTGAAGTATAGTTGTGTCTTAAAATCTGTCCTCATTAAGGTTGATCACTTATGGTTTCATTTCGTTTTGGTGTTCTCGCAATTGCCGTTGGACTCTTCACTCTGCCCGGATGCGGCGAAACGTCTACCATGCCAAAGACTGTCGAAGTGGCTGGGACTGTGACTCTGAATGGCAAACCGCTAACGGAGGGGGCGATGATCAATTTTACTTCTTCATCGACCGGTGATGCGGCAATTGCCAAGATCGGCCCAGACGGACGATTCCTGTTTGATAACGGTGTACTTCCGGGAACTTATCAAGTCACCATTACTTCACTGGAATCCGATACACTGCCTGGTCCTGGTGTCACGCCGCCTACCTTGAATCTTGAGATCCCTTCCAAATACACGGACCTGACAAGTACAGATCTAAAGGCGACAGTTGCCCCTGGAAATGATGAATTCACATTCGACCTGAAATAACTCACGCTGGCAGCGATGGTTTGGACAGTGGCAGCATGCGGAACCCGTGGCACCCGAATCCAAAAAATGCCAAGTCAGACCAGTGCACAACTGGGGTGCGCGACAAATAGCAATCAGTCGAAAAGTGTTTTCGGCAACAATTGATCTCGCCCCGTGCCAGCTCGCCTGGTACGAGCGGAAGATTTGTAATTAGCCAGCGGGAACGAACACGAGGCCGCCCCGGTTGGCTTGTCCAACCGGAACGGAAAGTTTTGCACGATGAAACATGAGGAACGCTGCAAAACTTGGCTTCCTGCCAGGCAAGCTGGGCAGGGGAGATGGCGTCACTAATTTCAAATCTTGCGTTCCTGCAGGACAAGCCGACAAGGGGCGGAAGCCCGATCGGGCCGTACCCGTCGTTGAATTCATGGAGCAAAAAACTGTTCTGCGCGAAATGAAGTGCGCGATCCACCGCATACCACAAACGAGTAGTATTTGATAGATGCCGTGATTGAGCCTGAAAGGCTCGTACAAATCAGCCTGGGGCAAGAGAATCCGCGAATGCGGATGAACGCCGCCCCAGGTTCACGCACCATCCAAACACGAACCCTGCAAGGGTTCCACAATGCGGTTTTGTGAAGCCCTTACAGGGCAAAACGCATTGTTATCGACAAAACCTGGGGCGTTGCCCCAGGCTGACATGTTATGGCCCGTTGGGCCGAATCGCAGTGTTTCAGTGGGCGTTCATGAGTTCGTGGGCCTGCGTGGTTTGCCACACTTCCCGATGACATCCGCGAGTCCATCACATCCGCCATTTCTGACACGCGCA